>Ga0315288_10004021_pt1 | contig 18722 bp, 20 predicted proteins | sample YL17G11_20_MG_FD_203454 | JGI IMG/M metagenome (GOLD analysis project Ga0315288, IMG submission 203454) | Sediment microbial communities from Yellowstone Lake, YNP, Wyoming, USA - YL17G11_20 | ecosystem: Environmental > Aquatic > Freshwater > Lake > Sediment | place: USA: Wyoming | collected... | reverse complement strand
GAAATGTTAGAATACGAATATTATAAATTTGATTTTGGTGTTCCTTTTTATCCGGCAAAATTGATTAATAATAAATGGGTTCGTATTTTTGAAAATGGGATTATTATATGGTATCTTGATTATCCTGCACTTAATCTTATTAGATTTTATTCGCGTCAAACACATAGTAAGCTGTATAATACATATTTAGAAAAGGTGAAACAATGAAAAAATTTGCTCAAAATTGGAATGGTAATATAGTATGTGCTATAGATACAGAAACAACTGGTAATGACCCTAAAATTCATGAAGTTATTGAAATAGCAATAGTAGCATTAGATTCTAATTTTATACCACGAACTGATATGTTACCGTTTAATATTAAAATAAAACCTGATAAATTAGAATATATTTCTAATGAAGCAATGAAAATCAATAAAATAAATTTACCTAATTTAATTTTAACAGGATTTGAAAGATTTAAAGCAGCAGATTTATTAGATGAGTGGTTTGCTCAATTAAAACTTGCACCAGGTAAAAAAATATTACCACTTGCTCAATTTTGGACTTACGACAAAGAGTTTATTAAAGAGTGGATTGGGATAGAAAATTTTGATTTTATATTTGATTATCATTATAGGGATACAGGTGTAATAGCTCAATATATAAATGATAGAGCTGTTATGCATGAAGAAAAACCACCATTTCCTAAAGTAAATCTATCGTATCTTTGTTCTCAGTTAGAGATCCAAAACTTAAATCGTCATACTGCATTGGGAGATTGTGTGGCTGTTGCTGCTGTATATCGTCAAATGTTAATGAATGGTCCCTTGTTAATGTAATTAATTGATATGGAATATTGCCTGCAGCTTCTATAAGATGTTTTCCATGTTTTGAAAATCTACTAGCTGGCCCACGTTTAGTTTCTTTATAACCAATTATTTTAGCATAAGATGCATTACCACCAAAGGCACCTTCAAATCCAATATAATAAATTTTATTACAACCCATTGTTTTAGCTATGATAGTGGCCATGTGTCCGACATGTTGAAATCCAAGCGAACCTAAAAAAGCAGCAGTGCACCATTGATAATATTCTTTATAATTATTAACACAAGAAATATTTAAAATTCTTGGTATCATAGAATCTTTATCTTTGAATTTTTTATCTGTAATAATAGTATAAATTGGATTTAATAAATTTAAGGATTCAATCTTATGACAACTATCATTACAACATAAAATAGGATAATTTGATTTAAAAATCCCTGCGGTAATAAAATCAAGACTTGGGCCTTTACCAATTATAAAACAAGGCATATCTTTATATTTACCAAACATATCGAACTTTTTTTCATTGGGTAATTTATACCAAAGTTGCTTATTATCTATTCTAGTAAGTTGATTACAAGAATCAAGAGTATCTATATCTGATTTTCTATTAACAGCTAACCAATAAGGTCCATTTATATCATGGCATCTAACAGTTATACCTACTATATTTGTTTTCATATTAATTTTATTTCCTTTCCATCTGGCATTATTGCTCTTGAATTATGTATAATTATTGGATAAATTGTAAAACTAAATTTCCCAATATATGCTATCCAAAATCCATGTGTCCATTCTGTTGGAGATCCATCGTGTTTATACATGGGTTTCTTTTTGCATAGACAACCAGCACAAATTGCTTCTATTGGTAACCCGCTCCACGGGTCTTGTACTGTTATTGATTGTCGTCTATGTGTATGATTAAAAATTATAGATTTAGTTTTAGATAATTCAATGTGTTTATATGCTGCATGCTTGCAACAAGTCCAACCGTGTATAACAATTAAGTTTTTATGTAGATTTACAAAATCATCCACATATTCTATATTGATTCTATTTTTTAATAAATTATGTCGTAAAGATATCAAACTATAAATAGCTAGACCAGTTTTACCAGACCTAGCAGCCCAACGCTCAATCCACTTATCATGATTACCAGGTAAAAAAATTGTTTTCTTAGTATATTTTTGCACATAATCTAAGAATTTGTTAGCAGGTTTTATTTCAGTTTTATACCAATCTTTGGCTAACGCCTCTCGTATTGTTGAATCTGCCCATCTTGTATATGGTGTGCAATCAATTAAATCATTACCAACTATAGTTATATCGGGCTTAAAAAATCTTTGTCCAGCCATAGCTATTTGTAAAGCTTCATTATCTTGATTAGGAATATGTATATCAGTATAACCAAATACTTTTATTGCATTGTGTTTTTTCTCTAAAACTATTCTCATATTTACCTTTAAAAAAATAAAGGGAGCAGTTGCTCCCTTTAAAATTAAGAAACTTTTTTAGCTGTAATACTATTACGTAATGCTCTCGAAGTTTCTGCTGGTGAATCAGCACTAAATGATGCAATACCATTTTCAAGTTGCTTCTTTTCTGTAGTAACAATTCCACTCTTACGCTTTTCCCATAATAACAACCCACCTAAAACTGCATCTAAAATCCACATAGCATTACTTTTTACTCCCTCAGCAGATGTATCTGTCCAATTTTGTTGAGTACCTTCTCCAACTTTATTGGCTACGAATTCTCCACTTTCAAGATTTGATAATTTTGTTTGTATAACATCAAACTGTGCTGATATAGCTTTTTGTTCAGCATCAGTAGTAACAGTATCATATTTTTCACGCAAAACAATTAGTTCAGCCACTAATGCTGCCTTATTTTTTTGCATATCAGCTTGCCACTGTGCTGTAGCAGCAGATGTGCCAGCACCAACAGCTGCTCCGCCAATAAACTCACCAACACCACCACTACAACCGGCGATCAATAATAATCCAAACAATAATAAAATTTTCATTTTTTATCTCCATTTCTACTTACATAATCTTGTATAATAATAGGATGCTCACAAATCTTTTTCTCATTCATTAAATAACAATAAGAATAAGGTAATTTAGTAATAGTTATTTTGCTTTTTCTTAATATATCTCTAAAAATGATCTGACTATCAATTTTAGATTCACAACATCCTAAATACCAATCTACTAATAATTTTTGTGTGTTTTCATTATTATTTAAAAACATTGTACCAATAAGAGGAGTATTATCATAATAAGATAACGCAATATCAGTAATAATATTATTGAATAATATAGGTTCCTCCAAAACATAAGAATCGGCGTCTAACCATACAACAGATTTAATATATTCATGCATTATTGATAACAAAAACATTGGTCTTTGTCTATCATTTAATAGCCAACTTCCTCTGTCTGGTATATTTCTTATAGAATAATTTAGATTTAAAAAATCTAAAGATTTTTGAAGTTCTATAGCATGATTTTTATAATCATTAGTATAATAACTAACAATGATATAATTCATTTGAAATATTCCTTAGCCATTGTTTCATAATCATTATATAATTGTGGTGTTATAATAGGCAACGATTCATAAATATATGGTTTTGTTTGTAATCGTTTTGATACATGATAACTCACATTATATCTATATATATAAGTAGGAATAGATTCATAAGTATATATATTCCACTCCGGTAAATATAATATTTTAGAGTCAAATCCCCATTGAGTATCATGATGAATAGCTAGACTATATATTTTATCAATCATTGCTGTTTCAAAAGCATATTTCCACCATCCACCTGCATGTAAAGTACCTATTATTTTATTATCAGAATATTCTATAGCTAATGTATTTCCAACTATACGAGGTCTAAATACACTATTAGTTTTTTTAATATTTTGAATCATATTTTGTAAATGATTTTTTAAAATAATATCATCACTATCCACTATACACCACCACGGTGTTTCAACCATAGCAATCGCGTCTGCTGTATGTAAGGCTAAAGTTTTATATTGATAATTTACAACTGTAATTCGTGAGTCCGCACAATCTAATATTAAATTATCAGGATGAGAATTAACTATTAATAATTTAAAATTAGTATAACTTTGATTAAATATACTTGCTATAGCTTCTCCAATCAATTTAGGATTCATACCATTTGTACGCATGATTACAGTTATCATATAAATTCCTCATGCTTAAAATCAGTAGTATAAGCGTTTAATATTAAATTATAATCATTATAATAACATTTTTTACATATTGCCCCATTAAAATGTTTTATTTTATCAAACTCAGACCAATAACACATTTTAAATAATGATGACTCATCACAAGAATTATCAATAGCATATTGAACACCACAACACGGATAACTATATCCATCGGCATTTATCTGTGGTTTTAATAATGATATTAAACAATTTTCAGTTCCTTTTGTATGTTTTAATCTATCCTGAAAAATCAAATTAGGATGTTTGAACTCATTTTTTAAATTAGTAAAAGTTTTTATTAAATCAGGATTCTCACAATCAAGAATATTAGATACTAATCTAAAATGTGAGAAATTAGGCAAATTATCAAATAATTTTATTATATTTGCAATGGTGTTATAATTTGCATCTTTTGTAACTACAAATGAACAACTACAGTCAACAATAGGAAGATTTTCACAAAAAGATTTAAATAAATCTGTGTTATATTTGCTGACAGTTTCTATAATTGTCATTCTTGACCATGTTACAAATCTATTTGTTATTTCTGTTGTTAATCCCTTTTTATTAAGTATTATTCCATTAGTTACTAATCCAATTTTTAAATTTAAATTATTACAAATAGAAAGTATAGATAAATAATTTTTATGTAGAGTGGGTTCACCTCCACCACTTAAATCTATAGACTTAGTACCTAAAGTTGAAAAATATTCTAAAATCTTTTTTATATCATTAATATCTAGTTCCATTTTTCTATTTCTATTTGATAATGAACACCAAGAACAGTTGCTATTACATTTATTTGTTGGTGATAATTTGATATTATATGGAGTTATTTTACCATCAATTATAATATGCGATATATTTTTAATAAGTTTTAGTGGCAAAGAATCAGCCGATGAGTAATTTATTACTTGGAGTTGTTCCATTTCTATATATTTGTCCCTTCATTGAAAGATAATATCTTTTACTTTTTTTATTTTCACGACTACCTATACCACCATGATCTCTTTTATGCCAAAGATGAATACATTTAGCTTTTGTTTTAACAAGAAAACAACCATAAGCGAGAAGTCTATCTCTTATATCTGTATCATCATCTCCACCTACAAGAAAATTTTCATCATAACCACCAATTTCTACAAAATGTTCTTTTCTTATTGCCATTAAAAATGGTTTTGTAGTATTAAGTTTTCTAGTTACTGACCATAATTGATTATTTAAATCTATTTGATTTGAATCTAATAATGCTAAATATTTACCGTCATCATCTTTACCTACAGGAATACCTATTGCCATAGAATTTTTAATAACTGGTTGAACTAATAAATCTAAACAATTATTATTTATATAATACATTTCGCCACAACTTATTATAATTATTTCACCTTTAGTTGTTTTTACTCCAGTATTTATAGATATTACTCCACTTCTCCATTGTAATTTTTTTAAATTACGTTCTCCTGTAAATATATAATTAAATTCATATTTTTTACAAAGATTTTCACATTCTCCAGGCAGACCATCATTAACAACAAAAACTTCTAAATTAGATATAATTTGTTTAGATAAAGATTCTAAACTATATTTTAGTAAATTATCTCTTAAATATGTAGGAATTATTATGCTAATTTTCATTGAACCAACTTTCAAATATTTTTAATTGTTCTATGATATTGTTTCCTGTAAAATGAAAATATGCTGGTAAAAATTTTTCGGCATCTTGTTTATTAAAATTTGGGTCTGTAAATGGCCAAACAAAATGTAAGCCTGGGTGTGTAAATATTTTATGAGAAATTTTAGGTAATAATTTTTTTTGTAATGTAAATTGCTCATGGCCAGTAAAATATTTAATATATTTTTGTATTATTGATTCATCCTTTCTATTCCATAATATAAATCCGGCTCCTGGTTCTTTACTTTCAAATGTTGTTCCAGGATTAACTCTTTCTACAACATATAAATCAATATTATCAACTAATTGTGGAATTATTATATCAAAAATATTTCCTGCAAAATAACTATCACAATCTACTTTAAGAATCCAATTTGAATTTGTTAAAATTTGTTGAGCTATAATAAGTCCAATAGCACAAAATTCATGTTTATGTGTATAACCAAATTGAGAAAAATTAACATAGCGTCTTTTTATATGATTTACAATATGTTGACAATCTTTATGTTCTTTAAAAATATTATAATTATAAATTTTTAAATATGGATTATTATATTTTTGAAAATATTCAGGACTTGTTGTAAAAATATGTAAATTCATCCCTGGATTACTTTTTAAAAAACTAGGAATACTATAATCTGAATATTGAAAATATTCCTTATCTCCGCCAATAGTCATAAATGTATCAATCATATATTATTTTCTTGTAATTCACTGTTTAATGTCATTCTATTTTTATATTTTTTTTCTTTTTTAAATATAATTGTTTATTTTTTTTAAATAATTTATTTTTACAATTTCGTATATGCCAAAGATGAATACATTTAGCATTTGTTTGAGTAAAAAAACATCCATAAGCAAGAAGTCTATCAATTAAATCATCATCATCAAAAGCTTGTCCATCAAGAAAATCTTTATCATAACCACCAATTTTTATAAAATGTTTTCTTTGCATTGCTATTAAAAATGGTAATTTAGTATTTAGATTTCTAATAGATTTCCAAAGTTGATTATTTAAATCTATTTGATTTGAATTTAATAATGCTAAATATTTGCCGTCATCATCTTTACCTACAGGAATACCTATTGTCATAGAATTTTTAATAACAGGTTGAACCAATAATTCTAAACAATTATTATTTATATAATACATTTCGCCACAACTTATTATAATTATTTCACCATTTGCAATTTCAACTCCTTGATTAACTGATATTATTCCACTTCTCCATTGTAATTTATTTAAATTACGTTCACCTGTAAATATGTAATTAAATCCATATTTTTTACAAAGATTTTCACATTCTCCAGGCAAACCATCATTAACAACAAAAACTTCTAAATTAGATATAATTTGTTTAGCTAAAGATGCTAGACTATGTTCTAGTAAATTATCTCGTTGATAAGTAGGAATTATTATACTAATTTTCATTGAACCATTCTTCTAATTTTTTTAATTGTTCTAACATATCAATACCAGTAACATGAAAGTATGCAGGTAAAAATTTTTCGGCATCCTGTTTATTAAAATTTGGATTTTTAGTGAATGGATATACAAAATGTAAGCCTGGATGTGTAAATATTTTATGAGAAAAATTTGTCAATAATATATTATGTAATGTAGATTGAACATTACCATTAAAATATTTTATATATTTTTGTATTATTGATTTATTTTTTCTATTCCATAATATAAATCCTCCTCCTGGTTTTATACAATCAAGAAACATTTCAGGATGTTTTCTTTCTACTACATATAAATCAATATTATCAGTTAATTGTGGAATTATTATATTAAAAATATTTCCTACAAAATAACTATCGCAATCTACTTTAAGTACCCATTTTGCATTTGTTAATATCATTTGAGCCATTAAAACATCAGTTGCACAATATTCTTGTCGCATAATATGACCATAATGAGGTAAATGTATATGTTGTTTTCTTAAATTTTTAATAATATGTTGACAATCTTTATGTTCTTTAAAAATATTATAATTATAAATTTTTAAATATGGATTATTATATTTTTGAAAATATTCAGTATTTGTTGTAAATATATGTAAATTCATCTTTGAATTACTTTTTAAAAAACTAGGAATACTATAATCTGAATATTGAAAATATGCATCATCACCTCCAACAGACATAAATGTATCAATCATTTTATTAATTTCCTATATTTTCTACTTGCTTGATTGTGTTTTATTACAGGATTATCGATCCCCCACATAGTTTTATCTATATAACAATATTCAACTGGTAAATTATAAAAATCATAATTTTTATAAATGCGTTCTAAACATCTTTGATCCCATTTTTGGGGAGTTTTAATACATTCTCGTTGCCAATTATTAATAATATCAAACACTATTTTTTTAAATGGAAAATATAAAGTACCACTCATTAAAGAATGAGTTCTATTTTTAATATTTTGTTTCCATAATGCTTTATCCATTATATGTGCAGCAAAATCACATTTTATAGGAAATATTGTTGGTATATTACAAAATACTGCATCGGCATCTACATATAATATATCTTGTTTAAATTTATATAAAGCATCATAAATTACTCTAGGTTTTTGTTGAACATTACGAATCCAAGAACCTAAATTTTCTACACAAAAAATATTATATATTAAATTAAATTTTTGCAGAGAAGATTTAAGTTTTTGTACTTCTTGTTCATAAGGAGTATTTTTTGTATAATAAGATATTATAATCATTTTTTTCTTTCATACATACCAACTGTACTTGTAGATATATCAATGACATTTTCAATAAGACAATCATCAAGATTCTTAAAATCAAAAACTTCTAATTTACTAAGTGGATTACAGTTATAAATTCTCATTCCTATATTTTCAATATATGGTTTTAATTGTTTAAGATAATTACTTACATTTATAAATAATCTATTATTATTTTTTATAGCATTTTTACTTCGATTTTCATCAAAGAAATATTTTTTATTAGCAGACATTTCAAAATCAGCACCTAATAAATATATATTTTGAAATCCTAAAAAATATAAAATATGTAATGCTGCTAATAAAACACTTCTGTTACCACCATCTTTCAACGGGCGCCCCCATACAATTTCTTTCTCTTGCAACCATTTTTCTGCTATAAAATTTGAGTGTCTTTTATGAAAAATAACATTAGGACATTCGCCTACTAATTTTTTAGATTCACAATATATGTGTTTCCTATATTGATATAATGTAAATTTTATTATTTTAGGGTCGTCCCAAATACTTTTCATAAATTTGTCCGGTGGGTCTTGTCCTGTCCACAATTGAGATCTAAATATATGCCCTCCATTATTAACAGTCATTGTAAGGATACCAGGTTGATGGAGTAAATTTGGATTTATATTTTTAAAACTTGGGCCATTACATATTAAAAAAATATTATTTCCATGATATAGATTTATTAAATCAATAGAATTACCATTTGTGACCCAAAATATTTTAGTGCCATGCATCGGATGTTTATCATAAAATTTAATTTTTTCTTTTACACTTGTTATTGATTTACATAATTCACATTCTTGACAATTTTTTAAATGTGGTCGACTATTAAATTTACCTAAAGAACAAAGACCTATATCAAAATTATTTAATTTTTTCCAATATTGGCAATTCACTTGAAGCATAAGTATAATCCCTATCAATAATATCCCAATATTCACATCTTGCAGCAGCAAACTTTACTTTTTGTTTTAAAAAACAACCACAACCTTCTTTATCACCGGGGAATGATACACATCGTGCTCGACTTTTAATAATTTCAAAATGCTTACAAACTGTTGAACAATATTCCCATCGTCTATCACACTGTGTTTTACAACATAATAATTTATGATTTTTAACCAACATCACAGTTGCATCTTTTGTAAATTCTGCCACATTTTTCATTCGTGTAATAATTGGTGGTAATTGTGGACTATTACGAATTGCTGTCTTTATTTTATTAATTATTTGTTTAGATATTTTAAGTTTCTTAACAACAATAAGTAAATTTTGTAAATCAATATTATCTATTATACATTTTTCTATATATTGTATTATATCAGGTTTTTTATAATATAATAAATAATTTGCTTTAAAATTACCAGAATTAATCATTGCATCAAAAATTTCTTGTATTAATTTATCCGGCTTATTATTACATTTCTTACAAACAATCAAATTTACAAGATGTTTATGTCCTAATATTTTAGATATAAGAGTACACTCACAATATTTTTCTGTTATATTTTTTTGACAGTCCATTTAATGCATCCCTATCCAAGGCCCAGTACCAGAATTACCTAATCCAAAATTATTTAATTGAGAAGTTAGACATGGATATCCAGCTGCCCTGGGCTCAGTGATAGAACATTGTCCACCAAAATCAGCAAACCAATTACCTTCACCAGCTGGCCCGGTGGCAATTATATGTACTGTTGAAACTCTACAATCACCCACACTATGTACTAAACGCCAAGTACAATTACCATCATAGTACAATATACCTAGACATTCTGGAGTAACACCACAACGATATGAAGCCATAAATTCATCATCAGCATAACATGGACAATCATAAGCACCTGATGACCAAAATTCACTTGATGGAGCACCGCTTGATGGAGCACCGCTTGATGGAGCACCGCTTGATGGAGCACCGCTTGATGGAGCACCGCTTGAAAGTTCACTAGATTCTATTTCTTGACTCGATGGAGCACCACTAGATAATCGACGTGGGTCGTGACTAGACCATCTACGCGGGTCATTAATAGACCATCTACGCGGGTCATTACTAGACATAGGTTGATATCGTGGATCATGGCTGGATAAATTTTCTCGTTCAGGATCATGGCTAGATAACCAATAAGGATCATGGCTAGAATAAATATTAGATGGAGCATTACTTGATATGGCGCTCGATATTATTATTTCTTCTGAGCTTGACACAGGAGGTGGTTCACTAGAAATCATACCAGAAGAAATTGGTAATGAACTTAATCCAGGACCAGCTTCACCTCCATATCCACCTCTACCACCCTCATCAGTATCAGTATAACCATGATGTAAAATTTCAGGTTCATAATTTATTATTTCTATATCTAATGTTGGATCAATCGGCAACTCATCGCCAGTATCAATTAACCAAGCATCATTACTTTGTATCATTTCACCGCTTAAAATAGGCAACCATGCTATTATTTGTATAGTGTTTTCATTAGTATCCTGTTCTATATCGGTAACTATTGCTTTTGTATCATTAGTTGATAAATGTTGATTTTTTAAATCCATTAAACAACAATCAAAAGGTTCTAATTTTAATGAATTTAAGAAAGAAACAAATGTAACTATTTTCCAACAATTACCATATCTATTTGACCAGAAATCCGCAGATTTTTGTACGCATTCTTTATTATTATAAATCCAAAAATTAAATTCTTGTTCTAAATAACCAAAAATATCTATATTTTTTTCTATTATAATTCGTTTATTTTCTGATGTTGAATAATCATTATTCCAAATAGCAATAAAACGAGTGACCATATCCATTATATCTGATGTAGATATATTAATAGATTTATTTGCTATCATAGATTCATCTATGGTTAATACAGACGATGGTTCTTCTGATAAATATTTAATATAAATTTTATTATTTATTAAAGATAGTCCACATCTAGCTTGCCATGCAATATCCTCTATAATAGTTAATAAATTATCTTCTCTTAATAATGCAAAATTAGATGGATAATTTGTAAGTTTTATATTTACAGCAGCAAAAGTAACTGTATCAGATATTAATTCAGAATAATTATCAATTAAATATTTTATAATATCTGCTGTATTATTAGCTACTGATGATTTTAGACTTACATAAATCTGCTCATCCCAATTTTCATTTTCATACATATCTAATGGTATTGAAAAAGATATTACTGTAGCGTGTTCTGGACCATTAGTAACTAAAGTAGATGTATTAAAATTTTTAGATATTTCATAATAATGAGATGGTATTGATACAAATACAGTTCTACCATTTATTGATCTTTGAGATAATATTTCTAAAACATCATCAGAACTAATAATATTAACAACATATCTTGCTATTGAATCATCATTTAAATATACTTGACTACCGCTTGGTATTTCATATTTTGTATGTACGTATGCAACTGTACTATTATCTGAACCAATATATAACCAACCCCAATCAGAAAGTCCGTGTGCTGATGCTTCATATATTTTTTCTTTATATTCATTATCATATAATCCATCCCATGCATATCTAAATCCACATTTATTCCCAATTTGAGATATACATTTATTTACTCTATTTCCAATTCTACACCATAATCCTTTTAATCGAACTCCTGCATCATATTCTGATTGTGCAATCCAAAAAAAAGTATTATTATTAGCATCAGCATCCCCCTCAGTACCTGGTGCTATTAATTGTTCAGGTCTAGGTGCTAATGCAATATTGGAAAGTAAGACCATTTAAAACAATCGTTTTAGATACATTTTGAGGAAAATTTCTACCGTTAGTTATATATGTAGTTGCAAAATTTGATGAATCTTCGCCAATATGTTTTTTAGTTATTGTTTCTTGCGTTACGCCTCGTAAAACATTTGTAAATTTTAATGCTGGAACCCGTAACACAGAACCAAAACAAAGAGGCCAAGGTTTTCCAATTAATTCATCAGGAAGATATGTCATCTCTCCTTCTGATATAGAAAATCCTACTTTTTTATCCTCAACAGGAGTAGATATATCAAAAGATATTGTACGTTCTCCCTCTGACCATTTTATGGGGGCTACAATTTCTCCTGTGAATATTAAAACTGTATCACTTAAATCATTATCAACAATATAACCTTGGTATATTTTACAAGTTGTACGTTGTATATTATCTGTATCAAAAATAGTTTTAATACTATTGTCTATATCATCTAATGATACACTTACAGAATTTACTTGTGCCTGGCTTTGGGATTTTAATCCAATTTGATAATTACTTAATTCAAGAATACAACCCTTAGCATTAGCAGCAGTTAAGCCTTTAAATGTTCCTAAATTCTTATCGGCGTAAAATATTGTTCCATTTAACCATTGTATTTCAACTATAGTTATAGGTTCAGTAGCCAGTTTCGTATTTATTAATGAAGATATAGGAGTTGTATCTCTAACCACTAATTATTCCCTCAAACTCAAGAGTAATGGAAACACCCTCTTGCTCATATTTATTATCATAAATTTCACAAAATTCTATACCACGTTTTTCGGTAACAAAAGACAATGGATTTGTAAGTATAACACCTTCCCAATCATCGTTATTCCAATCTTTAAGTTCTATTTCTTCTCCAGCATGTTCAATCATAAAATCAATTAAATCAAGAACTATTAAATAATCTATATTGCTGATTGTGAAAATCAGAAGTTGTTTATCAGATGTTTTTTTATAAGTATATATATAATCTTTATCCATAGATTGATGCAATGTCATACTTGCTATTATATTTTTACTATCATTCCAATCTGGTGATGGTAATGTTATTATATCAGTGTCTTTTGTTAATATAATACTCATACCTGTTCACCTTGAAAATCAAAATTAAAATTATATTGATCTCCTCGTCCTGATTGTACAATTTTATTAGTAGGAGTTAAAATGAATCCATCCCAATCATTATCAAGATGGTCATTATATCTTATTTTTTTACCTATAGTTAGTGTTACAAAATCTAAAAGTTCATTGGCTACAGATTGAGACAGTGCCGTAACAGTTATTGATAATCTATGTATAATAGGCCAATCAGAGTCATAATATGTTTTTTGTGTCAAGCCTCGTGTTTTTCTATTTATTATACCGAGGTCAATATATTCAGTGTTACCTAATTCTGGGCCTCGTAGATTAATTCTTATATCTTCAAACTCTAAATATGGAACATGAACAGGTATTATTTCTGATGATTCTTCAGGTACTAATATTGTTAATATATTATAACACTGTTTTAGAATATTATATATAGTTCTACTAGAAAACAAGTCTACCTCTCCTTATTTCACGTCTAAGAGCATTACCAATTTCTATAGCTGATTGTTGCGACGTATTACCTCCTTGAACATTAATTGTTATATCTCCTATATTTGTTATTGGGTGTGATTGTGTGAATCTACTAGATGCTAGACCATAATTCATAGGAACAAGTTGTGATAATAATTGTTTTGTAGCTGTTTTATTTAAAACAAATTCACCTGGAGAAAGCATCGCAGGTACAGTATCCGTGCCTCTAGGTCTAAATAATCCTTTTTGAGCATGTATTAATCCACCCTTATATTCTGATAATGCTTTTTCTGATAATATATTTGTTCTTTCTAAAATATCCTCAAGAATTTTCCTAAGCTCTTCTGATATATTTCGAAAACCTCTTACAAGACTAACTCCTGATTCATTTAATTCATCTATTATTAATCGATAATTAGAAGCTGAATTTTTAATACCTGTTAATGTATCATCTATTTCCTTTAACCTTATACTTAATGCTTTTTCTTCTTTTCCTAAATCTTGAGCCTCTCGTATGCTTTGATATAAAGTTACAAGTGCTGGGCTTAAAGTGGCAAAGTCTTCTAATACTCTTCTAATATTTTCTGATTCTGGCATTATTTTTGCTAATGCAACAAGTTTGCCAGATATATTCGCGGCAGCAATTATTTCTTCGATTTTTTTATCATTTATATATTCTTGTAATTTACCATTTTCATCATATAATTTTTTAAGAGTTTCATACGCAGTATTTATAACTTCATAAAATTTTACTTCTTTCTCTTGAATATGTAATCTTTGAATATCACCCCCAGAAATTTTATATAATGGCATTGGTTTTGCTGCCATTCGCATCGCTGTTAATCGATCAAAAATTATTTGTATAGACTCTTTTCGTGCATCTTCAAGAGTTGTTCTTTGTGTTTTAATGTCTTCTATATTTTGTAAGACAGCAGTTCTAAGTGCTTCTATGGCAGTTGTATTTGAAGTTATAGCTTCTATATTTTTAATTACAACTTCTTTATTTTTCTGTATATCAAGTTCAGTTTTTGATTTTATTGCTAATTCTGTTTGTGAAACAGTTATTCCTAATTTTGATTTATCAAATTCAAAAGGTCGTTTGCCTAATATTTGAGGTTCTAATATTTTACCCATAGCAGTATAAAATTTTGTGGCCGCAATTAGATATTGCCCAAATCTTTCTGTAACTATAGCAAGTTGTTTTGTCGCAGTTTCCTTAATACCTAATTGTATATTTATTAATATTTTTGTTTCTTCTGCATATTTTATTAAAAGATTTTCTAATTTACTTGTCTCTGATTTTACAAATCTAGGAGATGGGCCTCCATATTTTCGTTCTACATAATCAGGTCCATAATATTCTTTTCTTCGTTTTTCTCCTGCTTCAAAAGCATCCTTATCAATTTTGTGCCGTAATTTAGATATTTGTTCTGTTAATTTAATTTCTTCTTCAAGTTGTTCTATTCTAGTAGTATATATATCACTTTTAGCTAAATCTTTAATCTTTTTTTCTATAGCTTTAATTTGTTCTTCTGGACTTTTATATTCTTGAGAAATATCGAAAATAAATTCTCGCACATCACGCCTTACATTAAGTTCTTCTTTCATTAAGCGCGTGATTTCTTTTTCTGATTCTTCTACTATTTTTGATAATTCAGAATAATAATCTTGATAAATTTTAATTTGATCTTTAATACTATCTTCTGTTAATTTAACTAAATCATCTAATTCCTTTTCTTTTTCTTTAAAGACATCTTCACTCCAAAATGATTTTAAAGTTTTATTTGCAAATATTCTAAAATATGCTAAAGAACGTTGTACATCCTGAAATGATGTTTTAATATTTTTAGTAAATAATTCAATGCTAGGTAATGCTGATTCTGTTGAATCTTTTAATTTATTCATAGCTAAATCATATGCTTTAGCCATTTCTTCGAGATTATGTTTAGCTTTTATTGCATTAGTAATAATTACAGAAAATACTTCTGCTATAGCCGCAACTACTGCAATAGCGCCTAATCTTAATATTGACAATCTAAATGCTGCAGTAGCTGCTGTTGCAGCTATTATTTGGTCTTTTTGAGATAATAAAGCCACTGTTGCTGTTGCTTTTAATAATATAAAAGCCTTACGTACTTCATTTAAATGATTTATATATATTATAATTTTACTTACTGACCATACAGTAACTAATGCAATAGATAAAGAAATTATTCTACCCGTTGTGAATTTTATTATATCAGCCAATGAACCTATTTTGCTTGTTATTATTACTATAGCGTCAGTAATATTTTCTGCATAATCTATTGTGAAAACATTTTTTAATTGTTGTAATTGTCTTTGTAATTTTTCACCAGAAGTAGTAAATTGCATATTTAATGCATTTATATATTGTCCTTTAGAATGTCGCTCTATTTTATCCCAATTTTCATTAAAATTATCAAGAGAAGATAAAAGAGCAGTCATACCCATAGTGGGTCTAATTTCATGAAACATATCTGCTATTTCAGATGCTGTACCCTTAGTTTTTTCATATAATATTTTAAATGCACCTGCTAATCCATATACTGCTATAAATTGTTCACCTGTAGTTACACCAAATTCATCAAAAAGTGCCTCCAATTCTTTTGTAGGTCGCATTAATTTATTAAAAATACCACGCAAAAGTGTCATTGATTCAGTTGCTTTAACACCTTTAATCGTGATTGTTGCGATCATTGCATTTACTTCTGCTAATGATATACCTAATTGAGATGCAATTACAACAACTCTACCCATTGTATTTGCCATCTCTAATGCTATAACACGACCTAAATCAATAGTTTTAAAGAATTGTGCCGCTATCATCTCTGCATCAGATGAACTCATACCATAGGCATTTATAGCTGCTGTTAAAAGATTTACAGAATCAGCTACAGTTGATTTTGTTACTTTAGCAAATGCTTGTGCAACTTCTTGAAAACGCTCTGTTTGATATACTCCTATAGCTATTTGATTGGATAATATTTCATATCTTGCGTTAGCTACATCTATTAAATCAGTACCCCAAGAATCTGATAATCTTCTAAGAGAATCTCCCCATTGTTCAGTAGTAGCTTGATTAGCTTGTCCTATAGTTTGTATTTCTACAATTGCCTTATGAAAATTCATAAGTTCTGACATAGCTGATTTTATAGAATAAATTAAATACTGAAATGTTTTACGAATAGCCTGAACAAGTAAAACTCGTTCAAAAGCTTGCCAAGATAAAATCATACCATCAGTAGATTTTTTGAAACTAGTTGCTGTTGTTGCTGTTTCCGTAGCTAAATCTTTTTCAGCAGCAATTGTATTTTTAATACCTTTTGAATAATCAGTTGTTATATCTGCTAATGGTGCTTGATTTAAAATTGCTCTTTCTTTAAGTGTTTCTGTATATTTATCTACCGCTTCTGATGCTAATGGTGCTTGATTTAAAATTGCTCTTGCTTTAAGTGTTTCTATAAGTGTTTCTGTATATTTATCTACCGCTTCTGATGCTAATGGTGCTTGTTCACGTATTTTATTTAAACTTTTAATATTTTCTATATTAGCATTTGTAGCTGCTGATTGTAATCCTATATATTTACTTATTGTTGCATTTTTCTTTATTAATATATTTTCTACTTCTTTAATAACATCACCCATTGCTCGATGTGTGATAATTGTTATTTTACCTTCTTTATTCAAGAAAGTTTCTGCAGTCGCAGTAATATAAAATTTAGATGTTAAACTGCTTAATGCAGAATTTACTGATTCAACACCTTTAATATTAGATGCAGCACTAACTTCAAAAATTTCTCTAGTATTTTCTGGCATTTTATTCCAATTTAGGTGTATGTTTTATTATAGATTTAACCTTAATAAAATCAAATACTTTAGGACAATTTTTTGATAAATTTTCTTTTAAATATTTTTTTGCAGCAGCTTCTCCAGCATCAAAAGAGTTCCACGGTCCTGGGTGTTTAAGATGAAATCCAAAAGGATTAACATTCATTTGTTCATTAATATTATAATGTTTTACATTAGTACCGACTTTAAATATATAACCAAACTTCGTTTTCTGAAAATAATCTGTTATTGCTAACGCCACCCCTTCTAGTACCCGATTTGGAACATCTATAACAGGTGATATTGGCATATAAACATGTAATATATTAGCAAGTGGCAATAATGAAGCTCTAGCCATACCTGACCAAACAGGAACCAATGGAAATGTTGCTCTAATAAATTCTCGAGCAGCTTGTCGTATTTTTTGTTGTAAATGATTATCCATGTGTTGACTATATTTATCAATATCAATATTCAAAATATTAAATTTAAGATTAAAACTTAACATTAGCTAAAGCCATCTCCATATCCTCATAATCTCGTATTTGATTAAATCCTATAATATTAGCCTGTATCAACACATTACAATCATCCCAATTATCTTCAACGTTAGGAGGTCTAATATTTAATCTTTCACAAGCCCGCCAAATTATATATTTTAATGTTCTTCCAGGTGCTAATTTAGTTTCTCTGCGGCCTGTTTCGTAGCTAAAAAACTTTTTCTAGCAGCCTCTACTTTTGTATCATCAAGACCATTAGCTTGTATAACACCTTTTATAATTTGTATAATCTGATAATCATTAAAATTAGCTGCTTTTAATTCTTTTTCAAAATTATTCCATGTAGAAGGATTAGACATATCAATAGTTTCCCATGTCAATCCTTCGGTAGCTTCTAATGATTTTAATATCATCCAACTTGTTTGTTTTGATGCATAATCTTCTATGCTTTTTTTATAATCTGGAGACTCGAAATTAGGTCTAGCTATAGTTTCACCTTTATTAATTCTCATAGGTGGCTCTATTTTCTTTACTAGAGCATCGAACTGTGTGTAA
>Ga0315288_10004020_pt1 | contig 18726 bp, 15 predicted proteins | sample YL17G11_20_MG_FD_203454 | JGI IMG/M metagenome (GOLD analysis project Ga0315288, IMG submission 203454) | Sediment microbial communities from Yellowstone Lake, YNP, Wyoming, USA - YL17G11_20 | ecosystem: Environmental > Aquatic > Freshwater > Lake > Sediment | place: USA: Wyoming | collected... | reverse complement strand
GAAACGAAGGCGAATCGTGTTCGCGCCGGCCTTGAGCGGGACCGGTCCCGCGCTGATCCAACCCAGAAACCGCATGTCCCAGGCGGCCAGCGTGAACGTTTGAACGGCGTTCGTGGTGACGATGTCTTGCCAGTCGCCGCCATTGAGCTGGAAACTGAGTTTGGCTTCGTGGGGATTGGCGCGCAGCCAGAGCGTGTAATCGCCGGCCACGGGGGCCTCGAGCGCGTAGGCCGCCTCGCCGGGCTTGCTGTCGTCGAAATGAGCCAGGAAGGCGCCGCCGGAGAATGCGGCCGCCGGTACGGTTTCATACCAGGGATTCCGGATGACCGTCTTCTCAGTCGCCGCTTCCCCCTCGACCCAGACCCAGTCTCCGGCGCGGCCGGTCAGGGCGGTGAGGCTCAGCAGTATGACGGCGGCGTTGAGTGCCTGCCCGTTCAGGCTGGCGATTCGAACGCTGAAGGAAAACAGCGAAGCCGTGCAGGCGCGAAGCGGGAATGCGGACCGAGAGGGGCTCGCGCTCACGAAGGTGTTAGTCTGGGGACTCATGATCGTGGGCAGTTCGAACGGTGTTGGCGGTTGGCGCGGGACCTCGTCGGCCAGCTCGCGAATGCGGTCAGGGCGTTCAGGCACCTCCGTCAGGCGTCGGCGTGGACGGGCTCATGCGCGTCGCGATGGTGAACCTCGACGGTCACGTGAACAAGCTCCTCGTGCTCGCGGAACAACTCCCGATAAGCGTCCGAAGGCCCCGGTGCCGACGCCACGAGGGAGACAATCGCGGCGAACTTGCCCGCGCCAACCTGCCAAACGTGGAGGTCGGTGATGGCCGAGTCGCCGGTTCGCCCGACCGCGCGGCGAATCTCGTCCGGCAGATCGGAAGACTCCGGCGTACGGTCGAGCAGGATGCCACTGCTGTCGCGAACCAGACCATAGGCCCATACGGCGACGACGGCACTCCCGACGACGCCCATGACCGGGTCGAGCCATGACCACCCGAAGAACTTGCCGGCGAGCAACGCCACGATGGCGGTGACCGAAGTGAGCGCGTCCGCGAGCACATGGACGTAGGCGGCCCGCCAGTTGAGGTCGTGGCCGTGGTGGTGCTGCCGGTGGGGGTCGTCCTTGAGCAGGAGCGCGCAAACCAGGTTGACCCCCAAGCCGATCACCGCGACGCAGATGGCGTCGTTGAAATGAATCGGCACGGGAGCGAAGACGCGGTGCACGGACTCGCCGGCCATGAACAAGGCGATCATGGCGAGGATGACCGCACTGGCGAAGCTGCCGAGCACCCCCATCTTGCCCGTGCCAAAACTGTACCGCGGGTCAGTGGAATGGCGGCGGCTGAAGTAGTAGGCCAGCGCCGTGATGAGAAAGGCGGCGACATGGGTGCTCATGTGCCACCCGTCGGCAAGCAGCGCCATGGAGTTGAAAGCGATGCCCGCGGCAATCTCGACCGCCATCATCGTGGCGGTGATGCCGATGACCATCCGGGTGCGGCTTTCCGCTACCGATGTGTCGAGGACATAGTTGTGGGAATGTCGCCAGCGCGCAGACTCGGTGGAGTGCATGAGGATAGACTCAGGGCTAGGCTTTGCGCCCAAGGATCCGGTCCAGCGAATCGGAGGTCTGGTAAACCAATGCTTCCGGATAGTGCGCGTAGGGATGGAAATACTCGAAGGTCAGGTAGCCGCGGTAGCCGGTCGCCGCCAGAGCGTCTGTCAACGCCGGCCAGTTCGTGGTGCCATCGAGCAACGGGCGAAACGCCTCCAGCGAGTAGTCGGTGCCCTTCTTGGTGAACTCCTTCAAGTGGATGTTCTTCGTGCGCTGTCCCAGGATGGGCACCCAGTGCTCGGCGTGCTGGAACATCGCGATGTTCCCGGTGTCAAAGTGAACGCGGACATATTCACTGCCGAAGCTGTCCACGAACGCGTTCATCTCCATCGGCGTCATCAGATAGCCGTTGAAGAAGATGTTCTCCATGTTCAGCGACACCTTGAGCTTCTCGGCTTGTTTGGCGAGTTGGCCCACCGCTTCCTTGGCGCGGCGATCGCACACATCATTCGGTACCGGCTCGTGGTCCGTGCGCCACGGGATGTGCACCGCGCCCGGCACGACCAGCACATTCTCGACGCCGAGATCATGCGCGGCCTGGGCGATCTTGCCGGCAAGCTCGAGTCCGCGGGCGCGCTTCGCCGGATCATTGCTGGTCAGTGGATACGGCCAGAAGAGGAACGAGCAAAGGCCGCTGATGCGGATGCCGATCTGGTCGGCCATGCGGCGGATGGACTGATACTCCGCGGTGCCGGACTTCGGCGACAGGTCGTTGTCGAGATCGTAGTTCAGTTCGATGCCATCGAAGCCGGCGTCCTTGGCCAGTTGGAGGCACTCGCGCAGACTCATGCGATCGGGGTAGGGGAAGGCCCACAGGTTGATCGACTTGAGCATGTGGTAGCGCTTCGGCGAGCCCCGGCGCGGATCCGGCTTGGGAGGGTCCGCCGCCCGCGCTGGTTCAAAGGCGAGCGCTGAAAGGCCCACCGTGGCCAGGCTGGCTTTGAGCGCGTCGCGCCGGCTGAGGGCGCGGGATGTGGCGGGCCGCGCGGGCCCGGAGGCCGCGGGCGCATGGAGAGCGAGTGTCTTCTTCATAGGACAGAATTCATCGGTCTTCCGGCTCCGGAGAATCGAACAAGCGGTCTTGGATGGCCCGCGCCTGAGGACGATGGCCAGCGGAGCCGTGCGGGCCATCAGTACGTGCAAGCGTGCGGGGAACACTCCGGGCATGGTCAGGTTTGCGGCTCGCCGTACCAACCTCTACCCGAAGAAGGGTCGGAGCACGTACCCGGCGATCTTGATCGCTGCTTTGCGACCGGCGAGCGTGTCGCCGAAGGTGCCATCCTCGACCTCGATGCACACCGGACCGTCGTAGCCGATCTCGTGGAGCTTGGCCATGAAATGCGCCCAGTTGATGTCGCCGAAGCCGGGAATGCGCGGCGTGTGCCACTCCTTCGGCACGGCGAAGATCCCGACCTCATTGAGCTTCTCCGGGTGGACGAGCATGTCCTTCGCGTGGAGATGGAACAGCTTGTTCTTGAACTCGGCCAGCGGGCTGAGGGGATCCATCCGCTGGAGCACGAAGTGCGAGGGATCGTAGTTCAACCCGAAGTGCTTCGACGGGATGTCGCGGAACATGCGTCGCCAAACCACCGGCGACACGGCGAGGTTCTTGCCGCCCGGCCATTCGTCGCGCGTGAACAGCATCGGGCAGTTTTCGATGCCGATCTTGACATCGTGGTCCTCGGCGAAGGCGATGATTCGCTTCCAGGTCTTCAGGAAACGCGGCCAGTTCTCGTCGATCGTCCGGGTCCAGTCGCGGCCGACAAAAGTGTTCATGTTCTTCAACCCGAGCTTGGCGGTGGCACGAATGACCTTCTTGATGTGGTCCACCTGGCGCTTGGCGGCGGCGAGGTCGGGATCGAGCGGGTTCGGGTAGTAGCCGAGACCGCTGATCGAGACGCCGTGCTTGGCGCAGAGGCCGTTGATGTCGTCGGCCTGGGCCTTCGTGAAGCCCGTGACGTCGATGTGGGTGACGCCGGCGAACTTGCGCTCGGCCTTGCCGACGGGCCAGCACATGACCTCGACGCAGTCGAAGCCCTCGTCGGCGGCGAATTCGAGGACCTGGTCGAGGTTGAGTTCCGGGAGGATGGCGGTGACGAATCCGAGTTTCATGGGGTGATGAGTTTAGGGTTGTGGGTTGAGGGCTTAGGTATCCAACCGGTTGACGGCCCGCACGCCGGGAATGTCGTTGAAATGGTGGTCATAGGTGAGGACGACCGCGCCGATGCGCCTCGCGCAACAGGCGATCACCACGTCGGTCAGGGGCAGCACGACCCCCTTCCGATCCAATTCCCAGAGCGTCTGCTCGACCCCGTCCCACAGACGGTTATCCGTCGGGACGTTGATCATCACATTCCAGGAATCGTGAAATCGCTGCCGCACCTTCGGTTGCTGGAGCGCGCGTCCCACCTCGCACCGCACGATGCCGCAGACCGCCACGTCTCGCGTCGCCGCAGCCAGCGCCAGCGCCCGCAAGGGGTCCTGGTGTTCACGCAGCAGGCGGATGTAAAAGCTGCTGTCAGCGAGAACGGGACTTGCGGCCATAGGTCACCGGCGTCTCGTGTCGACGCATTCCGTCGAGGTCGTAGCGTGGGTCCACGGCATCCTTCAGTTCGTCCGGGGTCATTCCCAGGCCGGCTTCGCACAACTTCACCAGCTTGGCGCGCCGGTCCATTTCCCGCAGGGCCAGGTCAATTGCATGGGTCTTGCTGGTCGCGCCGGTGGCGGCCATGACGCGGGCCAGGAGACCATCGTCAATGTGCATCGTCATCTTCATGCCAGCGAACGTATGGCATGAATGCCATACCGTCAATCCCTTTCTCAGGTTCCGGCAGCGTGACTAGCATTTCACCCACCTCCTGGTCTGGTGGCTTCTCATGATCGCTTCGCACACGGCAACTTCCCGGTGGCCATCCTCGGCTGTGGCGAACAGGCCCCCACCTTTGCCACCTGCCGCGATGGCGCCGTAAATCGCCCGGAAGAGCATCTTGAACGTGTCCGGGAAGCCTTCAACGTGGCCGGGGGGATAATCCATGAAGCCAGCCGGGCCATCCCCGAAGGCCGGCGTGGCGCGCACGGCGATTGCGTTGGCTTCGTCGCGGTTGCCGAAGCGGAGCATCTCCGGTGCTTCTGAACACCACCACGCGGATTTCTTGGAGCCGTAGATCTCGAGGCGGATGCAATTCTTGCGGCCGGCGGCAACTTGCGAGACACCGAGGTTGCCGCGCGCGCCATTGCTGAACTGAAGCAGCACGTTGGCGCAGTCCTCGGTCTTCACGGCGTAGGTGGCGTATCTGACCTTGGCGCCGGCCTTCGCAAACGTTTGCACCTCGCCGAGCGGGCGCTTGCGCTGCTTGTGCCAGGTCTGGAGATCGGCAAAGACAGCTCGGATCTTCGCGCCGAGGATGAACGACACGGTGTCCATCCAATGCGTGCCGATGTCGGCGACGGCCCGCAGCTTGCCGCCCTCCTTGGGCAGGAGGCGCCAGTTGTAGTCGGTATCCTTGAACAGCCAATCCTGCATGTAGGAGCCGTTGACGTGAATGATCTCACCGAGATCACCGTCCGCCACGAGCTTTCGGAGTTGGAGCACGGCGGGGTAGAACCGGACGTTGTAGTTCACGGCGAAGACGGCACCGGCGCTTCGAGCCAGCTTGACGATCTGCGCCGTCTCACGCGTGTTCATCGCCAGCGGCTTTTCGCAGACGACGTGTTTGCCGGCCTTGAGCGCCGCAAGCGACATCTCACAGTGGAACCGGTTCGGCGAGGTGATGTGAACCACATCCACCGACGGCGAGCGGAGCATCTCTCGATAGTTACCGTAGGCTTCGAGGATGCCGAACCGGTCGGCGGCGGCTCGCACGCGGTCGGGCAGGTCACAGAGAGCCGCGACCCTCACGCCGAGGCGACGCAGGGCTTCGAGGTGGACGGGGCCGATGAATCCCGTGCCGATGAGCCCGGCCCGGAGTTGATGGATGGATCTGGGAAGCTTCATGCGCAATTCGGTCTCAACCGGCCAAATCCACCACCGCGGCGTTCGCGCCCACGGCGATCGGGCAGGCACGGACCTGGCGATGAGCCGTTGACAGGCGGCATGGCAGAATGCTTAGTAGGCCGCGACCCGGACGTCGTCAACCGCATTCTTCAGACGAAGGGGCGGGCAGGTCGGCTGCGCCTCCGGCCTCGTGGGCCTTCGGCCCCCGGAAGTATGGCGTAGTTGCGAACATGAGCCCTCTTGCCCAACTCCGAAACCGATGCGCCGCCGCGCTGCAGAACGCCCCGCCGCGAGTGGCCAACATCAGAGCCTTTGTCGGCTTCGACGGCTTCGTCGATGAGATCGTCCATGTCGTGGATCGTCGGCACGATGCGATGCGCTACGACCGCGTGCCCACCCTCACGCGCCTCGGCGAACGGGTGCTGGCCGCTGCCGGCAAGAGCACGAACATCGAGGGGGTCGTGCAGCAGGTGAAGCTGGGCGGCAACGGACCGATCATGGCCAACGCACTGGCGGTCCTGGGCCTCACCGTGACCTATGTCGGCGCCGTCGGCTGGCCGAACCTGCATCCAGTTTTTGGCGAGCTCGCCCAGCGCGCGAAGATCTTCGGCGTCGCCGAGCCGGGCCACACGGATGCGCTCGAATTCGAGGACGGCAAGCTGATGCTCACGAAGACCGCTTCGTTGAACGACGTCACGTGGCCCGTTCTTCAAAAGCGTTTCGGTCGTGACCCGCTCCTGGCCGCCCTCGCGGAGTCGGACCTCGTTGGGTTCGTGAACTGGACGATGATTCCGTTCATGAGCGACCTGTGGGAGGCATTGCTCGGCGAGGTGTGCCCACACCTCCCGCAGGCACCTCGCACGCTCTTCATCGACCTGGCCGATCCGCAGAAGCGCACCGTGGCCGACATGCGCCGTGCCCTCGATCTGATCCAGCGCTTCGGCCCGTGGTTCCAGGTGGTGCTGGGCCTGAACGAGAAGGAGGCGTGGGGAATTGCCGGCGTGCTCGGGGTTGACACGCCGACGCGAGATCGCGCGGCACTGGCCCGGACCGCGCAAGCCATCGCCCAGTGTGTGAAGGTTCACGCCCTCGTAGTGCATCCGGTCAGCTATGCCCTGGCGGTGACTGAAGGCACGCTGGTCGAGGTCGAAGGGCCGTATGAGCCCAACCCAAAGATCACGACCGGCGCGGGCGATCACTTCAATGCCGGATTCTGCCTCGGGAGGTTGCTGGGGCTGGATCTCGCCTCCGCATTGCTGGCGGGCGTCAGCACGAGCGGCTTCTACGTGCGCCACGCGAGGAGCCCGTCGGTCGCCGACCTTTCAGCGTTGCTCAGGCAGGGGCGATCCTGAACCGTCGACACGGGCTGATTCAGAGGTTGTGACGCGCCCCTGTGTGGGCTACGTTGCCGGCAACAATACCATGCCATGAACGTGCACTCGCTTCTCCCGCTCGCTCCGGTTCGCCGGCTGACACTCCTTTGTTCCTTGGCCCTGCTCGTGCTCGCCACCGGCGTTCGCGGCGAGGATCCCCCCGAGCCCGCTCGACCGCCGCGCCCGGAGCGCCCGTTGGGCGAAGTGCCGATGGAGGCACGGCGCGCGGAACTGCGCGAACTGCAGGAAGGCCGTGAGCGAAAGCTGAATGAGCTCCGAGAGCTCCGCGCCGGCGGCAGGGAGGCAGAAGCGGCAGAATTGAAGGAACAGATCGTGAGACTGGAGCGGCAGATCGCCCAGCGGGAGCGCTCGCCCGGCACGGGGCTTCGCCCTCGCGGCGAACGGCCGGAACGCCCGCTGCCGGAAGGCAACGAACCGGAACGTCGTGAGCAGCACCTCCGCGAGGCCATCGACCACCTCCATGCCGCCGGCCTTCCTGACCTCGCAGAGAAGGTTGCCCAGGCCGGACAGGACCGGCTGCGTGAGCAAATGCGTCCCCAGCCAAGTGTGCCGCCCGAGGTTATCGAACAGCTTCACGCCCAGATCGGCGAGCTCCGCGAAATGGTGATGCGACTGCAGGCGCAGGTCGAGAAGCTGTCGGGCGGCAAGAGGTGAGTGCCCGCCTTGCCCCTCGGCGGATCTGACGCCACCGCACCATCCCGTTCAACTGAACTGGGTCCGATGAGCCTCAGTCCGCCCGACGGGTGAGGCGCTCGAGTTCGCGCCGCTCCGCGTTCTGCTGGAGCCCGATCTGGTCCAGTGGAATGGGCTTGAACCCGATCTCCCACGCCGGCGAGCCGGGCTTGAGCCGGAAGTCCATCTTCTCCGGCGCGACGAAGCCCGGATCGGCACCCACGTAGTTGTCGCGGATCTGCTGCAGCTTCGCGTCGGCGTGCCAGTAAACCTCCAGCCATTTGCCGCCGACCGAGACGTTGCGCTCGATGACATTGCCCTCGGGCGGAATGCCGGCTTCGGCCGACGGGTAGTACTGGTCGAGCGTCGTGAGGGCCGGATACCGCTGGCGGTAGAGCGCCGGCGGGACGTCGGCGAGCCGCTTCTTCATGTAGTCGGCCACCATGTTGTGCCAGACGGGCGACTTGTCGAGACCACGGCCGTCGAGGGACACCGCCGGCTGGCAATCGACGAAGATGTTGTTCACCACGCGGTGATCGCGTCCGCCGCCGAGAAACGCGGCGCGCTGGACGCGATAGAAGACGTTGCCGGAGATTTCCGTGCCGCTCACGCAGTCGTCCATGTACGCGCCCATCGAGCCCATGCCCACGCCGCCGGTGTCGTGGATGAAATTGTGCCGGATCACGTTGCCCCGGTAGGTGTAATCACGGCCAGTGTAGATGGCGCCGACATCGCCGGTCTCGAGCGCGACGTGGTGAATCTCATTGAACTCGATGACGTGGTCGTTGCCGCTGAACAGGACCGCGCAATGCGGGTGATCGTGGATCAGGTTGTGCGCGACGCGGTGGCCCACGCCGCTGACCAGTACCGCCGGCACGTAGCACTTCGACCAACGTCCCTGCCTCTGGAAATGGCAGTTCTCGACCGCGTGCCCGCCGGGGCTGAGGGTCTGCCGATCACCGCCGCCGATCGACACCCCGCCGTCGCCGGTGTTCTCGATATCGCAGGCGGCCACGCGATGGCCTTTGCCGCCCTCGATCTGGACGCCGTAATTGCCCATCAAGCGGATCGCGCAGCCAACGATCTGGTTGCTCGCGCCGCCTTTCATCGAGATTCCGTGACCGCGCGAAGCCTCGAGCGAGAGCCCCCGCACCGCGACGTGTGAAGCCTCGTTCATCGAGATGAGCGGTTGGTCCAGCAGGGACACCAACACCTCTCCCTCGTCGATCGGCTGGGGCGGCCAGACATAGAGCCGGCCGGCTTGCCGATCCAGAAACCATTCGCCCGGCTGGTCGAGCTCTTCGAGGAGATTGAGGAAGTAGAACCGCTGGTCCTTGCGGAAACCGTAGAGCCCATGCGGGGGTGCGGTCTTGATGAGACGCTGGTCCAGGTCGAGGGATTCCACGCGCTCATACGAGTTGGCCCAATCCCACGCCCAGTAGCCATGCACCCAGAGATCGCGCGAGGCCTGCCAGCCCCGCGGACGGTCCCCGGCGTAACCGAAGCCGGCATTCAAGGCGCCGATCTTGCCCCCGTGATCATCGCCCTGGCCAGAACTCTCCGGGAACCCGGCGATCGTCTCGAACTCGCCCTCGTTCGGCCAACGGGCGAGCGTCATCGGTTGACCGTCGATAAACAACTCGAGATGGGCGGGGGTGAGGCTCCGACCGAAGCCACGGGAACGCAGCTCACCGAAGTTCGTAATCCCTTGAGCGCGGAGATCGGCCACCAGCACGCGTGCGCGAGCCGCCTCGGGGAGTCGCCGCAAGATCGCGGCGTCCTGGACCGGCTGGAAGTCGCGGACGACCCGGCCGCCGAGCAAACGCGGCGCCTCATCTTTGTAGCCGCGATACAAGACCGGTGCGCTGGGTGCGCCGCTGTCGGCCGCACTGAGTTCGAACGACCGTTCGCGAACGTAGGTGCCGCCGCGAATCCAGACGACTACGCCGCCCTTGGGCACCCCGGACTTCTGCTTGAGCTCGCGGACCGCGTCGCGGGCCGCTTCCAACGTGGCGAACGGCTTGCGCTTTGTGCCGAGGTTCGCATCGCTGCCGTCGGGCGCGACGTAGAACGCGGCACCGGCCACGGACGGTCCGATGCCGAGCAGGAGGACGAGGGCCAGGGCCGCAAGCCAGATTCGCCTTGAGCGACCGTGTTCGGCGCGAGCTCGATGGCCCCGGGCGTGGAGAGGCCGAGGTTGCCTTCGGGTTGATCGAGGTTTCCGGGAAGCGCCGGGCGCGCCGTGCCGCCACACCACTGGCATCAGGTTCATGCGGCCCCAGGACTTACGCCGAGCGCACCGTCGAAGCAAGCCGCTTCGTCACTGGAGTTCGGCCCCGGCGTGCGTGGCGTCAGGCCCGTGAGGTCTGGCTCGATCGAGCCTTGCCGTCGGCGCGTGCATCGAGCGACCAGCGCCCGGCGCCGACCACCAGCAGGAAGAGGCAGCCGAGCAACATCGCGTAGTCGGTTCGGGCTTCATGGGCCGTTTTCCAGAAACCGTCCTCGAGGAAGATTGGGAGCTTCGTTGTGTAGATCGCCACGCTGATGATCGTCAGCAACGGGATCGCCGCCAGCCGCGTCAGCAAGCCCGCCAGCAGGAGCGTGCCGCAAACGATTTCGAAGCCGCCGACGAAAGGTGCAAGCAGCTCGGGCGACGGTAGGCCGATCTTGGCGAAGCGCCCAGCCCCCACCTCGCCCGGGAACAGGAACTTCTGGATTCCCTCCGACAAGAACACCGCCCCTACCATCAATCGGATGAGGAACACCCAGCCCGGTGCGCTCGTGGACATGATTCGCTTAAGCATTGTCGCCTCTCGGTTTGGCGGTTTCGGGTCGTCGCCGCTAGTGCGGCCACGCCGAGGCTGCGTTCAGGTTCCCGACCCGAATGAGCCCGGGCACTGCATCCCGCTTCCCTGCCAGCCCATACGGAACTCACAACCAGATGGAGCAATTACGGCCCGCTGTCAACCCGCCTACTCCAGGACGATGCGGACGCGGTAGAAACGCTCGGCGTTGAAGGTAGGAGGGGGATCGGGTTCTGTCCACCAGGTGCGGTAGCCTTCGTAGCGGAACACGCCGTTGGTCACGCGAGTCCAGGTGCTGGTGAGCGGCGTGGCCAATTCAACGCAGTAAGGCTGGTTGGTGGATGCGTTGATCGGGCTCTTCCAGGAGAGTTCGAGCCGGCCGTCGGGCAGGGGATTCACCTGGTCAATCCGGGTCGTGGCCAAGAGAAGAGAAAAGTAGGCATTGACCCGCCCCCAGCCGTGGCGTTGGTCCCAGCCCGGCATGTCCGTGCCGTCGCCCAGCGGCCTGCCCGGTGCATCGCCCAACTGATCGTCGGCCCCGGCACCAAGCAGCACTAGCGCTTGGTCCTGGGTGATGTCCGGCCTCACGGCCGCCAATAGCGAGCACACCCCGGAAACCATCGGTGCCGCGTATGAGGTGCCGGACATCTGTGCACCCGTCGAAATGATATTCACACCGGGCGCGACCAGGTCCAAGTCAGGCCCGTAGTTGCTGAAAGTGGCTCTGCGGTCCGTGATCTCTGTGGCACCCACGGCGATGGCGGGAGGATAGCTGGCCGGAAAGGGCAAGCGACTGGAACCGGAATTGCCACTGGCGCACACAAAGATGACGCCTTGGACAATCGCGTTGCTGATGGCGCGCCCTAGAGTGATCCCCTCATCTTGATCGGCGCCGCCGGAGAAGTTGATCACTTTGGCGCCCATCGCGACCGCGTAGTCCACCCCTTGCGCCACCCACGACTCGAAGATGTAGTTGTTGGTGTTGATCACCTTGACGGGCAGTAGCCGACATCGCCAGTCCAAGCCTGCACCCAGGATGAAGTTGTCTGCGTTTGCGCCGATGATGCCCGCCACCGCGGTCCCGTGGCTGTAGTAGTCCGGATCATTGACGTCGCTGTTGCCGTCAACGAAGTTGTAGCCTGGCAGGAGACGTCCCGAGAACTCTGGCTGCACGGATTCAGTAGTGCGGTCGATCCCCGAATCCAAGACGGCCACAATGATATTACTGCATCCTCTAGTAATGTCCCACGCCTCCGGCGAGCAGAGGACGGGAGCCGTAAACGAGGCAGATAGCTGGTTGGTGTGGTGCCACTGCGACCGGAAAGTCCGGTCATTGGGAATGATCGTGAAGCCTCGACCGATGTGATCCGGCTCCACGTACTCGACCAGCGGGTGGTTCTTGAGCCGCTCCACGCATTCACTCACTTCCATTCCAGGCGGCAACCGGAGATAGAGAAACCTGCCCAGACCAACCGCAGGTTGTGCGTTAGTCCTGGCCTCCGGTGGGCACTGCTTTCCAAGCACGCGACTGACGGCAGATTCCTCGAGTTCGGCACCTAGTGGAAGGTCCAGATCGGACAAAAGCAGTGCGGGCAGAGATCTGCTCTGACCCTTGAGCAAGCGCCCTGGAGCGTCAGCCTTGAATTTCACCAGTACGTGACGTCTCGCATAGCCCGCGGCAAGGTCTTGTGGCGTGATCTCGAGCTGAGCCGAGAGCAGGGCTGCCCCCCCCGCCAACGCTAGCAGAGGAATCGCCCACATCAAGATCGGACACCGCACCCTTCCCCGCTGCCCAGGCCGACCAGTTAGACTCAGCACTCCGGCATCCACTTCGCCCTGCCTACTGCGGCGCATAGACTTTGAGCCAATCCAGGAGGGGATTCGCTCCGGACAGAGGCGTGCGCCACAGCGTCACCCTGATCTCGAGGTACCGACCCGTCAGTGGAGCAAATTGGACATCGCTGGAGGCGGGGATGAAGTTTTGGTCCGGCAACTGGGTTGCGCTGTTGGCCGCCCTGACCTCGACTTGGATGCCGCTGTTCGCCGGGGTGGTCGCGCTCCAAGCGAGCTTCCGCCACTGCCGGTTCACGACCCCTTCGTCGTGGACCACCATCCACGAACCGCTGGGGAACGTACTACCCAGTGTGACAAAGCCCGTCATGTCGCTGTAATTGTACGGAGTGGCCGGCAAATTCGCATACGGGAATGTGTGCTGACTACCGTCCCCCAGATCCACGCGAAGGTCCACAGCACCGATGGGGAAGCCCCCGCCGCCGACTGCACCCGCTGTAGGATTGATCCGGACGGCGCTGTTCTGGTTATAGGCACTGGCCCACACCTTGCCATTGCTGTCAACGGCCACACCTGTGGGTCCCGCGACACCCGTGCCGCCAAGAGGCACATTCCCGACGAAGGTGGTGCCGTCTGTCCGTAGGTGGCCGACATCCGAGCCATTGTTCATGGAGTGAGCAACCCAGACGTTGTATTGGTTATCGACCACCACTCCTTGGGCGTAATCGTACCCGTGGTTCCACCAGCCCAGGCAGGTACCCGCGGAACTGAGTTGGCCGACATAGTAGTAAATGCTGTGAGTGTACCAGATCTGCTGCGTGCGAGGATCGATACCCAGGCCGTAGTCGCCGCAGTTGTTGCCAAGGGGGTTCCAAGCGCCCGTCGCTGTGTTGTAGCGGAGCAGGCCGTTGCCCCACCGGGCTGACCAAAGATACCCATACCCGTCCACCAAACCGCCGTACCCGCCGTAGGCCAGTTCAAACTGTTTCGGCGGCTGGACGGGTTGACCTGAAACGCCATCCAGGAGTTGATGCCGCTGGTTTCGATCTGCCGTCTCATCGGTCCCGCCCACCCACACGTTGTTGTCCTTGTCCACGGCCACGGTGCGTGTGTCGGTGCAGATTGTCCGGGTGTAGTTCAGGATCGCCTCGTCTTGGGCAGTGGAAACACCGCCAGCCGTGTCCTGTCCGGCTGGGTTGAGCCAGCGGCGGATGTCCGTCAGGCCCCGGGAGGTCTTGAGATAGCCGTCGGGCGGATCGCCGAGGCTCGTTCCGAAACGGTCGCGGCAGGTGTTGTAGAGGAACGGCGGGCTGAGGTATTCGCCATTCGGATCCGATGTGAATGTGCCTCCACTCTTCGTACCGCGAATCCCACCGATCACCAACCCGATTCGCGTCACTGAGCCTTTCCAAGCGCCTCCAATGAGCTGGTTATCGTTGCGGTTGGCGACCCAGACGTTGCCCCACCGGTCCACCGTGGTCCGAGATGGGCTCGAGTCGATGACCGCGCCATTGATGTCCGGGGCGGTCTGATACTCGCCGACGATCCGGCCGGTGTTGACATCGATGCGGGCGAGGGTACCCCGCCCCGAACAGGCCATGTTCAGGTAGGGGAAGGGGGTCGGGTTGGCGTTGATCTGCAGCTGGTGATGCACCGCAGTGTGATTGAGGTTCACCAGGCATCCCTTGTCGAAGTCCGCGTCGAAATCGTAAACGATGTCCTGTCCGACCGGCACGACGGTCAGCAGGGCGTTCACGCTGGTGACCGCGCCGCAGGAATTGCTGACCCTGACGGAGTAGTTGCCCGCATGGCCAGCTTGCACGTTGCTCAGGATGTATTGCCAACTGGTCGCTCCGGGAATGTCGTTCGGGCCGAAGCGCCATTGGTAGCTCACGTTCGAGCCAATCGCCTGAACCGTGAACGTGGCCGTGCCCCCCACTCTGACCGTCTGTGAGCTGGGCTGGGTGATGATCTGTGGCGCGCTATTGACCGTGAGCGTGGCTCGGCGGCTGGTCACGGAACCCCACGCATTCGCGATGACCAAATGGTACTCGCCGGCCTGGGAGGGTGTCGGATTTACCAAGGTGAGCTTGTAGTCGGTAGCACCAGGGATGCTCACGTTGTTGAAGTACCACTGGTAGGTCAGGTGCTCGCCTGCGGCATAGACGGTGAAGGTGGCCGTGCCGGAACAATTGATCGTGCGGTCCTGGGGTTGCGTGACGATGTTGGGCAGCCCAAAGCCCTCACAGTTTCCCGTCAAGTCCGCTTCGCGACTTTCCTGGTAGAGGAAGGTGGCACTGCCGTAGTTGTGCGTCCATTCCGACACCTGGCACATCACTAGGTTATCCAGCGTTATGGTGGTGAAATAGGCGCCCACGCCGACGTTGCACAAGTCAAACCGGCAATCGCCCACCAGTTGAGAGGCGTTAGGGGCATAGGCCATCACCCCTCGGCCCGCGTACCGGAACTCCAGCCGCCTCAAGGTTGCGCTTGCCGGGTTTGGGTAAAGCGTCAACGCAGAAAAGGAGCCGGTGGTCGGCGTGCCTGAGCCGATCTGCTCTCCCACTGAATTGTCATCCACGGAGGTAAAAATGGCCCGCGGTTGTCCGGCCGCCGGAGTAGTGACGTACCGGTTCAAAACCAACCCTGCAGTGTCCGTGAACTTGATGATTGCGCCGGACTGAAAGGCAACGTAGCCGCCCAGGTTGACCGCGCTCTGGACTTTGTAGGTCGCGCCGCTGGCGAACGTGTATCCGTTGGGGTTGGAGATCACTATGGTGTAATCCAGAACCACGCCTTTGCCTGGACCACCCAAGGACGCCAACTTGAGCGGTTCGACGCTCGCCTTCGCCCCAACCACGGATGGGAGGCCTTTGAACTCCGATGCGGCAACGACTTCGCCTCTCTGCTTCGGCAGGGCGGCGAGCAGAGGGCGAAGGGAGAGGTAGTCCAGGGACTCCACCAACAGGGTTCGACCATCGGTCTTCACCCAGCGTTTCAAGACCGGGGTTTGCGCCTCGACTTGGCCCGCGGACGCGCCGTCCGCGCCGATGGTGAAAGCCTTGCCCAAAATCATCCGCATCGTGCCGAAGTCCAGATCGTCATCAGTCAGTCCGGTCTGCGCATCGGGCACGACCGCGGTCACGACGGGGTCAGGTGGATCGAGAAACTCGGTCACCACCTCGAGCCGAGTCCTGGCGGGATCGAAATCCGCCGGCAGGATCGGGCTCTCCCGGAGAACCACGTCGGCTTCGAAGGCCCCCTTGCTCGCGACGCACCGCACGTCCACAGCCAGCCCTTCAAAGGCGTCCCGATACCAGACCTGATTCGGCGGGACGATTTCGCCCACACAGTCTTTAACCCGGGCAATGAGCAGGCTCCGGCCGGTGCTCAAGTCCGTCAAGCGGAGGCCAAGCAAGTGGCTGCGCAGCCGTTTGCCGTCCGGCAACACCAGATCAATGGCTCCGGCCGTGTTGAGGTTGGCCGCGAACGAAGGCCGGTAGGACAGCCGTGGCGCCACGGCGCCGAAGGGCGCCGGCTCGACCACTTCCTGCGATTCCACCCACTCGCCGTTCTCCAGGTAATGCATCCCCATCTGGAGTTCCGTGTATTGTCCGCGGTGGATGCTCACCTGACCCGCTGCGTCGGTCACGGAGCGGGTGAAGGTGACGATCCGATGGTGAGGTCCGCGCTCGATGACCTCCAGGTTGGAGAGGCCTTGTGCGTGCGCATCAGCGAGCAATGCCGCTCCGAGCAGAGAGACAGAGAGAGAGAATCGTGTCATAACAGTGAGCTCCTTCGTGCGTTCCTTCAATTAAAGTTGTCCCGCGGTACTTCCCAGGCTTTACGCGTTCAACTTATAACTGATCCTCGCGTTGTCAATGGGGAGATGCCAGGGCGCTCGACGCTGAGCCATGCACATGGTGGAAGCCGAGAGGAGGAACAGGAGAAACAGGGCTTGCGTCTCCCAGAAAACCGGCGCGGCCACTGGCTGATTGAACATCCCACAGGTGCGGGCGCCTCAAGTTCAGTAAGTGAGCAACTCGAGGAGGTTATGGCCGGCGGTGGCGAGTTGCCAGCGGCCCTCGCGCTGCACCACCAACTTTCGACACGGGAACCGCCGGTATTCCTCCTCATTAACGGAGAGCAGTTTCTGTCGCGCGGTATCGGGCACTTCGTCGGCGGTGCGCGGGATGAGCCGGATCGGAATGCCCGTGGCGCTCAGGTGGAGCTCGTAGCCAACTGTGGTGCCAGCCTTGGCCAGGGCGTTGGTCTCCACGAGCGCCGGGTAGCGCCGCAGCCAGGCGAAATCGGTGCTGCGGACGAACGCGCGGCACAACACGGGCTGGCGGCGGATGAGTTGGACGAGGCTGAAGTTGGTCTTGAGCCGCTGCTGTTCGAGCAGGACGAGGCGAGGATCGAGCCCGAGCAGGTTTAGCCCGTTCCAATGGCCGTGGTCGTTGCGTTGATCCGGATAGGTCTTCTTGTACCAGAGCGGGAACCGTTCATTGACGAACAGGTTCAGTTCGAAGTGAACATGCGCGCGGTCCGGCGAGATCGGCTGGCCGGTGTTGGTGGTGCGGCCCATGACAGCGATAGCTTCACCGGCCCGCACGGCCTGGCCGACGACCAGGTCCTCGCGAATCTGGCGCAGATGAGCGTAGAGCGAATAGACCTCGATCCCTTCGACTTGATGTCGGAGGAGGAGATAGATGCCGTAGTTGGACAGCGACGACTTCTTGTTGAAATAGACCACCGTGCCGTCGGTGGTGGCCAGCACGGGATCGGTGGGTTCACCGCGGGCGTCGCGTTGGAGGCCGCGGATGTCCAGGCCTTCGTGGAGCTGCCAGCCCTCGGAGCGGACGCAGCCGAATGTGCCGCTGGTCCACGGTTTGCCAACGGTGCCGACGAAGAAACGCTCCTCGGCGCCTGGCTGAAAGAGCGCGCGATTGGAGGTCGGCAGCAGGAACGGCCCATCCTGAGCCGCCGCTTGGAACGCGAGTCCCAAACCGAGCGCCAGGCCGGAGTGGAGGAGGCGTCTCACTCGTCCTTGAAGAGGGTGCCCTTATCCCGCTTTTTGGCCCCGTTGTTGAGCCCCAGGGCGATCTCGTCGGCCTCCTCGCGGGCGGCGTTGGGCGTGAAAAGCAGGCGACCGGAACTCAGCCGGCCGGAAATCTTGGGGGCGGCCAGCCAGCGTTCCTGGCCCGAGTCCTTCCGGCCGAATTGCGTGAAGAGGATGATCCGCCGGCCGCGGTTCGCCGCCGTGATCGAGTCCAGCACCAGCAAGCCGTGCCGGTCGAACTGGATGTCGAGCGCGAAACCGCCGTCGCGAGTGTTGATGACCTCGGCCTGCTTGACGCTGTTCTCCGCCAGGAAATGGGAGGTGCTGGCGCAGACCGGGACGCCGGCGAGCTCGATCATCTGATAACGCGCGGTGCCATCCGGTGTGGCCTCCAGGTAGAGGCGCAGCGTCGCCGTGGTCTTGTCGCGCTTGCGTTCCTCCGCCGACTTGCACGCCGCCAGTCCCACCAGCGCGAGCGTGAGCAGATAGAGGTTGAACCGGACCCAGTGACTCTTCATATTGCGCCTAAGCAATCGAATCAGACTCAGAAAGTAAAGACGGATATGGGCCAGCAATACAACAAGGTGGAGAAACGACGTCGTCGGGCGGCTTACCTCAAGCGCAAGAAGGCCGCGGCCAAAGCCAAGACCAAAGCCGCCGCCAAGCCGTCTTGAGTCGCGGGCGAGCGGGGTGAGCGTTGGGTGGGGCGCGGTGTCCTCACCGCGCCGGGCGGCGGACTGAGGACAGCCCACCCGGCCATCCGCGGCAGGTTCCTTGGCAGGCGGCGACTTCCCGATCGGCACTCCGCATTCCAGATTCCACGTTCGAGGTGAGACTCGTCACCTCGGCTGCTGCTGGTGAAATGCGCGTTTCCGGCGGCGGCTTCAGAACTCGCGCGTCTTCGTGATGCCCGGCTGCGGCACGGGGTACTTGCCGTTGGCGGCAAGTTGGAGCGGCGCCGGCGAACCGTTCGTCAGCTTGTCCACGTCCCGTGCGAACTCGTGGTCGAGCTCGAGGATCTGTTCGTAGGTGATGATCTGGCCGGTGTGCGCTGCCATGCGGCCCATGGAGGTCACCAGGCTGGCTTCGACGCCCCGTTTCGCCTCGTCGTAGGGCTGGTTGTTGCGGATGGCCTCGATCAGGTCGTCCCACTCGAGCTGATACGGATTCGGCTCGGGTTGCGGGAAGGCCCAGAGCATGTCCTCCCGGGTCAGCTTGTGGCCTTTGAAGGTGCGCACCCGGCCGGGCGTATGGGAGTTCGTCGAGACGATCGCCGAGCCTTTCGTGCCATGGGCATAGCTGGCGAATTCCTGGTGACAGCCCGTCATGTTGCGTCCGTACACGAACAGCTTCGTGCCGTCCGGGAAGGTGTACTCGACCTGGTACGCATCGAGGTTCTGG
>Ga0315288_10004019_pt1 | contig 18729 bp, 30 predicted proteins | sample YL17G11_20_MG_FD_203454 | JGI IMG/M metagenome (GOLD analysis project Ga0315288, IMG submission 203454) | Sediment microbial communities from Yellowstone Lake, YNP, Wyoming, USA - YL17G11_20 | ecosystem: Environmental > Aquatic > Freshwater > Lake > Sediment | place: USA: Wyoming | collected... | reverse complement strand
GGTGATGCATTCCAGAAGATTCAATCAGACCGTGAGAACATGAAAGATGTTGAACTTACAAAACGTACAACAGCTGAGCTCATTGGTAGGATGATTATTGAAGAAAACATCATTGAGAGTACACAATTGAACATCATCAGAGGTCAGATGGATAGTCCGTCCTTTGATTATGGTGCACCAAATAGCTTGTGGGAGCTTTATCAGCACACCACTTATGCTATGAAGGAAGTACACCCTAGTCTCTGGATGAGAAATCATACCAATGCGCATACATTCTTTGTAAATGAAGCAGGGATTATAATGACTCCTACAGAGATTCATGCTGTGCCTACAATTATGCAACTCGAACAATTAGAATTATTTTAATATGAATTGGGAGAAATTCGCTGACCAGTTCCACGAGAGCTGGCATACAAAGATGAGACCATTTATTGAGAGTGATGAATGTGATGCCATCTATGAGTTTCTCAAAAAGGAAACAAAGAGGGGTAAGAAGATTGCCCCTCTTTCTTCTAGTGTTTTTAGAGCATTTAAAGAAACATCACTAGATGATTTAAAAGTGGTCATGATAGGTATGTGTCCCTACCACACTGTGAAAAGTGGTATGTATGTAGCAGATGGTCTACTTATGGGATGTTCCATCACAAAAACTCTGCAACCTTCATTAGAGCAGTTTTATGGTGCATTAGAGAGAGAACTATACAATGGTCTCAATCTGAAATATGAGAAAACGCCTGATGTTAGCTATCTAGCTAAGCAGGGAGTGCTGATGATTAACGCTGCACTCACCACAGAAATCAACAAAGCAGGCTCACACATTGCCCTTTGGGAACCGTTCACCAAATATTTATTTGAGCATGTGCTCGATACAGCTGGTGTACCCTTTATATTCCTAGGCAAAGATGCTGCTAAATATGAACGCTATGTTCCACCATTTACATGGTCTTTCACCCTATCACACCCAGCTTCCGCAAGCTACAAGAATACAGATTGGGATACAGAGGGTGTGTTTGGTCTAGTGAATAGGATTCTTAAGGAGAACAACAATTACGAAATCATGTGGCTATACGAAGAGCCACCATTCTAAACCAACATTTATGGAAATTGATGTAACACAATTACAGATGGGAGATGAATTCCTCTACTCTGTACAGGGAACTATTGCCAGGGCTAAGGTAATTAGACCCGTAGAACCAAAAAAGGTGCAACCTTCGTATAGGTTAAATAACAAAGTGTATTACAAATCAGTGAAGTGTAAGGTGGCTATGATAGAAGTATCTTACTCTAATAACTGGAATGGAACCACACGCACATGGACAAGAAAAGAATATTGTGCGTCAGACAATTACACTGTTGAGAAGTTTTTAAACCTTAATCACAGAAACATTTGGTTAATTAAAAAAGAAGACTAATGAAATCTTTAAAAATTAGTGAACATCTCACCCTAGAACTGGGTGACTTTATTGTGATTGCCTCAAACAGTATGTTAGATTATGGCTGGTATTGTGGACAGGGTAGAGATAAAACCACCCTGCAGTATTATAGCATATGGAGTCCTGGATATACTTTAGAACAGTTTGAGAAATTTGAAGCAGGTGATCACACTAATTGGAGAGCAGAACATTTCACAAAACATGGTTTTACATCCAAAGCATTCTACAAAAGCTATCTCAATAGCTATCATGAAAGCAGACTCCTAAAGGTGACAGATCCAGACAATCTATTTACAAATCCAGAACAACTAGCAAAATACAAAAAATCCAAAGAAGCACTAATCAAAATTAAATTCCTGAACAAATGATTTTAGAAAAGCAAAAAGAAGCAATGATTCACCAAGAGGGTGAGTCACATGAGTCTATTGGAATGTCCCTTGACTTAGATTCTGCACAGGTGTTGATGCAGATGTTGAGTAAGAATCTGTATTCAGACGCTATTGGTTCCACCATCCGTGAATGTGCATCAAATGCATTAGACTCACATCGCAGATCTGGCATTGATAAACCCATTATTGTTGCCCTAGGCAGGAATAAAGAAAGCAACTATGAGTTCTCTGTAGAGGACTTTGGTATTGGTTTGGATGCTGATGACGTAAAGAATATCATCAGTAAGTATGGTAAGAGCACAAAGCGTAACAGCGCTACAGAACTAGGCATGATGGGTCAACAAAACTAGGCCCGCTACAAAAGTAATTTTGTGGATAAATAACTGGATGAATTTTTGGAAATCTAAATTAAATTTAGTTACTTTGTATCCTAAACATATCATTCTTATGGGATACAAGTACAACATCAATGCAAATTATTTTAAGAACATTGACACAGAATATAAAGCCTATATATTAGGCTTTATTTATGCAGATGGATCAGTTTATCAACCACCTGGAAATAGACAGCTTAATTTTAGAATAGGAGTTCAAGAAAGAGACTCTTATATTCTAGATCAGTTATCATTAGCTGCTGCAGGAGGACATAAACACACAGTTAAAACTCCATCTAGTATAAAGAAAGACTATCAGTCTCAAGTTTGTGTTAACATTAGCTCCAATGAACTATGTCAAGATTTAATAAATTTTGGATGTGGTATTAGAAAGAGTAAAGAAGGAATGAAATTTCCTCAACTATCTCCTGAAATGGTTCCTCATTTTATTAGAGGATTTCTAGACGGTGATGGTAGTCTAATTCTTAAAAAACAAAGCTATAAATACAAAAGAAAGACATCGTATAGTATTTCTAATCCTCATCAGGATAGGTTTAAACTTGTATTAGCATTTTCTTCAACAGATAAAGAATTTCTGTTAGAGATAGCTAAACATTTACAAGTAGAAAAACCTTACATCACTGAAAAGATTAGAACTATTATGAACTATATCCTTTGGATAGAAGTTAAAGCTGATGTTCAAAAAGCTATTATGTATTTATATGGTGATTGTAATTACTTCCTACAAAGAAAGTATAACAAAGTAATTGAATTTAACAAGACGATCAAAAGCGAAGCTGCAGATACATCTGTAGAACGTTTAGAGACTACCTGAGCAGTATAGTCTGCTTAATAACAGGAAGTAGTATGGGTTAGTAACCATATGAAAAAGCGTCCAGCCCCTATTATTAGGGTGATGATATAGTCCGACACTCTGGGAAACCAGAGATTACAGATCCGCTAGGATTCAAAGCCCCGTTATCGTATTCATCAAGTTTCTATTTCATATGTCGTAAGGATGGAATAGAACGTAAATATATGATGTACGAGGGTGAGGATGTCAACACTATTGACCTCCTATATGAAACACCCACAAATCAGCCTAATGGTGTCAAGGTGATTGTTCCTATCAAGTATCATGATAGGTACAGCTTTGAGAACAAAATTAAAGAGCAGCTGGCTTATTTTGAGAGCGTGTATTTTGATGTAGATGGTATTAGTAATGATTTTGTAATCACACGCCATGACTATTTTCAGTTCTCTGAACTAGCTAGTAACAACTACATGCACCTGTGTCTGGATAATGTTTATTATCCTATTGACTTTGAGAAGCTAGGAATCGATACACTTCGTCTTCCTGTAGCTCTTAGGTTTAGTTTGACAGATGGTATATTTCCTACACCCAACAGAGAATCCATCAGATATACACAGGAGGCTAAGGTGGTGATTCTCAACAAGTTAACAGATGCGGCTAACTATTTCATTGAGAAATACAATGAAACAGTGAAGGAAACTACAGACTTGAAGAAAGTGATTGATTATTTCAACAGAGACGAGCGTTATCTAAAGGTGGGTAAATCCAACTGGGATGTACATCCTTTGTCTAAGTTTTCTACAATAGCAATAGCTGCGCCTAAACTCAAAGGAATCAATCTCCTTGACATGCAACACTTGGTGAAACTACAGGACTACATCCTTGGAGAATATGAAGGTAAGTTCTATGTGAACAACAAGAGCATGAGAGACAGCACGCGCTACTATCAGACTACATCTATCAAGAACCTGAAACACACCGTGTACGTATATTATGGAGATAGGATTCCTGGTTTGAAGAAAGACTACATCAAGAGTATACAACCTGATTCGTATACAGATGCTTTGATTGTTAGGAAGGTGAAAGATTTTCCTTTCCGTCCTAGATTTGGTCGTAGTGATTATGATAATTATTACACCATCTTACAACTTAGTAAGCATCCTAAGAGCGAATGGAGACAAAGAGTTGAGGAGTTCAAGACTATTGTCAAGAGCTATGTAGACAACTTTGTAAACATTGACACAATGGAGGTTTGTCAGGAGTTTATTGATAGCAGGAAGAAGCAGCGCATTAACACTGGTCAAATCAAGGGTGTAGGTGTTTCTGCAGGTCCTCGTAGGATTAAACTAAAAGGTGAGATGATATGTAAGCAAGCTGCAGAACTTGAACGCTGGGTAGATGGAAAAGACTGTAAGTGGGTGAGTAAAACCTATGACATGGCTAATTTCCACCAGAAAAAGTTCATCCTTGTATACGGTAAGCAGGAAGATGCTGAAAAGATGGATAAGTGGTTTAAGGCTACGCGTGGTATGAATGTGGAACTAGCTATCCTCAGCGAACGTGAACTCAAGCTTGTAGAAAAAGTAGAATTACATAACCTAATGCCTTTTAGTAAATTTATGGAAGGAAAGAATAAACCATTTGAACGTATAGCAACAGCGTGTCTGATTGATAAGTTCTATGATGAGAACAGAAGCATATTCAACAATTCATCAGCTCTGCAATCCATCTCTACAGATCTTCAGAATAAGATTGATGCAATGAATGAATACAGAATAAAGTATTTTAAGTATATGGATGATGCTGTGAGAGACGCAATTATCAGTCAAGCTAAAGAGACTGGTACATTTGATGCAACAGTCTATTTTGATTGTAAAGCTGTAATAAGCATCTGTGAGAGGTTCCCATTCATAAACACTCTATTGGAAAAGATGTCTTCTCATGATTGCACATCAAGGAGAGTTATGATTCAAGCTCTTGTAGATTTGCTAAAATATCACAAGCATAGAATAGATTGGAAAAACTACAAAATACGTTTCAATGAAGACTTCCCTTTGGAGGAAACGCTAACAGCGGAAACTGTTGAAGAATTAGTACAACAAGATTAAATAAGAAGGGGAGAAATCCCCTTCTTTTAACACACATTAAAAACAAAGCACATATGAGTATTTTTAGCCTGAACTGGTTTAAGTCCAGAAAAGAACAAGAGATCGAAGATCTTAAGCATGACATTAAGATGAAAGAATTGCAAAGACAGCTAGAAAGGATGGAAAATCCTCCAGCTCCTGTACAACCAAGTTATAACCCAAGTTATAACACCACATGGACTTCAGTAGGTGTTAGTGGATTAAGAGTTCCTAATTATGCAACTGGTGTTGTGGCTGAAGCAGAGAAACCTTACAAAAGCATAAAGCTTGTGAATGACATGCTCACTATTGTTCTGAATGATGGTTCTATCATCAGCAAGCCTGGTGCTACTAACGATGACTTTCAATACGCTCGTAAAGCAACTACAGAGGAACAACTCCTCAATCTTGTTGCTTGTCAGGAGGTAGTGGCTGAAAGAAAGAAAAATGAAGCAGATGTGGCTAGAGTTAGAGCTATTAGACAAGGAGTTGAAAAACTTGCACAGCTTGAAGACTTCCGTATGGAAGGAGATTCTGTGTATATTGTAGGTATCAACCGCTCATTGCCACAGCTTTTGGTTGAGGAGTTCCTCGTGATAGCAAGCAGAAATGGATTTAACAACTATTCTCTGGCTAATGATGATGAGTTTCAATCTCTCAAGCGCTTCTTTATGTGGTGTTGCTTGAATCCAAGAGCAGAAATAGCAGATAAGCTATACAACTTCCTCAAGAAGAATAGTTTTAAAATCACCAAGCAGGGATTCTTTGCTGCACTCAGGAACGTGGTTACACTCCATGGAGGTACAGAGTTTGTCCAGTTTGTTAGCAATGCTTACAACAAGGTGAAAGCTGTATGGAAGAAAGCTCCTGATAAGTATGAGGTGTATCTAAAAGATGGTGTATATTCTTTCTTACACATTGATGACACTTACACTACAGAACTATTAGAAGGTGAAGAGTGGTGGGATGAGGACACTGATGACTATGTTACATCTGAAGATGAGGAAGTTACAGTGAAGAGATCTGACCTAGGTGAACACCTTGGTAATCTAACAGAACTCTACCTTGATCTTCCTAACAGAGCAGAAAATCGTTTCACAGATGCACATACACACACATTTGACATTCGTGTAGGTAGAGCTGTAAACATGGACCCTAAAGCCTGTCGTTGGAATACAGACGATTGTGGTGCAGAAGGTTTGCATTTTACCTCTGATGAGATTCATTATGTAGGATGTGGTGACCAGTCTGTGTTAGTCCTTATTAACCCAATGAAGGTGGTGGGTATTGGCGAATCAAAGGGCAGATGCTGGGAATATCTCCCAATCATGACTGTTCCTCGTGACGAAGCTACATCCATACTCCATGATTTGGACTTTGACACATTACAGCTGGATGACAGCTATGCTGTTCGTGAGCTTGAAGATCTAACAGAGAAAGCAAAAGATGGTTTTGTAGCAGAGAGCAAGAAGCATGAATTTAACATGCCTCACATCTCTACAAGAGAAATAGAGAACATTGTAGCTTCTTTGGATGAGATGAAGAACGAGATAAGCAAGCGCATCGTCCCTCTTGATTAATATATTTGGAGAGTGTCACATTTCTTCATAGATTTGTGGCACTCTTTTATTATAACTATATGACAATCAAGAATAAACGTGGGTCCAGCAAACCAAGGGTTGCTAGGCCTAGAAATGCTGGCACTATGACAGAAAGCGCCTTTTGGTCCTTCATTCGTAGTGGTCTCAGACAGAAAAGCAGGTTTTGGAAACCTATAACAGAATGCAAAATGGAAGCCCGTAGGCCTTATAAAGGTCCTAATAAGAGGCAGAAGTATGAATATTTATGCAAAATCTGTAACAAATGGTTTCAGGAAAAGAAAATCAACGTGGATCATATTTGCCCAGCAGGAAGCCTTAATTGTGCACAAGACCTCCCAGGATTTGTGGAGCGCTTGTTCTGTGAGAAGGAACATCTGCAATGTTTGTGCGTAACCTGTCATGATAAAAAAACAAAAGATGAGAGGAAAAGTTAGAATAGAATTAACAGATGAGTTTTTAGCTCAGCAAGGTCATACTCAAGAGTCTTATAGAAAATTAAGTAAGGGTGGTAGATGGAGTGTTCGTAATAGAGCAAAACACAATACTAAAACACAAAATGAAAAGAATGGAAAAGCAAAATGAAGAGGTTAATCAGATAGTGATTAACAAAGAGCACTCTTTCGTAGAGGTGTGGCATGAGGGATATATAGAATCTAACGGAGAGCGCCATTACTTCTGGCTTATTGATCCTCAGGGTGTAGATCCAAGAGGGAATGAATATGCTCCAGAGGTGAGGTGGTTCTTTGCTCGTGTCCCTAGAGAAGTGAGAGCTGTGTACAATTCAATTATTGAAGCCTTTAAACAAACCAAGAAATGATAGTGCAAACTATTCATGAAATCCTCAACCCATTTGATGTTGAGGTGGTAGAACTAGGATATGGAGTGGTCTTGTTTATGATAGCAGGTAGCATCCACTCCAATCCTCAGTTTGTTGTTCGTTTCTATCACACAGGAGAACTAAGAACAGTGGATCAGAATGACATAAAAGTATATGGAAACCCTACAACAGGGGAAAGTTTAATTCCAAAAGCAAAAACAACATGATTAAAGGAACAACAAAAACAGAAGCAACCTATCGAGCTGTTATGCTTGATAGTTCGTCCAGCTTGAAGGAATTCAGCATGGATAGAAAGAAATACTATCGTAAGTATGTTTTGGGTGAAGATGTAGAGGATAAAGATACACAGGCAGCCACAACAGGTAGGGTGGTGGAAACATTGTTATTGGAGCCAGAGATATTTGATGAAAGATTCTATATGTCATCTTGTGTAGAAGCTCCATCAGCACTTATGTTAGCTTTTGTAAATGCTTTGTATAAGCATACAAAAGGAGCTACAGATGATTATGGTAACATCACTAGAACCTTTGAAGACATATCCAAAGATGCATATGTAGACTCAGGGTTTAAGATTAAATACGAAGCTGTCATTAGCAAGTTCGTAGGATCTGACGCAGAGATTTATTACAATGAGATGCGTACAGTGAAAGCTAGAGGCCTTACAGTGGTGACAGCAGAAGATGTAACTAATGCTGAAAAGATCGTAGAAGAGCTACGTAACAATCCTGTTACAAAGGATGTAGTAAATCTGGTGAGCAGCAGCAGGTATAGTGTATACAATCAGCTCCAAGTGGAAGGTTATGAAATAGATGACATGAAGTTTAAGAGTATGATGGACAAATTAATAGTGGACCATGAAGCTAAAACCATCCAAGTGTATGACCTTAAATGTACATGGAGTGTAGAAAACTTCCTAGAAGAATACTATCTCTATCGTAGAGCATACATTCAAGCCTGTCTCTATTTCTGGGCATCTACACACTTTAGGGAAACTAATGAGGAACTGACTGGATATCAGATATTGCCTCCAAAGTTTATTGTTTGTGACTCTACCAACTATTACAATCCGTTGATATATACACTGGAGTATGATGACTTAGACTCAGCATACAGTGGATTCACCCATAAGAATAGAGAATATAAAGGTGTGCGTACAATCATTGCAGACCTTCAATGGGCTCTTGATAACAATGTATGGAACATTGGCAGAGAAAACAGTTTGAGTAACGGATTAGTAAACATTATGGGATGGAAATAAAAAAGACAATAACCAGCATCTTTATGGTGCCAACACTAAAGGTGCCTAAGGATGCGCTTAAGGAAAATGGCTTTATCAATGGTTATGTTAAGGATGGAAACAGAGAAGTGCAATATGAAAACTGCATCTATCTGCTCTTCCAACCTGCAGACCTAGATAAATTTAGGGAGTTTCTAGACAGTGAGTATGAAAGAACCAAGAGTTTGATTGATGACTATGATTATGAGAAAGGGTATGTTGTTGTAGTTTATCAATTAGATAGTAAATTTGCCAAGGATTTCGATCTTGTTAAAAGAAGTAAATATTCCAAGACCTCTAACAGCTTTCAAGCACTCTTTCCAAAGGTGATAAAGATTAAGAAAAATGGTCTGCACAAGGATGAAATAAGCCTGCAGTATCGTGTCTTTAATAGGACAGAAGATCTTATCAAGTTCTGGGAGGAGAAGCTAGGCGTAGAGTTTGAGGATAACCAGGAAGTTTGGCATGGGTTTGAAGAAGAAAATGAGATTCTAAACATTGAAAAACTTAAAGAGTATGTACAATCATGAGTTGATAAACAAGATGATGGATCGTTTTGATATGGACAAAGTGACAGACTTTGCCGAGATGGTAAGCTTTATGCATGATGTTCTATATCAGGAAGCTATAGCCAACGGCAGAGATGAACCAACAGAGCACAGCTTCGAGCGTGATTGGTGGAAATTAAAACATGAAGAACTTAAATCTGTAACAACATGACAACAAACGAATTATTAGATTTGTATCCAATTGCCACAGAAGTCGTGAGAGATTGGTTTATGGATAAGATGGCTGAATCATTCAAGAATCACGAGCTTCCTGATAATTTCAAAAACCTCATGCGTGAGCAAGGAATTACTAACGATAAGCTGGTTAAACTCATTGATGTCAATCCTAGAGTGTTATTTGATGTGTTTGATGATAACGGTGTGATAATCAATATAATACACGTAAATGGTGTGTTTTCATGGAACGTGAACACTGTTAAAAATCTTAACTCCTATTCCTCTAGAAGAGAAGCTGAATCAGCTGCTGTTCAACGTGCCTTTCAAATACTGGATGATAAATTAAACATAACACTTATAGAAGACAATGATGCTTGAATTTTCTAAACCCATCCCAGTGTTGGTAGAAGGAAACAAGGATGGATATGCCTTATATGTCACAAACAGTGGAATGTTTGAGAACGATGTGTGGTGCGTAGCACTGTGCAAAGGAGGATATGTTAGGCATTATACATCAGATCAGATACAGTTGTCTGTAAATGCAACTTTTGATATTAAAAAAGTTAAAGATGATGAAAGACAAGATAGTACAACAAGTAGTTGACAAATACATCAGTAGAAGCGAGGTGGGTATTGCTAAATACGGAACCACTCTGGAGAACAACAATGTAGACAATTACATGAATCATCTTCAACAAGAACTAATGGATGCCACTCTATACATCGAGAAGATTATGTATCTGAATAGGGAAATAACTAGGTTAGTTAAAGACAATCCAAATAACCAAGAGTTAGGCACACTAATAAGGAAATTAGTTAGCTAGAATTTTTCGTTTCTCTTGGAATTTAAGTGGTCATGAGTTAAATTTGTGACCCTTTAGTTTTCACCCTTTAAAAAATACAAAATTTTATGGATTTAGGATTGGATGCGTTGAGTAAATTGACAGTATTTAGTAAGTATGCAAAGTATGTTTCAGAGTTAAAAAGAAGAGAAACCTGGGACGAGATTATTGACAGGTATGTACAGATGATGGTTAAGAAGTATCCAAAACTAGAAGACCAAATTGTGGAAACATCACAGTTCATCAGAAAGAAGAAGGTGTTGCCTTCTATGAGAGCTCTTCAATTTGCTGGTCCAGCTGCTGAAGTGAACAATTCAAGGATTTACAACTGTTGCTATCTACCAATTGATAGCATTCACAGCTTCAGTGAGACTATGTTCTTGCTGTTAGGTGGTACAGGTGTAGGCTATAGTGTTCAGAAACAGCATGTTGCACAGCTCCCAGTTATTACAAAGCCTGGAAAGGTGCGTAACTATCTGATTGAGGATTCTATCATGGGATGGGCAGATGCTGTAAAGGTGCTCATGAAATCCTATCTAGAGGGAGGATTTATGCCTAAGTTTGACTTTAGAGCTGTTCGTAAGAAGGGTGCTAGGTTAATTACGGCTGGAGGTAAAGCTCCTGGTCCTGAGCCCTTGAAGATATGTTTAGCTCATATTGATGCCATTATGAGCCCATTGAACCCTGGTGATAAGTTAACACCTCTTCAGTGTCATGATATCATGTGTTATATTGCTAACTCAGTGCTAGCTGGTGGTATCCGTAGATCTGCCATGATTAGCCTATTTAGCCATGATGATGAGGAAATGATTACATGTAAGTATGGTAATTGGTGGGAGACTAACGAACAGCGTGGTAGAGCTAATAACTCAGCTGTGCTTCTTAGAGGTGATGTTGATAGAGAAGAGTTTGATGGATTGTGGAAGCGTATAGAAGCTTCTGGATCTGGGGAACCTGGTATCTATTGGACTAACAATCTAGACTGGGGAACCAATCCATGTTGTGAGATTGCTCTCAGACCCTATCAGTTCTGTAACCTATGTGAGGTGAATGCAAGTGATGTGGTTAATCAGGAAGACCTGAATGACCGTGTTACAGCAGCAGCTTTCTTTGGAACTCTGCAAGCTGGATTTACAGACTTCCACTATTTACGTCCTATATGGTCTAGAACCACTCAGAAAGATGCCCTCCTTGGGATAGGAATGACAGGCATTGGGTCAGGGGAAATCCTGAAATACAGTTTAGAAGCGTCAGCACATGTAGCTAAACTAACTAATGCTATTATTAGCGAGAAGATTAATATCAATGAGGCAGCGCGCGTAACATGTATTAAGCCTTCTGGTACAACTAGTCTTGTTCTTGGAACAGCATCAGGTATTCATGCATGGCATGCTCCATATTACCTACGCACTATGCGTTTTGGTAAGAACGAGGATGTAGCAGCTTATTTGATGGTGAACCACTCAGAACTGGTTGAGGATGACGTACTTAGACCACATGATACAGTGTGTGTACGTATTCCTGTAAAAGCTCCTGAAGGATCTATTTTTAGAACAGAGAGTCCCCTTGATACGCTTGAGCGTGTTAAGAAGTTTGCTACACAATGGATCAACGCTGGACATATTAGAGGAGACAATACACACAACGTTAGTGCTACAGTGAGTATTAAAGAAGAAGAATGGGTGGATGTAGGAGAATGGATGTGGGCTAATAAAGAACATTATAATGGTTTAAGTGTTCTTCCTTATTTTGGACACACTTACAAACAAGCTCCTTTTGAAGACATCACAGAAGAAGAATATAATATAAGGCTTGCTACACTACATACAATAGATCTCACCAAGGTGACAGAGCTAGATGATGCAGTGGAGTTTGGTGCTATCCAAGCTTGTGCAGGAGGACAGTGTTCTCTTGACTAAAATAAATTTGGTAATTTCACAACTATTACATATCTTTGTGTAAATAGTTGTGAAATGCCAAAGATAGTTAATCCTATTGGAAAAAAATATGGTCTACTTACTGTAGAATCATTTGCTGGTCTTACCCCTTGTGGACATAAGACTTATCATTGTATATGTGATTGTGGAAACCATGCAGTTAGAACAGGTACTTCTATAAGAAGAAGTGAGAACTCTAGCTGTGGTTGTTTCTCTAAAAAAGGTGCAGAGCATCATCAATGGACAGGAGTAGGTGATATATCATCTGGTTTCTGGCATGATCATATAGTAAAAAGTGCAAATGGTTCAAAGTATGGTAATAGAACACGTAAAACAAAAGAACTTACATTAACCATTCAGCAAGCATGGGACTTGTTTATTAAGCAAGATAAAAAATGTGCATTGTCTGGTAAAGAGTTAACTTTTCCAAAGGTAAGTAAAGATAAATCTTGGACAGCATCTCTAGATAGAATAGACTCCTCAAAAGGATATATTCTAGGTAATGTACAATGGGTTCATAAAGATATCAACATTATGAAGAACAAATTTGATAATCAATACTTTATAGAGATATGTAAATTAGTAGCTCAAAAATAATTCGTCCCAATTTTATTAAATATTTGGGACCAAACATTAAAATAAACAATGTATGAGTTTTAAAATACCACATATTCTAGAGGCTGTAGCAAATTTTTTACAGACAGAAGAGGGTAAACAGGCTATTGTTGATTATGTAATAGAAAATAATCTTTGGGATGAAGAGTTGGTAAAAGAAATAAAAGCATATGGCCAAAAAAATGGTGCAGGGGGTGCTTGTGAAATCTCGTAAGGACTTTATACAAGGCATACACTATTACCTAGAAAACGGTAAGGTGGTGTTCACAGAACTCTATCACAAAGAACGTGGGAGTTGTTGTGGCAACAATTGTAGACATTGTCCTTATGATCCCAAAAATAAGAAAGGAGAGCAAAAGCTTAAACAAAATTGAATATGGTTTAGGTTAATAATGAAGCCCTGGTGTGTCTACACTGGGGTTATTTTTTTGTAAAAAACACTAGGTTTTCCAAGGGGAAATCGTTATATTTGTAAGTACAATTTTAAACAACACATATGGCAAAAGCAAAACAAGAAAGCTCTGAATCAAAGAGCAAATTCCAAGAAGCATTAGACAAATTAAACAAGACTTATGGTGTAGGCACAGTGCTTGCACTTGACAGCAAAACAAGTGGTGATTATGATGTCATCAGCACAGGAAGCCTAAGCTTTGACTACGTTACACTTGGTGTTGGTGGTTTTGTAAAAGGACGTTTGTACGAACTTATGGGATGGGAAGGTACAGGTAAATCAACAATCTGTGGTCACGCTGCAGCAGAGTGTCAAAAGAAAGGAGGCACTGTGTTGTATATAGATGGCGAACATGCTGTTGATAAGAACTATTTCCAAGCTCTAGGTGTTGATACCACCAAGATGTTAATTGCTCAGCCAGCATGTGGCGAAGAAGGCTTTAACATTGCTATGGAAATGATTAACACTGGAGAGGTGGATCTAATCATTATAGACTCAGACTCATCACTGATTCCTAAAAAGGTATTAGACGGTGAGGTGGGTGATAGTTCTATTGGTAAAAAGGCTCTACTAAACAGCAATGCCTATCCAAAACTTAAAACTGCCCTATCTGCAAACAACGTTTGTGTTATAGTTATCAGTCAGTATCGTGAAAAAATAGGCGTAATGTTTGGAAATCCCACCACAACACAGGGAGGACATGCGTTAAAGTTTTACTCAGATGTTCGTATAGAAGTGAGCAGAAGCTTAGCAAAAGAAGGTGACGTAACCTATGGTAATCTTACTAAGGTGAAGGCCATCAAGAATAAAATAAATCCTCCATACAGAAAAGGTGAGTTTGAGATTGTGTATGGTGAGGGTATTGACAAGGTGGGTGAAATACTCAATCTGATGAATGACTACGAAGTGGGTAGAAAGTATGGTAAGACAATGACTTTCAATGAAACTAAATATGATTTAGAGGATTTTAAGAAAATGTTGTTAGATAATCCTGAGTTTAACGAAGAGATTAAAGCAGCTATTCTTAACAAAATAAAACAAACAGATGTCAAACAAGAAGTTGTTGAAGATTAAATTTAAGAAAAAAGATGAGCAGAGCAAGCTCCCTGTAAAGGGGAGTTTGCACGCTGCATGTTTTGATGTGTATGCACATAACGTCAAGGTACAGCGTCCTAACACTATGATAATAAGTCTTGGCTTTAGCACAGAAATCCCTGAAGGCTACAAAGGAATAGTTGTTCCTCGTAGCAGCATATCTAAAACAGAGTGGATACTATCCAACTCTATAGGTGTAATAGATGCTGACTATCGTGGAGAATGGATAATGGTGTTTAAATGCCTAGCAGAGATGATCTACCACCCTCTACCATATGGTATAGGTGACAGGTGTGGTCAAATCTATTTTGAACAAATAACACCCTTTGAAATAGAAGAAGTGGAACACTTATCTGACACAGAACGTGGAGAAGGAGGTTTTGGCAGTACAGGTAAAAGTTAATATATGGGTAAACTAATACTATCCCTAGATGATGAGAACACGAGTTTGTTTTCTAAGCAATACCTTAGTCTTCCAGATCTACACGAAGAGATAGAGAAGCGTCTAGAAGATCTAAAGACTATGGATAAACGCAAGAAGAAACAGCTGATGCAGTCTAAAGAGGATGTTAATTTCTTTATAGACATGTATAACTCCAAGGCTAAATTTAAAACTTATAACAAGGTGTAAAATGAGCACATGTCCAACCTGCGGAGCAAGATGTGAGGGGTCCCATTGTTTCAGGCATAAACCAAGGAATAAATTGTCCAGTAAATTGAGCAAAAAACTGGACAAATCTGAAGAGGTAATTCGACAAATATCCGAGTTAAGAGAGTTTTTCTTACAAATTTGGTCAAAAAAAGCACACTATTCGGAAATTAGCAATAGCTATTTAGGTAAGGAACCACTGAGTGTATTCTTTCATCACATCCTTCCTAAGGAAAAATATCCTCAGGCTATGTATGATGAAGAAAATATCATACTTTTGACACTTGAAGAACATGACAATGTTGAAAGAAACATATACAAGTATAAAGAAGTTAATAGAAGACGTCAGTTATTAAAAACCAAATACGGAATATAATGAAGAAAGTAATATTGATTATCGGAATTCTTATGGTTGTTGGATGTGGGCTTTTTAAAAGTCAATCTGTAAAACGTGCACCAAAAACAGACTTTAAAGTAACCTATGATGTAATATTGTATAAGGGTAAACCTTTTGCAAAACTACAGGCTGTTACATGGTCTTTAGATGGAGGAGAACTAGTAAAAGAGTTCAACTTTCAACTCATAGATACTAAAGATGTATCAGTGATTGGTGAGATGATAGACTTTCTATCTGACAGACATCAAGGAGATGAGATTGAGGTGGAGTTCAGCATAGAGAACGGAAGTGACGAATTTAAATTATAATAAAACAAACAAAATGAAGAATCAGTTTTTCTACACTCGCAAAGAGCTTAAATCAGGCACACCCGATAACCCAGTGTATAACATATTTAGAGACAGTATCAACATGAACAAAGTGATTCGTTCTGTAGGCATTGAGGATGGACGTTTGCTCATCCTGTTAGATGACCTACACGAAAGAGCACAAGAAGTGCCTGAGGTTGATGTACGCACTAATAAGGTGAAGGGTATTAAGCGTCAGCGTAACACATTCCAAAGTGAAATCTATCTAGAGGCTGAAGATGTAGAACGTTTCTATGAAGCAACGTCCATCATCTAAACGTCAAGATCAGGTGGATCAAGGTGCCTACGATGGTAGATATAAGGTTAAAATTATTAAAGACAAGAAAAAACAAGCCAAAAAGTTATGGGCGAGAATAAAGAACTCTCATTCATCTCATGTAAGATGATAACTTACGGTAGAGTGGACACGCTTGAGGAGAGTTTAAATGCTTTCCTCAAGCAGGACTACCCTGCTGATAAGTGTGAGCTGATAATCGTAAATGATTATCCTCTGCAGAAGCTTATTTTTGATCACCCACAGGTAAAAATCCATAACATGGATTACACCTTCAGCACAATTGGAGCAAAGGAAAACTATGCTACAGAGCTGTGCAAAGGAGACATTGTCTGTCAGTGGGATGATGATGATGTAGCTGTTCCATGGCATCTCAATAATGTAGTTAAATACTTCACAGATAATGTGAACATTATGCATTGGAATCCAGGAGTGTTCTATAATGTTGATGCCATCACTGATATTACATGGATAGGGAATTCTGGTATTGTGTTTAGGAAGTCTGCATGGAAAGCTATAGGAGGTCATCCTGAAGAGAATGCTGGATATGATATGACATTCATAGAACGTCTGCATACTTATGGAGGAAGAATATTTGCAACGCCTCCTAAGGAAGAAGCTAGTTGGTTTTATATGTGGGGTGGCAGAGGTTATCACATGTCTGGACAAGGCCATGATAAGCCTGGTCAGCCAAACGTAATACAAAGACACAGCCTACACATTGAGAACATGAGAGTTCAAGGTAAGATACCTACAGGAGAAATTCATCTCAATCCAAACTGGAAATACGATTACACTCAAATGCTAAAAGACTATGTTAGTAGAGTTCATAATCCCGACGTACAATAGACCTGCTCCTTTAAAATGTATGCTGGCTTCTCTTGTTGCACAAACCAATCCAGATTGGGGAGCGCATGTTGTAATTGACAATCATGAGGATGAGGATAATGTAAAGCTTGTAGAAAGCTTTAATGATCCTAGAATCCGCTGGTCTAAAATGGATAAGCGCTATAATGACTGGGGCCACACTCCAAGAGAATATGGAAAGCAAAAGAGTGAGGCTAAATACATCATCATGACAGGTGATGACAACTATTACACACCTAATTTCATACAAGAGATATCTGTTGTATGTAACGTAGAGGTGGGGATGGTGTATTGGGATATGGTGCATTCACATTACGACTATGTATATTTTAAATGCACTCCTGTAGAAGGACAAATTGACATGGGAGCATTTGCCACCCGTAGAGATCTGGCTCAGCAGATTGAATTAGGAACAGACTATGCTGCAGATGGTTTGTTTGTAGAACAGTTTAAACAGAAGTTTCCAACAGAGAGCATTTCTGAGATTAACAAGGTATTATTCATACACAACTAATTTTTGATGAACATTCCCGTTATAATAAACAACCGCAACTTTCTCACATGGCCTAAGGCTATGGTGGAGAGAATAAAAGAATATGATGGGGTGGGAGAAATAATTATTGTGGACAACGATTCCACCTATCCACCCTTATTAGAATGGTATGCTACCAATCCCTGCAGAATAGAAAGATTGAATAACAACATTGGTGTAGCTGCTCCTTGGATATCAGGAGTGGTAGAAAGCCTCAAAGGTATTCCCTATGTTGTAACAGATCCAGATCTTAGTCTAAATGAGACACCTAAAGACACCCTATCTTATCTATTAGACAAGCTGAATAGCTTAGAGATAGATAAGATAGGGCTAGGTCTGGACTGGCAGAGGGTAGAAAGCAAATCTCCTTATTACGAGCGTCTTCATGTACATGAGAGAGCTAGATGGGAGAAATCTCCTAAGAAGGATGATGTAGCTCTTGAGGTGCAAATAGACACCACATTTGCTCTGTACAGACATCCTGTGTATTTCATAGGAGGCTCATCCACAACATTTCCCTATGTAGCCAGACACTACCCCTGGGAATTCTCTCTTGAGGAAGCCAGGAACAATAAGGAGTTTATGTTCTATATGAACAACGCCACAAATGCTTCTTCCTATAAAACTATAGTAGATATTTAATAGAAAAGGATTTTATAACTCATCTAAAGTAAACAGTCTAATGGTGTTATCACCATAGTTGGTTACAGCCACTCTATTGCCTAAAAAAGAAATACCATGGGGGAAATTAAATCCCCCAATTCTTTTTACGATAGAGAGTTTATTGTCTACAAATTTAAAATGTAAGACAGTATCATCTCCCTGAACAGTGATGAATCCATCTTCTCCATTCACTACAATAGAGTCTGTTTGTCCATGGAATGTAGCTTCATCTATTTTCTGAAGTGTGTTCTTATCAAACGCATATACAATTGATTCTTTTATAACTGTTGTCTGTCCTATTTGAGGAAGACTGGCTGCACAGACAATAAATAACACATCTTCTGCAATACATACATCCTTGGGATAGTGTTGAAAATTATTGAAATGTTTAATGATTTTATTACTATTTACATCTATAAATAATAGTCCTCTGTTGTCATCACTATTAGATGTTATGATGATT
>Ga0315288_10004016_pt1 | contig 18731 bp, 11 predicted proteins | sample YL17G11_20_MG_FD_203454 | JGI IMG/M metagenome (GOLD analysis project Ga0315288, IMG submission 203454) | Sediment microbial communities from Yellowstone Lake, YNP, Wyoming, USA - YL17G11_20 | ecosystem: Environmental > Aquatic > Freshwater > Lake > Sediment | place: USA: Wyoming | collected... | reverse complement strand
TCTTCGAGATGCGGACTGCTAGGTTCCCATGCCATCTCTTGGCTGATGCCTAATGCTGTCGGATACGCAGACGTGACTAGTATTGCCGCTACAGCCAGCGTGGTAGCAGGCCTTTTCCAGTTTGGCTGCAGCGGATTTCGCAGTGTAATGCTACCAAGCACATGTCCGGCCACCTTCGTGATTGAGAATGCGCCCTCAACGACGCAAAGGAATATGAACGGTCGGCAGTACATCTCCATTCTAGGTGCAATCGAAAAGGGAAGAAAGAAAGCTGCTAAGTACAAGCTGGTTAGGATGAGGAGGCCCTTGTCGTCGTACGTCACGCGCCTCTCATGTTCCTTTGGACGAAAGACGTAAACGGCGAGTGATGCAAGGCCCAGACAGAGAAGGGCTATCTGCAGTGGAGAATAGGCAATCTGAAGAAGCTGAGCTTCATATGACAGATTGGGAGTGACAGTAAAGCGAAGCATGCCGATTCTGAGAGTCCAAGTATCAATTCCAAGGAAAGGTAGGGTCAGGTAGTAGAGGGTGGTGAACAGAATCGCAGCGAGAGAGGATAACGCGATTGCGAGGGGCACTGTTTTCTCGATTCGATGTTCATGCATGCCTCGACTCCAGAAGTAAGCGATGGCAGGAGATGTTCCCAGGATCATGAACGGGTATGCGATAACACTAATCGTATAGGAAAGGAGCACCACGCAATGCATGGATTTCGTGTGCGGCACTTTCTGCAGAACAAGCATAATCAGAATGGCAACAGCATATGCATAGGTCGACGGAAGCAGATAGTGAGGTCCTAACAGTGCGCCAGTCGCAGCAACAAAAGGAAAGAGCATTGCTGCCATCGTCGACTTCAATCTGCTTCCAGAAATCGCTTCGCATAGAAAGTACGTCAGCGTCAATGCGACAGGGTAGGTCAGTAGCGAGCCATATGCAAGAATCACGTATGCATGCAATCCGCTCGTAAGTGACAAAGAGGAGATAATGCTGTGGAACCCAAGCGGGTATCCTGTGAGTATTGCACCATAGCCTCCATATGTGACCATTGACTCCACGACAACCAGATGGAAGAAAATGTCGGTACCGCTGGCTTCCGGCCATGGCATCCAGCTGAAGCGCCAGATCATGATAACTAGCCCCATGACAAAGCAGGTTGTCGGGGGAAGAAGTGATTTCACTGCTCGTCCTGAACCAGTTTCGGTGCCCAGAGAATCTGGTAATTCGGAAGCCCTGCTCCGCTTCAGTGCGATCAGGTCGGAAATCAAAACGACTAGAGCGGCAATGATGCCCACATATTGGAGAGCCCACAGTGGGGTGAGAATCAGAGCCAAGCTCGATGTGAATATCACACTAATCAGAGAGTCAAGGGCTACATTTCCTATTGTGGGGTGGGCGCCAAGCTTAAAGTTGAGACACCTAAGAGGTCCCATTCTTAGCGAACTGCCTACTACAAAAAAGAGCAGTATGAAGGCAGAAACTGCTGCTGTCGAGTAAATGCCGAATAACCGTGAGAGCACGACTCCGAGTACTACAGCCAAGTGGAGCGTCACTGACTTGCTCTGCGACGAGTTAAACAGGAGCTTGGCGGGTTTCAAGACTATCTTCTCAGTCTAGGGATGTGATGAGTTCGCATTCACGAGCCTTTTGAGCGTGGTGCTATAGCAGTGCTATGCTGACATTTCACCAAGGTGTTGTTTCATATCTGCTTTCTTCAGCTGTGCACATTAAGGCATAAACCAACAGGTGGGATCTTTCAGTCAACTCTCTGTCGCTGTTCTACTTCGGGGTACTCGTGTAGGGAAAGCGCGTGGTTGAGCACGCCATGACCGCTAGTTCTCTCGTCGTTGAAGCCCGGCCAGGGCTTGGATATCCTGCATCTCACAAATGCAGCCGCTAGGCAAGCAGGAGTGACGGACATAGTGAGGTTGACGGCTCGTGTTCGCATATAGCCTGCTTTCTGGAGCCGCCCAGTAAAGACAGGTCACTATGAGCCGCCATCAGCGTTTCCATGGCGGTCATCATGACAGACAAGGGTCGAAACAAGGCTTAAGAGCAGAGCGCCGCCGTGCTCGCAGAATGCTGTTGAACCAGACTACAGAACCATCTGGGTGTAGTAAGGCAATGAGAGTGTCACATGTCTGTCCTTTCCTTGACGAGCAGATGGGAGGGACTGAGAGGTATGTGGCGAACATCATCAAGGTTCAATCCAAGCACTATGACGTACATGTCTACACGACAACATGCAAACTCCAAAAAGTGGGCACCACCGAGTGGAATGGTGCAACTGTTCACCGGTTCTACTCGCCCATGGTACTATGGAACATCAACCCGATTGCTTTCATATTCCGTTCACTGATTGAATCAAACCCTGACATTCTTCACGTCCATTCTCATCTGTATACGACTTCAAACCAAGCTGCTCTCATGAAGAAGATAAAACGGTCTAAGGTTCTTCTTCAGCTTCATGGTGGAGTTGGTCCTCCTCCATTCAGGACCTCTTGGACAAGGCTTGCTGCCAAGCAGTTCTATGATGCTTCTTTGGGCAAGTTCACGATAAAGAACAGTGATATCGTAGCGTCAGTTTCGAAGTCCGATTTGGATTATGTCGCCAGACAACTGTCAATTCCCGAGCACCGATTGCGGTACCTGCCCAATGCGGTAGACACTGATGTCTTCAAACCACGTGTGAGGAAGGAAAGCTCGTGTGACAAAACGCTTCTATACGTGGGGGACCTCGAACCTTGGAAGGGTGTCGGCCTACTGATGAAATGGATTCGTCAGTGGAAGTCTGCAGACGGAGATGGAGTGAGGATACGGTTTGTAGGACAAGGAAGCTATCTCCCCGAACTACGGAAGATGCAAGAAGATCATCACAAGGGTACGAATGGCATGTCGGTCGAAGTCTTAGGTCCCAAGCACCATAGTGAGATTCCGGGAATAATGAATGAGGCGGCCGCTTTGGTGTTTACCTCCTATTGGGAAGGTATGCCAACAGTCATTCTGGAGGCAATGTCCTCAGGGGTGCCTGTCATATCTACACCAGTTGGAGCGGTTCCTGACGTGATCAGTAACATGGAAACTGGCTTGCTGATAGATCGAAGCCTCGAGAGTTTTCAGGAAGCGGTCACTTTCATCTTGAACGATGTATCAGCTACTCAGCGCATCAGACAAAACGCAAGGGCGGCGGTTGAGCAGCGATTCAGTCTCGCGAAGGCGGGCCGGGCACTTCAAGAAGTCTATTCCGATATGTGCTCGTAGAGAAGTGTTTCGGAAACATCTCGATTCTCCCGAGTTGGTTAGTTTAAGATACGTCGCCAATCGGTATATTAGCTTCCCGGAGGACAAGAAGGCAGAAGCGAGCATGTGCCGGATACTCGTCATTCCAGCCACTGACTGGCTAGGTGGCCCAGAAAGCAGGCTCCACAGGATATTCGAGCGCCCGAGTCAGTCTGTGGAAGACGTAGAGGTTGTGTTCTTTCCCAAACGCGGTAAGAGAGTCCGTTCAACAGCGCTTCGATTGTACCAGCCCCTCTGCCTGCGAATCGGAGGAAGCACTGCGCTCTTCTATCTAGTGAATCTTGTTCCCATCTGGTTACAGTTGGCGAGGCGGATTGCGAAAACAAGGCCCAACGTGATAGTTATCACCGATCCGATTTTCGGTCTTTCGGCTGTTCTTATGAAGAGGCTGCTGCCTATCAGAGTGGTCTTTGACTATGTCGATGACCTGTCAGGCCTTGCGAAGGGTTACGTTACAAGACTGCTGGAGGGAGCCGTCATGAAGGTTGTTGAAGAGATAGTTCGATACTCTGTCGTGAACGCCGATGCAACCATTGTGTCCTCCGTTGACCTACAGAGGCGGGTATGCGCACTCCTTGGCCGGTGCCCTCCACTCATACCAAACGGTGTGGAGGCGAGCATATTCACTCGGTCTGATTCTGTGAATCACAGACAGAAGATTGTTGGCTATGTAGGAGGCGTCTACGGGTGGTCTGGCATAGAGCAGTTTCTTGCAACACATCGAGCAGTGTCTGCCAGCGCACCCGGTGTGGAGTATCACATCTACGGCAGTGGCAGTTGCGAGGAATTGGTCAGATCCATTAGCGAGAGAGAGGAAGGTGTATACTTCCACGGGGAGATACCATACAAGGAAGTGCCTTGCGTCATGAGCACTTTCGATGTGGGAATCATACCTTTTGTGAAGAGTCCTCTTACTGATGCCGCATGCCCCCTCAAGCTGTTCGAATACTGGGCGGCCGGGGTACCTGTGGTGTCCAGGAATCTTCGCGAAGTGAAACGACTAGGGGATGGCGCTGCTCTTTTCTTTGATACGGTCGATGAGATGGCTAGTGATATCGTTCTGCTGCTGCTCTCCGAGGAAACTAGGAAGAAGGTCACTTCTGAGGGCTCAGCGCGGGTAGTACAATACGACTGGCGTGTTCTGCGAACGAAATACCGGGAGATACTCTGTGGCAGCAGAATGCAGGATGTGCGTGAATAGCAGGAATCTCTGCTACTCCAACAGAATGTTACGACACGAACAGTGTGCTTTGCGCAAAGGCCGAAAACACGTACGCGTGTTTGTATGCGCAAACACCGAAAACACCTCACGGATAATCAACACAACTGCAAATCTCGCAGTGCATCGACCCGGCCAGCTCGAATGGAGCGAGATTCCATTGCAGTGTTGTTGTTCGATAATGTCATTCAATCACTGAGCGAGGTTTTGAAATAGCACCGCCGCCGTGTCATACCTAATAAACATGCGGCGTATCTAGAGCAGTCAGCCTGCGCAGCTCTTAGGATCAGCCGTTAATACGTCGATTCTCGCAACTCCGATGGAGTATATGATAAGCTCGCCGGGCGAGCCCGGGTCGGCTAGGTAGAACTTGATGAAGTGAACTCCTGTTCCTGTCGAGTTGCATAGCCACTGGAAAACTCTGATTGTTTCCGAACCGTGATAGCATATCTCCTCTTGGAACTGACCATCAATGCACACGGTGACTCTGGATAGGTTGGTGAAACCATCACGAATCGCGATGGATACGCAATAAGTGCCCGGGTCAGCGAACAGAAGTGGATATGTAATGAATTCAGTACCAGCTACCTCGTCTGATAGCAAAAGTGCATAGCTATCGAATATCCAGCTTCCCTGATATTCGAATGGCTCGCTTGGGTTCTGCGTATAGTTACGGAGAAGTGACAGCCGGCTATCTGCATCAAACGAGTACACATGCTCTGACAATTCGGTCGCTGAAGCGGCTTCGCAACTGTCGAAAGCACCATAGAGTGATGTCGTCGTGTAAATTCCCACACCAGCGTAAGTCAGGGGAAAAGTCAGTCCGGTCGCGTTCAGTACAGCGAATGCTCTATCAGAGTGATACTTGTCAACGGGGCTTTTCAGGGGATAGGGAACTCCGGCGACCAGATAGACCACAGGGCCGTGCCAAGCGAAATGAGAACCTAGAATGGTACCGACCCATCCATCGTTTAGATACTGGTATCCGCCCTTACCGCGCGTGATGAACACAAATGGATCATCGGGATGTTGGTCCCGCAGCGCGTTGAGTTCGTCGTATGTTTCCATGCTCATGAACGGACGGTGATGCACTGCGGCCATGGCAGGCGTGGTCGCTGCGGCAAGTGAAACCAAAAGAATCAATCCGGCAGTGCAGCTGTTGCGACTCAGTAAACGGCCTGTCTTCGATAGGCTTGTGCCTCTGTAAAGCGACCGAACCCGACGGAGCCCATCGGTCACCAAGAAGGGCAGGGGCAGCACAGTCAATGCTCTAGGGGCCATTTTCCGAAACAGGGATGGAGTTGCCAGAAAAAACGATGGGACCACAACGAAAATCAGGATGACTATTGTGAATACTGGCAGGAGACTCGTTGCACGAGTAGAAGACCGAAGCTCAGAGAGGTAAGACAATGCGCCAATCGTTGAGAGCGGAATCAGTACTACTCCTAGGGCATAGGACACAATCTGCGAATCAGGAGCAAGTAACACCTCTTCGTAGTAGACCGCAACGGTGACGAATCTTGTATCATATATCAGAGCAATCAGAAGTGCAGGGATGCTTGGGAGCACTATGGACAGCCATCTCGTAATCGCATCCCTGAGTCCCTGTCCCCTGGGGAATACGATGACTTCGAGGACGGTTGCCGCGCCGATCAGAAGCACAGTCATCTCGATCTGAGAGATGGATATTGCGAAAGAAAGTAGTGAAATGGTGATACACGATCTCCTGTTCATCTTGCTTGTGTACATTCCAAGCAATGGAATCAGGAATATCAAGGCAAGCAGAGTCTTGTGCAGATCCGCGCTTAGACGATACAGTGAGAACCAAACGAAACATACGAGTGCCGCGGGCAAGCTCTCTCTGAGACTGCCGTATTTCACTATCGCCGAATGCATTACAGTGAAGAACAACGAGAATGAAAGAATGAACACCACCAAGATGCGAGCAATGAACAGATACTCAGGATTGCCCAGCGAAAGTGCAGCTACGATGAGGTAGGGCAAAAAGCTGTTGCCGCCGCTGAGCTCCATCATTCCCTCCAGATTCCCGTCTATGATTAGTCGAGCTCTGTAAAGATGTTGTGCCGTGTCCCAGCCCACAGGAATCAGTCCAAACTCAACGTATGGACGCACCTCTATTGCCGTGACGAAAATGACCCCGGCAACCATCAGCAGGTATGGAGCAAGTCGAGAAACTCCGGATCTCATCCCTGACTTCTGTGAGTTTGCAGCTGTTTCAGAAGCATCGTCATGCGGAACGTGCTGGAGAAACACAAACAACCCGACCACAAAGCCAACTAGACACCACTGGTATGTCAAGAGAATCGGAAGGCAGATGAGCCAGATGAGCGAGGGCAGAACAAAGACAAGCAAGAAGACTAGCGCCATGATGCCAGTTCCACGATGTCCCATCGCTGCCGCACCCGAGTAGGGCAGTGTTCCGTAGAATCACACATATAGACGTTGCGTAGCCATCCAATCAGAGAAGGTTGGAGTCAATATCGTCACTCATCTCTTCCGTTTCGGCTGATAAGTTCATCGTAGAAACCAGCCTCCCGTTCTGCGATTCTCCTCCATGTGAATCTCATCACATTCTCTTGTGCTGCTTTCCCTAGACGTTTCCTTAGTCCGGGGTCATCTCGCAGTTGCAGTATCTTGTCCGCAAGATCACTCGGGTTGTTTGCTTCGAAAGCAACTCCCGTGCGCCGATTCAAAAGCACCCCTCGATCTCCCACCAGAACATCCTTGGAGCCTATTATGGGAAGTCCTGCAGCGGCTCCCTCAGCGAGTGCTATGCCAAAGCCTATCAACGTTGCCGCAACGAGATACGCGTCCGCAGCTGAAAGGTAGAATGGCACCTCATCATTCGGCCTGAATCCTGTGATTCGGACATTGTCATCCAATCCCCCTCCCTCAATCATTTGTGTAATCTGGTGGTATGTGGAAAAGTCTCTGATATAATCAGATTTCCTACGGCCTCCTAGTGATCCTGTACTTGACTCCCTTGGCGGTCCTCCCACCAATAGTAGCTTGACGTTTGTAGCTCCTCTTGATTTCAGTATCAGCAGGGCTTCTATCATCTCGTGGATTCGCTTGTCGCCGGAGAACCTACCAACATGAATCAGAACAAAGTCGTGGTCCTCGTACCCAAGCTCCTCTCTTGCAGTTCTCCTCATCGAACTGCAATTCAGCATTCTGTCCACCACAACTTTGTTGTAAATCACTCTAATCCTGCCCTTTCGTGCGCCGCGTCGCCGGGCGTAGTCTGCAACGCCTTTGCTTACGCACCACACTCCTGAGGCAAGTGACAGCACTAAGGTAATGACAATCCAAGCAGCTGCCCGGACAAACCAAGGGAATCCTCTTGACCTGATGACCTCGTCATCTTCACCATGGAGTGAAACGATTGCCGGACGCTTTGTGAGGCGTCCCACAAGAACGGCGATTAGTCCCTCAAATTCAGCTCCATATGCACGTATCACAGAAACGTCTAGGGCTTTTACGATAATGAGCGATGTGACAAGAAGCCTAATCAAATCGAAGGGAAGGAACTTCCTCTGGATTCTGACCACTGGTACGCCGCCTACTCGTCCCTGACCTGCGTGGTCGTATGAATACAATGCGACAACCCTTCGGAAATACCCTGCAGGATTGAAATAGGCTTTGTATTGACCAAGGGTTCCCTTCTCCCGGTAGTTCTCGAGGGAGTTGATTGGGAGAACAAGAATCGAAGGTTGTCTCGACCTCTTTGGCATCCTAGTGGTTTCCCTATCGTGTTCCCAAATTAGCGCATTATATCTGTTCCTGCATACTGAGATCGCGAGCTTTCTTTTTCCTGGCGTTCTTTACTGCAAACCCAGATGCCATCAGCAAGACTGTCTGTCCAACAAGAAGACTCCCTGCGACTCCTTCAAGACCTGCAACTGCCGTGAGTGTTAACAGGGCTAAGTACTGCGAACAGAAGGAAAGCAGATAGGAACGGAGGAGCGATTTCGTGCCGCCTGAAGTCATGAGCTCGGATGCGAGAAAACTGGCCGCAGTTGCTGGTATGATTGTTGTACTCACTACCACGAGTGCCATTAGGGTGTTCGAGTATGCGGGCAGAAATGTGTTCAGCGCTACTGAAGCGACGACGATTGCCAACACGGCCGTGCCAAAGGCGCCCAACATGGGAATCGCCAGAAGACTCTTCCCAATTGACCCTGATGATCGTTCAGGAACTAGGTACAGCAGTACACTTGAAGGAAAGAACTGGGCTAGCAGGAAGACTTGGAAAACGAACTGATACTCCCCCAGAACCACATATCCTAGAACGAATGCCACAATCACCTTGTCGAGGTACCCGATGAGTGTCCTCAGGACTGCAATCCCACTCAGGTTACCAAGAAGGTTTCCATCCATCCTAAGATTGGGGCGTTTCCGAAGCTTGAGGCCCCCAAACACGCTTCTACCGAAGACTGGCGAGGTGATCAGAAGCGGAGCTGCGTAAGCGAGTGCTATGGTTTCAGGCGAGTGCCCCGCCCAAAGGGAAGCTAGCCCCACAGCAAGTTGGAGTGTTCTACATACGATTGTTAGTAATGAGGCAGTCGCATACTCCTTTCTTGCTAGGAGATCATAGGTTACCATACTGAAGGAAACTTGGCCCAAGACAATCGGTCCATATGTCACTAGGTTGAGTTTCAACCCCCACAGAGCTGCAATTGCAGCCATCGAAACAAGACCTACTATGGCATCAAACTGGAGAAGGATTTTACCGCGATTGTCCTTCGGGAAGATGGCTAATTTGCCCAAGCCGAAGCCCAATTGGGCTGTGCCCGAGAACACAGTCGAAACTGAAATCACGAATGAGATTTGACCGACAACGTCCTTAGAGGCAATCAGTGCGCCCATGAGCCAGAAGGCCGCTACGCAGCCTAGACCGATTGCACTCGACGAGCTCACAAGCAGCAGATTCCTGCCCACCTCAAGGACGCCTATCTCCCTCGACACGTCCAAAGGTCCTCTGTCGGGTCCGTGATTCTGGCTCATGTTCCGTCCACGTTCCAGACCCGCGCCAACCTTGAGGATATGAAGAGTTCGGGGGAGGAACACTCCCTTTTGGGCTGCAAGGCGCCGCCACGACTCGGCACTGATTGACGCCTAGCTTCTACGTCTGTCCTCTTATGTGCCCAGAAACCACAACGCGAAACCATGAAACGTATTGAATACATGTCGCTAATCAAGCCGCGCCACACCTATCCTGCCGATTCTTCCTTACTTGAAGCACGTTTCAATCAGGTATTCCGTGCCGAAGACATTCCCTTAGTCGACAATAGTTGGAATCCACGCCACTTCGTGGAGTCCACTTTGGCGTCACGATTCACGAAAAGCTTCTCAAGAGGAGGGCTGACAAAGTCTGACAGCCTATCTATTAGGACACGCTTTTCTAGCCAATCCAACTCACTCACACACCAAGAAACGTAATAGTGCTGTCCACAACACTCGGACTCGCCCCAGCATGCCGGTGCTCCTTAAATGAGTGATGGTTTCTTGTTGAGTGATTGTTTGCGGGGCTAAGACCACTAGACTTTGTGTCTTGAGTCCAATGAAGTGACAGAATCTTGACACATTCATGATTGCCTCCGCACTGGTCCTCCCAGAAACGACTTGCCTGCACAGCCCACATAAGCAGGGCAGTCCCGGGGTGGAAACATCGATTTCGATGCGAACAGAAACGGCGGTCCGTTTCAAAAGACTTGGCTCTCGTTGGCTGGGTCCCCAATGTTGTTGTCTGCGAACTGACTGTGCCACAAAGACGCCCTTCCGAGAGTGTCTACACTTGTTCGAGGGTCAATAAATACCATTGAGCAGACCATGCACGCAGAACACCTGCTATGTTAATCTGACCCAGTTGACTCTTTGCCGCTCCACTGTGGGACGAGCCCAATGCTGCAATGGATTCATCGGACAGGCCTAGACGTGAACTCGAACGAATCCGAGTTGCCTAGGACCAAATGCACGAGAAACGCAGACGCGGTAGTTCTCATGACTGACTGGCCAATATGCCGGGAAATGGAAATGGAGCAGATAGTCGCGGGAATGGCATCCCGCGTCTTTGTGGATGCCGGACGGATGTTTGCAGGATTGGCGATACCTTCGGGAGTGGAGTATTACAGCCTGGGGTCCCAGCCCACTTATGCTGATGCCCGAGGGGCACACTGAGTTCTCTGCTGATCCCTCATTGCAGTAGCATACATGTCGTGCCGTATCGACCGACTGGCTGGTGCACTGCCTAGATTCGTTCTCCAATCTTGATGTACCTACTACCAAGCCACCGGACAAGCGGCTTGTCCTCAAGAATCTGCAAAGACCTAAGAAACTTAGTGAAGGTGGCCGGGCCTAGCAACACCCGGAGTACCCTGAAAGTCAACGTTCTTATGTCTACCAAGAAGATAACGAATCTAGTGCTTTTCACCTTGAATCCTGCGGATTCCATCAACCTGTCCAAGTGCCACGGCAGAATCCATCTGTCCAACCCCCATCCATGGTGCCACCAGTTCTCCTCTCTTCTGAGTTTCCTAAGAACAGACTTCGGTCTCGTCAGCAGCCAAGCTGCTGTTGAAACGTGAAAGAACACGAACAACGGGTTTGGTGTACTCAAGGAAAGACGGCCACCCCTGGGTATGAGGTCTGCCAAGTTGTTCAATACAAGCGCTGGGTTCGTGATGTGCTCTATTGTTTCGCAGCAGAGTAGAACAGTGAACCCCCCATGCTTGAAGCATGGATTGGCGAGGTCTGAAAGAACAAACGTAGCGTTTTCATCTGTGGAGTATCTCCGATGTGCTTCTTTCAGAGAATCAATAGAAACATCCACGCCTACGGCCTTTCCTGCGCGAATGGCGGCCCAGTGGGTCAGCACCCCATTTCCACAACCAGCGTCAAGAACCGTCGATTTAGCATTGATTCCTGAGTATCTCACTAGAGCTTCGTAGAGTCTGAATTGGCAGTACCTGTGATGGATTCTCTCAAGCTCACTTCTGATTCCAGAAGGCGTCTTTACACTCCGGTCGAATCCATCAATACAGCTCTTGAGTGTTCTCAGTTCGCTTTCGGCTCTCATCGTGTCGAGTGAGTCGTGTTCCGCGGACTTATGGGCGTTTCGCAGGAGTACGGCAGACAATGAATGACTGCAGCTGACACGCTGGGATGAGGTCCAGTTTCTCGCTGCTCTTATTCGTGATGCAGTACTAGGCGTGGCCATTTCAGCAGTCTGAGTTACCTGACGATCGCCAAGCCATGAGCCTCCGGGTCGCCTTGTTTAGTTGTGCGACCATCGCACTAAAGGGAAGGTCGCAGACTTGACTGAATCGGAGTTATCAGAAGGGAAAGACCATATGTGCAAGCGGTTTCGCCGTATGGTTTAAGAAACGAGTACACAGAACAGCACAGCTCAATATATAGCGCTGCTATCCCTCAAAGCTGCTCCTATCTGCTTACTGTCTTCATCGCATGTACTCAGGTGCATAGGCATGGGCTCCTTCACAACTGATCAGAATCGCGATTCATGTATTGTCAAGACTGGTGCGCTTCTTCTGGTCTGTCTATGTGTCGCAAACTGCCCGACGCCGAACCACTTCACAATGGAATCTCCACCATCAACCATACATCAGGTATCAGAACATGCTTCTGAGTATGCATACGGAATGAGCACTACCGCCATGATTGAGACCCTGAATGGTGGTTTAATACCAAGTTTCACAGACTCCACCTTGCCGGACTTCAATGCAACATCCGGACGTAGATTCTTCGACGGCTGCAATCTCTTTGTGCTCGAGGTGAGAAACCGAACCGACAGTCAGGTAGTGAACCGGTCGCTCATTATCTGTGATATGCAGGGACAGATACTGCTCCAGAAGCCTCTGGGAACAGGTTTCAGTCTTCCAGAGTTCTCTGCGGAGTTCGTCGGCCCAAGGGTCATACTCATCGGAAGCGGGAGCGAGGAAGGTCTTGATGGTTCCTCGGGTGATGCTGTTCTACTGAACCTTTCTGACAGTTCAGCAACAAGGCTTGGCTTCTCAGGCCATCATGAATACGAGTACAATCATCGCACCGACACGGTGTTCACATTCGAATCCTACCTCGCCACAGCTAACGGCTCGATATACGTCTATGACATGATTCGTGAGTTCAACCTGACAGGGTATTGCGTCTGGTCATTCGACACTCAGACACTTGTCCCGCCCGGCAGATGGCATCCTCGTGATATGTTTGACACAACATGGCCTTTCTACGATGTGACTCACTCGAACACGATATTCTTCGACAACGATGAAGACATCATCTACTACAACTCACGCAATCTGAGTACATTCTACAAGATCAACCACACTGACAGTCGAGTGATTTGGGGACTGGGTGAGTATGGCAACTTCACGCTCCACAATCGTTGGGGCGATGAACGCGACACCCTCTTCTATCACGCTCACTCAGTTGAGAGAGTTGACGACAACACTTTCATCATCTTCGACAATGGCCCCTTCAATCAGACCGACCCGGCAAATGAACGCTCCCGGCTCGTCGAGATCACTGTGAATGAAACGGCCATGACTGCATATGAATCGTGGTCTTGGACTGCACCACACGAGTACTACAGTGTAATCTGGGGGGACGCAGACAGGCTACCCAATGGCAATCGTCTAGGGGTGTTCGGGACTCCTAATCACCCTGATTGTGACATCGGGGCCAGAATCGTTGAAGTGAACCCTGCCGGCGACATTGTGTGGGAACTGAACTTCCCGCACTCTGAGGATTTCACGTATGGTGTCTATCGGGCTGAGCGATTTCGATATAGCCCAACAGTATCTACTGCGTCCGAAACCATCAGAGCGGTGACGCACGAGAACGTGAGCGTCACTTGGGATATCTGGTATAACTTTCGTCCCAAACATACTGTCACTGGGACCTATGCTTTGTACCTCAACGGGACTCTCGTAGAGAACGGGACCTGCGCCTATGATAGGTTCTGGCGAGCAAAGCGCTTGGTGTCCGTTCTAGGCCAGCTTGAAACCGGGAACTACAATGTCACATTGGAGGTTTCGGATGAAGACGGACATACTGCGGCTAGCAGTGTGACCGTTTCCGTGAGCGATTTCTATATCGATCGCGAGGGCCCCCTGTCGTTTGAGATAGGACAGGAGAAACACAGGATAGTCTGGTCCGGAGAAACAAGTGGTCCCTTGGACTGTAACATCACAATCGATGCTGCTCTCCATGATTCTCTTGTGTGGACCGGTTCCAACATCAGTGTTGGCTTGTTGACACTAGGGGTTGGAAATCACAGCGTTTGCCTGAGACTGTTCAATGGAACCAATCTTGTGTATGAAGACAGCATGATGGTCGCTGTCTACCCGTCGGAAGAGCCTGTGTTTCTTTCTGTGCCGCCTCTCGCTCCATTCCGGTGGAACGCATCAACAGTGGTTTCTTGGACTTTCACAGACAAGTCGCCGGCCACTTGGCACCTCTACATCAACTCCTCTGCGGAGGAGTGTGGAACTTGGAACTGCACAACATATACCCTCAACTGGAAGGTGCCTACAGAGGGTCTGTACAACCTCACATTGGACGTCTTTGATTCAGCTGGGCATGTCGCACGATGCTCTTCATGGCTCGTAATGCTTCCCCCGAGTCCACCTATCTTCACTTCGACTCCCGGCAACTGCACAGTGACATGGGGAGCAAAGGGCGTCACTTTCACTTGGGAAGTGCATGGTGGCAGTTCTTGGGGCGTCTGGAGGAACGGCACAGTGATTCTAGAGGACGAGCTGCATGGAAACTTGATCAGCGTGGCTGTAGCTGATTGGAGGACCTATGGATGGCGGCCCGGTCTGTACAACCTGACCTTGCTTGTTTTCGACAGCAACTCCTCTGCCAGAAGCACTGTCTGGATTGGCGTGACTGTCGACCTAGGTGACCCGTATGCAGATTCGCATGTCAAGGCAGAGTCACTATGGGTTTCCTTTCCTGAGAATGCTCTCGGGCCTCCGGATGGACAGTCTGCGAGGATTTTTGTGGACTATGGAAACGGATACCTGACTCTGGACATGGGTGCAAGTGAAGAGATTGTCGACGGTCAAGGAAACGACCTGAATGTGATTGCAGGAGGCGGCACATACGCCGTTCTCGCAAGCAGTAGTCTGAGCGAGCTGTTCGTTCCATTGGGTGCAGGTAGCGGCAGTCAGAGCTTTGATCTAGTTGCTGCCGGCATTGAGATGGCTCGCTACGTCCGAATCGAATATGTGTCCGGTGAATTCGTGATGCTCGATGCGATCGTCGCACTGAACTTCAATAGGCCAGTTCGAGACACTGAGAGTCCGCAGGTCTACGGCCCCGAGGACTTCTGGATATGGGCGAATCAGACCTATGCGACTTTGATGTGGAATGCTTCTGACGCAACACCATGGAGTTACAGCATACTCATCAATGGCAGTCACGCTGACTCAGGCAATTGGAACGGCTCTGGCATTGTGTTTGTGTTCATGCCCCAAGGCCTCGGGACATGGAGTGTGACTCTTCTCCTAACTGATGCGTTTGACAACTGTGCTCAAGACACGGTTTTCGTTCAAGTCCGAGCTCGTACGACCACAACGACACCAACTGTCGATGTATACGTCTTCATAGCAGTGTCAGCATGCGTCTTGGGCGTCTGTGTGGCTCTTGTTTACATAGCGGCTCAGTACCATCGCCGGATTGGCTAGAGCAAGTACTGCACTCATGCCGCCGAAGATACGGCTTTTCACTTCCTTCTTTTCAGAGCTAAGGCAATCACCAGAATCGCTGCGACTCCTATGACCACAATGCCAACGACGACAGGGTCCAATGTCGTGCCAGTCCTCACAGAGAAGAAAGCAGTGACAGCTGATGCCATTTCTGCTGCGTACACGTAGACCGTGTAGTTGCCGTCTTGAAGTGTCCGTGAGACCATGACCGTCCATGACTGGTTTTCAGCATCTATCCAGTTGCCCGTCGAGTTGCTGTAGATTCTATACGCAAGGCTCGTGAACTCAGCTCCCTCTACCGGTCTGTACCACAGTTCGATAGGGATGGAACTGCTCTCATACGTGTGACCTGCTATGGGCGAAACGATGCTGACGGAGTGTTCGCTGTAGTTGGGAATGTAGTCAATGTCGAATATCGCACCCGCAGGTCCTTTCCACTTTGTGGCATTGACTTCCCAGACAGTATCACCCTCTGGTGTGACCTCCCATACCCAGCTGTTGACCGAGTCGAGAAGAAGCGTGTTCCCGTTGGGGAGTCTATCGGAATCTTGGACCTTCGAACTCGGGAACTTGTGTTGTGTCACGTTGTACTGCCATATGATCTCTTTTGTGGTCCCGTTTATCTCAAAGGCACGCATGTTCATGCTGTCTGAGACAATGATGTTCCCGTTCCTGAGCATGACCGGGTCGTGCTGATAGTATGGCGTTGACCCTCCCCAGTCCCAGTCAATCTTGCCAGACGCATTGATCCAAGCATGCTCAGGACCAAAGAGCCAGACAGGCATACCAGTGGGGTCAACAATGACTGTCATGTTCAAGTGGCGGAGGTTAATCATTGTGTTGCCGTTGGGCAGACGGTCTGCGTCGTTGATGTGTGTCCATCGAGCTTCTTGACCGCTACTCGGTGTACCTTGATATATCTCCCACTGAGTCCAGTTCGGGTACCTTATCCACTCCCGTGGATTCCAGTCCCATACGATCTGGCCCTCCGAATTCACTTCTATGACTCTACCATCGGAGCCGTTACCTTCAGCTGAGCCCATTGCGTTTGCCACGAGTGTGTTGCCGTTCGGCAATCGCTCCACATCATGAGGCCACTGCATGTCAGAGTCAGACACAAATGACCACACGAGGTTGTTCTCTGCATCAAGCTCAACTATGCACCCGGGACGCACTGGATAGACAAACGCTCCAGTTGTGCTGTTCCATATTCCTGACGTGCCGCAGCCGGGACGCTTGTTGTATCCGACCTGCAGTAGGAAGTGACCATTGGACAGGTAATCGACAGAGAACACTCCACAGTCTGTCAGGGGATACTTCCAGTTTGGAATGCCGCCTGGGATTCTCTTGATGCTCACATTGAGGAACTCGTGTCCCGTGGAGTTGATGATCACTGCGCCGTTGATTTTCGGTGCGTTTAGGATGAAGCATCCGGCATACTCTTTCACTTCTATTGCGGCAGATGGAAGAACGGTGTGAAGCTTGACCATCCCCTGTGCCGTAGGCTGATACAGAGAGAGAACGAGCGCAAGTACGGCAACTAGCATAAGTGTCTTCGAGTTCAAACCAAACCGCCTCGATAGCAGTGAGCGCCACGCTTGGACTACACACCATGGAACGGCCCAGAGTGTGAATCCTGTGTTTCTGCTGCCTAGATAAAAGCGTTGGGTGTCAGAATTGTGCTTTCACCTCTAAGGGGCTGGTATCGATGAAAACCGCGAACATGTCACCTATCTGTACAGAACGCGGTCGTGTTCCTCTGACCCTCGCTCACCGTGCTCGTCCTTGAACCTCAGCTTGAAGAATGAATCATCGGGCTCTATCTGTTCTCCGAGGACATAAGACCTGATGATGTTTCTGACGAGTTCCTTCATTGTCTTGTTAACCTCTCGAGCTCTTGCGGCCAAGAGTGCGTGTTCCTCGTCGCTCAGGACAGTCTGCACAACTTTCATCTTGCATCCAATATTCAACGTGCAAGATGCGTATAAAGACAAACACAGACCCGGAAACCAACATTCGGCTGGATTCCTGACTGAAACTTGCATTTGCCTTCTCACGATTATGCTGTGCTGTCGTTTTCTATCAGGTCACGAACATGAAACACGCCAATGAGGTTGGTTCGGCCGGGTATGTGCCTTATGCCAGATGTGAAGACGATGTCCTTGTCCTTGTTGATCAGTCCCATCTTGTAGACTGACCTGACTGCTTCTCGAATGATATCGTCGAGATTGTCTATCTCCTCATAGTATTGGACGGGGTGCACCCCCCACAATAGTCTGAGCCTTCTCATGACAGTTGGGTCGTTTGTGACCGCGAATATGTCCGCAGGAGGCCGGAACTTGGATATCCATCTCGCAGTGTAGCCGGTTCGGGTGGCCGTGATGATGCCGTCTACGTTCTCCGGGATGAGTAAGACCGCATTGTAGACGAGGTTTCCGATGATTTCGACAATCATCTTCCGGGGCGAGGTCATGTCAGTCGGGTTCACGGGTGTTATTCGTTTCTCTGCCTTGGTAACGATTCTATTCATCATGCTGACTGCTCCGACTGGGTCATGTCCCATAGCAGTCTCGCCGCTGAGCATCACAGCATCGGCCCGATCGAAGATTGCATGAGCGACATCACTGACCTCTGCTCGTGTCGGAGCATCTTCATGGGTCATTGACTCGAGCATGTGAGTGGCCACAATGACGGGCTTTGCCCACATGTTGGCCTTCCTGATGAGGTCTCTCTGGAGGATTGGCACATCCTCTATGGGCACCTCTATTCCGAGATCGCCACGTGCGACCATTATCCCGTCAGACTCGTTGAGTATCTCCTCGTAGTTCTTGACGGCAAGCGTGTGTTCGATCTTGCTGATGATGTTTGCATGGGCCGGCCCGTTCGACTGGATGACCTTCCTCACATTGACAACATCACATGGATCGACCACGAACGAGAGAGCGATGAAGTCCGGTTCAAGCTCAGCCGCCAGTTCCAAGTCCTTGAGGTCCTTCTCTGTCGGAATGGAGCAGGACAGCCTTATGCCCGGGATGTTGACGCCCTTCTTGCTGGAGATGGGCCCACCGTGCACAACTTCTGTGATGACATCAGACCCTTTGACCTTCTTCACGATGAGTCTGATCACACCGTCGTTTATCGCAATACTGTCCCCTGGCTTCACGTCCTTGGGTAGATCCTTGTGAGAGATGGACACCCGGGTCGCGTCCCCAACAAAGTCCTCAATCGAGATAGTGAACTGCTGACCTGTCTTCAGTTCGGCAGGAGCCTTCATGTCACCAATCCGAATCTTCGGACCCTGAAGGTCGAACATGATGCCCACTGTGCCATCCAGCGACCTGATTCTATCGAATGTTTCCTTAGCTGAAGCATGATCATCGTGCGAGAGGTTGATTCTTGCGACATCCATTCCCGCCTCTATCATCCCTGCTAGCACTTCCTTTGACCTTGAGGCCGGGCCA
>Ga0315288_10004015_pt1 | contig 18734 bp, 14 predicted proteins | sample YL17G11_20_MG_FD_203454 | JGI IMG/M metagenome (GOLD analysis project Ga0315288, IMG submission 203454) | Sediment microbial communities from Yellowstone Lake, YNP, Wyoming, USA - YL17G11_20 | ecosystem: Environmental > Aquatic > Freshwater > Lake > Sediment | place: USA: Wyoming | collected... | reverse complement strand
CGGGCTGCACCAGCCGGGGAATGTTGAGAAACAGGCAGTGCCCGTAGCCGAAGGCAATCGAGTTCGAGGCGCTGTTGTTCCGGCATTCCTCGCCCATGTCCAGGATGGTTCCGTCGCGCGAGAATTGCGGGAGCCGGCCGATGGGGATGCGGTTGCTGGCGTAGGGCAGAGTATTGCGGATCAGGTAACTGATGACGCTCACATCGACGGCCTCCGCCTGGGGCACCAGCCGCAACCGCTCATCCACGCTCTCCTCGATATCGACGTTGTAGTGGGTGTGCGTGTTGCCCGAGTACCAGCCGGACTTGTGCAGGTCCCACAACAGGGGGAGAGAGAAATCCCGTACGCGCGTCGAGCCGGATTCCGCATCCACTTCCGCAACCGCCGGCTGGTGACAGATGCCGCGGACCACTTCGATCCGGTAACGCCCGGGGGGAACGGCCACCTCGTAGCCGTCCCGAGCATAGAAGTACCGCACACCCGTCTTCGACTGCTTGGGCATGGTCTGGATCGAGGAAGCCGGCACATAGGCTTCTCCGGTTGCCGCGTTCGTCACGCGGATCTTGGCTGCCACCGGCTGCCCCGTGGCGCCGTCGCGCAACGCGCCGCGGATCACGCCCTTCGGCGCCGAGCCGGTCTGCCCGTTCAAGGGAACCAGCACGGCGCCGCAACTCAGAACCGGGATCGAATTCAGGATCTCACGTCGCGAAAGATGCGGTCGGAAGCCCATAGCGAGCGCAATATAGCACAATCGGACCGGCTGATTCACGACGGCCGCGCCGGCCGTGTGACGACGGGGGATGGGAAACGGAGCCGCGCCTCGGCGTCGGGACCCGCGCCCATCCTCGACTCTGCCGCATTCGCCGATTACGCTCCCCCGGGGACACGCTAGCCTAGAGTTTTGCACATTTACGCCAGCGCTTCCCTCCGTGTCAACATGGATGAGACAACTCCCCCGGTCGTGATTACTGGGCAGGGCAAGGAGGTTCGACTGTTTGCTCGTTTGAAAGCTGGACAGGTTCGGCCGCTCTCTGGTCGACTGCCTAGACAACATCCAGATCCTGGAAGACCACGGTATCCGCTTCGTCGCCGTAACTCAGGGGCTGGACACGGACCAGCGAAACCGCACCTCGCGTTTTCTGTTGCACGTCCTCGTCGCCGCGGCAGAATTCGAGCGGGCGCCAATCCTGGAGAGGACGCACGCCGGGAGGATGCGCTACCGGCAGGATTACCTGGCGGGGAAGGTGGGCCGGACCGTTCACAGCAGGTCAGGCCGGGACCTGCCCCCACATCGCCCCAGGAAGATCTTCGACCGAGATGCGGTGATCTGCCTGCACCGGCAAGGGCTGTCCATGCGGCAAATCGCGCGGCAGGTGGGCCTCGGGCTGGGGACAGTATCCCGAGCGCTTAAGACGTGTTCCAAAGGTACCTGCGTCGCAAAGGACGGGGCTTCTATGTGCGAGTGCGGACCACGCCAATAGATCCCGCTGACGGGACCCATGCGCACGCGGACCCGGGCTTGCAGGATCCAAGTCCGCGACGTGCAGCTTGGGAAATTGACAGCAGATTGAAAACAAAGGAAACGGCGTCTCCTGGCGTTAACTGAAGGCGATAACAAGCCACTGAGTCTCCAATCACTTGCTCCTTCACTCCTAGAAGAGGAGCAAAAGTGGAGCAAAAGGTTCCGTCAAAGATAGTCACATCGAACCCCTCGCCGGAGGGCAGCTACACGGTGCGTTGCAGCGCCGCAGAGAGGACCGCGAGGATGTTGGCAGCCGGCACGGTCTTTTTCGACCTCCGGCCCGGACGTGTATTCGGCTTCACCCTGGCCGGGGCCACCCGGCCCGACGGGCGCGTGACCATCCGGCTCGCCGCGCGCGGCCAGGGCACGCACCGCTTCGCCATCCGAACCGGCAACCTTCAGGTCGCATCGCCGGAGAGGACCCTCGATCTCGCCTCCGCGCGCGAGATCGCCTGGCACGGAAAGACGAACTCCGCCGATGCGCCATGGGGGCCATCGTCGTTCCGGACGGCGATCTCTTCCAGCGCAAGGAAGCTTCCAACCTGCGTTGACCGCCGCGCGGCGCTTGATCTGGCCGCCCGCATGAGAGAACATGAGAGGCGTTCGACAGGAGGAATGCGATGGAGAACAGCTTCAGTCGCCGCGGCTTCATCCAGGGCGTCGCCACGGTCGCGGCCGGACAGCGCGCTTCGGGACGCCAGGTCAGAATCGGGGTGGTGGGCGGCGGATTCGGCACCAGTTTCTACTGGCATCTGCACCCGGGCTCCAAGGTCACCGCGGTGTGCGACATCCGTCCCGACCGGTTGCAGAAACTCTCCGAGGTCTACCGCTGCGACAGCAAGTATAAAAGCTATCGCGAGTTCCTCAGCCATCCCGAGCTGGATGCCGTGGCCGTATTCACGCCTCTGCCCCTGCACGTCTGGATGGACATCGAGGCACTGAAGGCCGGCAAGCACGTCATCAGCGCCGTGCCCGCTGGGATGACCATCGAGGAACTCGAGCGCCTGCTCGAAACGGTCAAGAGCACCGGGCTCAGGTACATGATGGCCGAAACCAGTTACTACAGGCCCGAGGTGATGACTTGCATGGAATGGGCGCGGCAGGGCAAGTTCGGCGCCATCTTCTACTCTGAAGCCGAATACCACCACGAGGGATTGCTGCCGCTCATGTACGATGACCGCGGCTTCCCCACCTGGCGCCACGGGCTCCCGCCCATGCACTACCCGACGCACTCGACCGGCATCGTCATCCCGATCACCGGCGAGCGGCTGGCGGAGGTGCAGGCGGTCGGCTGGGGCGACAACCACGAGATCCTCCAGACCAACCAGTACAAGAACCCGTTCTGGGACACCACGGCCTTCTTCAAGACCTCCGGCGGGCACTGTAGCCGGATCTCTGTGTTCTGGCACATCGCCGCAGGCGGCACTGAGCGGGGAGCGGTCTATGGCGATCGCATGTCTTACATCATGGCCCGCCCGGAAGGCTCGCCGAACACCGTGGTCACCATCAGCAAGGACGGCAAGACCATCCTCGACGCCAACGGCTACCCGGAAGGCAACGTCAAGATCGAGGCCTTCAAGCAGCCCAACCACTGGGAGAAACTGCCCGAGCCGTTGCGGCGGCAAAGCGGCCACGGCGGATCGCACACCTTCCTCACACACGAATTCATCAGCGCCATCGTGGAAGATCGGCACCCGGCGGTCAACGTGTGGGAGGCGCTCGCCTACACCGTGCCGGGCATCGTCGCGCACCAGTCGGCCCTGCGGGGCGGAGAGCCGATGAAGATCAAGGATTACGGGAGGGCGCCGGCGTAGCCCTACAGTGGCGCAGGCGCTTCCGCCTGCGGCAGGCCAAAGGGCCTGCCCCACTGCGGCAGCGGCACCGGCTTCCAGCCCTCGGTTCCGTGGCGGATGTCCCTCTCGACGAACTCCCAGATCACCACCCGCTTGCCGCCGAGCAGCTCGGGCCGGCGGCTGAGCTCCTGGCGCACCAGGGTGGAGGCTCCGCCGTCGTTGACGATGGAGGTCACCGGGAACCGCAGCTCGCGCGCCAGGTGCGCGATGAAGCCGGCTGCGCGGGGCTCGTCGGTCTGGTATATGCGCAGGAAACTGTCGCCCAGCACCAGCACGGCCGAGTTCGGGTCGTCGCGGTAAAGCTCGCCATTATCCGCGCGGATGACCTGCTCGCAGAGAACCTCCTCGGTGTCCGCCAGGCCGATCATCCGGGCGATATCGCTCTTGCGCTGCACCCTCAGCTCGCGGAGTTTGTAGTCTACCTCGCCGGCGCCGGCCCAACCGAGCTCCCGGATGCGGTGCGCAACGGTCTCCGCCGCCAGGCGCGCCGCCCGCCCGGACCAGTGAGTGTCGCGCGGCAGGTAGTAGGGCTCGCCGCCTTTCCGGCCGAACAGCTCGAACAGGTTGACGACCTCGATGCCCGACGCCCGCAACCGCGCGATCGTGTCCAGAGCGGGCGAACGCACTCCGCCGCCGGCGCGCCGGGCCAGCTTTTCGGGATGGATCGCCGGCTTGCCCGGCACGTGCAGAACGATCAGTTCGCTGCCGCGGCTTTTCAGTTGGTCCCGAAAGCCGGCGATGGCGGCCACCGGGTCCTCGGCCCCAGCGGAGGGCTCGACCAGGTGGCGCACGTCGGGCCTGTAGAACAGCCAGCCATCCCTGCCGGCGATCACCTTCTCACCGGCCTCGCCCAGCAGATTGAACCAGACGCTCTGCACATAGGGCCGAACCGCCCGCGCCCAGGTCGAAGAGTCCTCCAACTGCCGCTCGTAGGCCCGCAACGCGGCCTGAGTCGGCGCCCTCGGGAAGACGTCCAGGAATTGCGGACGACGTCCTTGCCAGATCTCCAGCCCGGCCTGCGACAGCGGAACCGCAAAAATCACCGCCAGGAACCAGGACAGAAACAGATACTGGTGCGGGCACGTCATAGGGGGTCAGAATTGAAAATACAGAAACGGGTTGAATTTCTGGGTGAACATGGCGCCGATGGCGAACAGGAACAGCGGCGCCAGCGCCACCGCCTTGCGCCAGGTCAACGGTTCGGCCCACTGGCAAACCTCGAGCGGCTGGAACGAAAGCGCCGCACAGATGGCGAAGACGACCACGTGGTAGGGAGTGTAGATCTCGGCCGCCAGCAGCGGGGACGCTCCGGATGCGGCCGTCGCACCGAACATCGAGCCGAGATACGAGACGGCGTGCCCGAGCGTGGGCGACCGGAACAGCACCCAGGAGAACAGCACCAGCACGAACGTCATCCCCACGCGAGCCCAGCGCGGCAGAAAGCCGTAGGCAGTCTTCTTCCCCAGCCAGCGCTCGAAGGCGAGCAGGCTGCCGTGGAAGGCGCCCCAGGCGACAAAGGTCCAGTTGGCGCCGTGCCACAGCCCGCCCAGCAGCATCACCAGCGCCAGGTTGAAGTAGGTCCGCCGGGGTCCGTGGCGGTTGCCGCCCAGCGGGACATAGAGATAGTCCCGCAGTCAGGTCGAGAGCGAGATGTGCCAGCGCCGCCAGAAATCGGTGATGCTCTCGGCCCGGTACGGCGAGCGGAAATTCTCCGGGATCGCGAACCCGAACATGCGCCCCAGGCCGATGGCCATGTCCGAGTAACCCGAAAAGTCGAAGTAGATCTGGAAGGCGTAGGCCACCACGCCCACCCAGGCGTCTATCGGAAGAGGCGCCCCCGCCCCGAAGACCGAGTCCGCCACTTTTCCCATCGGGTTGGCCAGCAGAATTTTCTGGGCGAAACCGAGGATGAACATGGCGATGCCGGCCGTGGATTTGTCGAGCGTGTGGGTCCGGAAAGCGATCTGCTCGGCCAGCACGTTGTAACGCACGATCGGCCCCGCCACCAGGTGCGGGAACAGGCTCACGAAACAGGAGATGTCGGAGAATCGCCGTGCCTGCCGGACGATGCCGCGGTACACGTCGATCGTGTAACTCATGCTCTCGAACGTGTAGAAGGAGATTCCGATCGGCAAGACGATGTCGAGCAGCGGAAGGCTTCCGCCGCCCAACAGCGCGGCCAGCCGGTTCAGGTTCTCCGCGGTGAAGGTGTAGTACTTGAAGAAGGCGAGCAGCCCGAGGTCGCCGCAGATGGCGGCGACCAACGCGATCTTCCGCTTGCGCCCGCTCGCGCCGGGCGCGCCGATGACGCCGCCGCAAACGAAATCCAGCACGGTCGAGAACATCATCAGCAGAACGAACCACGGCTCCCACCAGCCGTAGAAGACGTAGCTGACGATGGTCAGAAACCAATTGCGGCCCCGCGGCAAAAGGTAGTAAGCCAGCAGCACCAGTGGAAGGAAGTAGAACAGGAAGATATGCGATGTGAAAACCAAGCTACTTCGTCCCCGGGTTGGTCCAGACGGCCCAATAGCGGACGCCCTTCTGCTCGAAATACTTGTCGATGATGCCGCCCATCCAGAATTGGTCCAGCGGCGCGTTCAACCCTGAGAAGCGGCCACGTAACGTTTCGTAACGTATCACAACGACCATTGCTGAATCACCGATTCCATTCGGTACGGAGTTTCCGCGGACCACGGGCCTCTCCGCGCCCACGTGCCACCTGCCCGACATCAGCGTCGTGTAGACGGCCGCGCGCAAGGCTTCGGCGGCTGTCGCACACCGGTCGTAGGGTGTCCCTGGTACGCCGGAGCGCCGAGATTCCGCCCCATGTGGTCAATTCCCGCCTGGGGCGAGTAAAGACCCGCAAGCAAGGAAGCGCGGGGCGGGCAGCATCGGGCGGCATTGTAGAACTGCGTGAACCGGACGCCGCCGCTTGCGACAGGATCGAGATTGGGCTCGGAGCCGTAACAACCCAGGTCGGAGAAGCCCATATCATCGGCCATCACGAGAACGATGTTCGGCCGCCTGCCCGCCGCGGCCCGCAACGACGCTGCCGTGCCGAGGAGAAAACTCCGTCGGTTCATGGGTCCACTTTGCTCCAGGTGTACTTCTTCGGATCGAAGCGGTACGCTCTTTTGCCTGGCACCTCCGGCTGATTCTTCCTGGGCAGCCAGCGCGCCAGCTTCTGTTTCGCATCGCCATGTTCTGCGTTGCCAGCCAGGTTGCGCCATTCCTTCGGATCCCGCTGGTGATCGTAGAGTTCTTCGGAGCCATCCGTGTAGCGGATATACCGCCAGCGCTCGTCGCGGACCGAATGGTTGCCGAATCCCGAGGTGATAAGAGCGGGCCGGTCCCAGGCGGCCGCGGGGTTTCTCAGCAAAGGCGCGAGGCTCTGGCCGTCCAGTCCGGTCTTCCCGGGCAATCCGCAGAGTTCGACCAGGGTCGGGTAGAGATCCACCAGACTCACCGGCCGCGCACAACGCGTACCGGTTTTCGTCACGCCGGGCGCCGCGACGATCAGAGGAACACGCGTGGATTCCTCCCAAAGGGTGAACTTGTGCCAGGCGTTCTTCTCACCCAGGTGGTAGCCATGGTCGCTCCACAGGACGACGATCGTATTGTCCTTGTGCGGGCCCGCTTCGAGCGCGCGGAGCACGCGGCCAACCATCGCGTCGCTGAAGCTGATGCAGGCCAGGTATGCCTGAACCGCCTCTTTCCACCTCCTTTTCTTCACAACAAGGTTGTGCTCGTCCGGGATCTTGACTTGTTGCAGGCGGAGAGCGGCCGCCGGAACGTCGTCCAGATCATTCTCCAGGACCTCCGGCAACTGGATGCTCCCCAGAGGGTACATGTCGTAGTATTTTCGCGGCACGTACCAAGACAGGTGGGGCCGGAACATCCCGACCGCAAGAAAGAAGGGATTCTTCGCCGGCCGGGTGAGAAACTCGGATGCCCACGAAGCTACTCTGTAATCCGGGAAGTCGGAATCCGGGTTCTCGACAGGTCCGAAGTCGAAGTTTTCGCGGTACTCGTTCACACCCGCCAGTGGGAAATGCGGAGGTCGTACATCCAGGCTGGAGTTATAGCCGCCGGCCCAGCCGTTCTGCTTGTTGACCTCGGCCCAATGGTAGTAATCGTGCCAGGCGTCGGGATCGTTAAAACCCGGCTCGTGATGGAATATCTTGCCGCCTCCGGCGATGTAGTAGCCGTTCTGCTTGAAGTACCTGGGCAGTGTCACCACGTCCGGCAACGCCGGCTTCCACCACTGGCTGTTGGCGTAGACACCGGTGGTCGAGGGCCGCAGTCCGGTAAGCAGCGACGTGCGCGACGGGTTGCAGACGGGCGCCGCACAGTGCGCGTTGGTGAACAACAGCCCGCTGGAGGCAAGCCGGTCCAGGTTGGGAGTCCGCACTGCGGGGAAGGCCCCCAGGCATCCCACCCAGTCGCGCCAGTCATCGACGCCAAGAAACAGCACATTCGGCCGGGGGGAGGCCGCCAAAGCCGTGAACGCGGTAAACCTCTTGGCAACCGGCCCGGCCAGGAACCGTCTTCTCGAGAGGATGTCGAGCATGCGAACCTGCACCTCCATGCAAATTGGATTCTATGTCCCCCGCGTCTCGCGCGCCACCGGCGGCTTCATGGTTTGTCGATTCCCGGTGGCAGGGCGGCGCGCCAGCCGTCCTGAAGCGTTTTCTGGAGTTGTGCGAGCGGCGTGCGATTTTCCGGGCGGCCGGCGACATTGACGGTCTCAAAAGGGTCCTTCTCGTGGTCGTAGAGTTCGACCGCGTTCTGGGTCTGACCCGGCATCCGCCATTCGGTGTAGCGATAGCGTTCCGTTCGCATCGTGTACCCCATGCCGTCCCCCGCTCTTTTCGGTGCAAAAGGCCTCGGGAACTGGCTGAACGCCGCTTTCTTCCACTTCCGTGCCGGCTCAGCCAGCAGCGGCGCCATGCTCAGGCCTTCCAGTTCCTTGGGCGGCGAGCAGCCGCACAAATCGCAAAGCGTGGGATAAATGTCCACAAATTCCACCAGACCGGGTGCTCTCACCCCCTGCGCCGGCATACCGGCCCCGGAGAAGATCAACGGCACACGCGTATCGAATTCGAAATTGGTCGTCTTCACCCAGAGGTCGTGCTCGCCCAGGTGCCATCCGTTGTCGCCCAACAGCACCACCGCCGTCCGCGAGCTCAGGTTCAGCCGGTCGAGTTCGCCAAGGACCTTGCCCACCTGTGCGTCCGCGTATGAGGTTGCCGCATAATAGCCGTGGATGAGTTCCCTCGCCTTTCCCGCTGGCAGCGGACCTTTCTTTGGTATATCCGTGTATCCGCGCAGTTCGACCCACGGGTGCAACGCGACCTCTGGCGCCCCTTTTGGCGGGAAGGAATAGGGCGGCTCGGGAATCTCACGCGGCGAGTACAGATCGAAGTACTTCTTCGGAGCGACAAATGGCAGGTGCGGTTTCAGGAAGCCCACCGCCAGGAAGAACGGCTTGCCGCGCATCTCCCGCAGGGCCTGGACAGCACGTTCGGCCACTTGGCCGTCCTGGAGAGCGTTATCGGGAACTTCGGGCGCCTGCGACGACTCCCGCTTCTCCCACTCGAGCGTCGGAACCGGCGTCCGGGACTTTTCCGCTACGGGAACGCGGGACCACTTCTCCAGGTCCACATACTGCATTCCGGCGATCCCGTCCGGCCATAAGGGGACGCTCCATGCTTTCGGATCGTTCAGCCCCTCGCCAAAGACCTTGCCCAGGCCTCGCGTCTCGTATCCCTGCTGGCGGAAAAACTGAGGCAGCGTGACCACGTCCGGCAGGATCTGGCGGAACTCTCCCCGGCCGTTGTCGATCACCTTTGTCGTGTCCGGCCGCAGGCCGGTCAGGAAGGAGGTTCGCGACGGCGTGCACACCGACTGCTGGCAATAGGCCCGGGTGAAGGTGACGCCGCGGCGGGCCAGCCGGTCGATGTTCGGCGTCTTCACGACCCGGTTGCCGTAGCAGCCCAATTCCGGCCGCAGGTCGTCCACGACAATGAAGAGGACGTTCCTTTTCTCCTGTGCCGGCGGCTGCCCGAAGGCGAGTCCGGCGGTACCGAGCGTCTGTCGGAGCAGCCCGCGGCGTGAAACTACTTTTTCCATGGCAGGTACCATCTCCCTCAAAACAGGTACTTGAGCGCAAGCTGGATATTACGGCCGCCACTGGCGCCGAAGATCTGTCCGAAGTTCGGGTTCGTGGTATTGAAATTCGGCAGCGACGGGAATTCGTAGTAGCCCACCGCGTTGGTTTCGACGTTCACGGCCTGAACCGTTGCACCCACGGCGGCCGCGCCGGCCGGGTCCTTCACGGCGCCGACAATGGAACCCCCGCCGATTTGGGCTTCCATCGCGGCAGCGGCGCTCCAGGTGTCCGCTCCGGGAGTTGACGCAGGACGCCTTGGCGGCAATCTGCCCCGGCAACTCCCGGTCGAGAGGGAAGGCCCACTGCCGCACGGAGCCCGTTGAAGTGTGTCGCACAGCACGATCCGATTATCGTTAATGATAAGACGAAGCGTTCCATGAGTCAAGAGAAATTGTTTTTCTTGAAGTATTGTCTGGATTCAGCTTATCATTAACGATAACAGAATGAACACGCTTGAGCCGGTTCGGAGTGCAACGCTGAAATCGCGGGTGGTTTCCGCCATCCGGGGCGCGATCTTCGCGGGACAGTTCGCCCCGGGGGATCCCCTCCGCGAACTTCACCTGGCGCGGGATCTGAACGTAAGCCAGCCCACCGTGCGCGAAGCCTTGTTCGAGCTCGAGAAGTACGGACTGGTGGTTCGGACCCCGAATATCGGAACCGTCGTCACCAACCTCAGCAGCGACGAGATCCGGGAACAGATTGAGCTGCGGCTGCTGCTCGAGAAGGTGGCTGCGCTGAAAGCTTCCGAACGAATGACCGCCGCCGATTTCCGCGAACTGGAGCGCCGGGTGGCCGTGCTGACGGCCGCGGTAGCGGCGAACGCCTACTACGAATCCGCACAGGCCGACCTGGAGTTTCATCGCCAGATCTGGGCCTGTTCGGGCAACCGCGCCTTGGCCCGCGCGCTGGACCAGATCGCAGTTCCCCTGTTCGCGTTCGTGAGCATTCTTCGGAGCGCGGGTTCGCAGGATCTGATCCGGGTGATGAGTTCGCACGCCGCGATCGTCGAGGCTTTGCGCCAGCGCGACCGCGCCCGCATTGAAGAGGTGATCGGGCAGCACGGCCAGAGCCCATACCAGGAGTTCCTGAATTCCGGGACCGGAGACTGTCGCTCATACGTCCAGCAGAGACTGGGCGTGGCGAACGAATCCGCGCCCTCATCGGCACATTGACTATGCGATCCACAAATCATCTCGTTCTATGGATACTGCCGGCTCTGGCGGCGCTGTTGCCGGGCGCCGATCCGCGGCTGACCTCGGTGGACGTCTTCACGTCCGGGCAGGACGGCTACGACACGTATCGGATTCCGGCCACTGTTCGGACGGCGAAAGGAACGTTGCTCGCCTTTTGCGAAGGGCGCAGGAACAACCGCCGCGACTGGGGAGACATCGACCTCCTGGTCAAGCGCAGCGCCGACGGCGGCCGGACGTGGTCCAAAGCGATCACCGTCGCCGATTTCGGACCGGACACGATTGGAAACCCGGCTCCGGTCGTCGACCGCCGCACCAAGACCATCTGGCTGTTGTTGACGCGGAACCCCGGTGACGTGCCCGAGAAGCAGATACTCCCAGGCCTTTCCGGCGCGACGCGGACCGTCTGGGTCACGCACAGTAAGGATGACGGACTGACTTGGGCCGCGCCCGCCGACATCACCCCTTCCGTGAAGCTTGCCGGCTGGAGTTGGTATGCGACCGGGCCAGTCAACGGGATCCAGCTTCGCACCGGCCGCCTGGTGATCCCCTGTGACCATAACCGGCGGGACGCTACGCGCCGTTACTCCCACGTGGTTTACAGCGACGACAGCGGCAAGACCTGGAAGCTCGGGGGCAGCGCCGGTCCGGACTGCAACGAGTCGACCGTCGTCGAACTCCGTGACGGCTCACTGATGCTCAACATGCGCAGCTACGCCGGCAAGAACCGCCGTGCGGTATCGATCAGCCGCGACGGCGGCCTCACCTGGACCGATCCGGTATCGGACGATGCCCTGATCGAGCCTGTCTGCCAGGCCAGCCTGATCGCTTTCGGAAAAGGCAAGAGCACGCTGTTGTTCTCAAATCCGGCCGACACCACGCGCGTCAACATGACGGTGCGGCTAAGCCGCGACCAGGGGAAGAGCTGGAGCGTGTCCAGAACTGTCCACGCCGGTCCGTCGGCATATTCGAATCTGGTCGAGCTGAAGGGGAATACGGTCGGACTTCTATACGAACGAGGCGACGCCGACCGGTACGAGCGGATCACGTTCGCCCGCTTCCCTCCAGGTTGGCTGGCTGGGCGGTAGCCGCCCGTGGTGAAAGTACGCGGCCGGCCAAACGGCCTGCCCCACGGTGGGCCAAGTGACTGATTTTACGCGTGGCGCAGGCGCTTTCGCCTGCGTCCCCCGAGTTGGAACGAATTTCACCAGGGGCTGCTAAGATAGCTCCTGTCGCGCACCCCGTGGCCGGAAGGAGAAGATCATTATGAACACGCACTCGCAACAGGACATCTCGCGCCGGCAGTTCGTGCAGGCGGGCCTGGCGGCCTCCGCGCTGGGAAGGATGAATGCCGCCGCGCCGCGGCGTCCAAACGTCCTTTACGTTTTCTCGGACCAGCAGCGTGCCAGTTCCATCGGCGTTTATGGCGATCCGAACGTGCGCACGCCGGCTCTCGACGCCTTTTCCGGACAGGGCGCGCGCTTCGATGCGGCCATGTCGAACACGCCGGTCTGCTGTCCCCACCGCGCCTGTCTGCAAACCGGGCTTTACAGCCATCATCACGGTGTCGTTAGTAACGGCGTCCAGTTCACGCGCAAGGCGCGCGGCCTTGCCGAGCAGTTTCGCGACGCCGGTTACGTCACGGGATATACCGGCAAGTGGCACATCCCGCGGGGATACGGTTCGGAGGGCTCGCACCCGCTCGGATTCCCTTCGGATACGTTGAACGACCTGCGGAAAGGGGACGGAGGTGTTCGTGCCCACTGTACGCGGATTGACGGCAAAGAGGTCTACATCCCCACCGTTCTCGCCGATCGCGCGGTGCGCTTCATCGAAGAGACGAGCCGCGGGAATGCCCCTTGGGTTTTCTTCCTGTCCTGGCTTCCGCCACACTCGCCGTACGTAGCGCCGCCGGAATTCCGGAGGCATTACGGAGGCCGGCTTCAACTCGCGCCGAATGTCCCCAAAGGTATGCCCGAGGATTTCGTCCGCAAGGTTCTTCCCGACTACTACGGGATGGTGGAGAGCCTGGACTTCGAGTTCAAGCGCATCCTCGATGCGCTCGACCGCTCCGGAGCGGCCAGTGACACCATCGTCTGCTACTCCTCCGATCACGGCGACATGCTCGGCAGCCAGGGATATACGGCGAAACGTTGGCCGTACGAGGAATCGGTCCGCGTGCCCTTCCTGATCCGGTACCCGCGGGCGATCCGGCCCGGCCAGATAATCGGCGGCCCCTTCAGCACCGTCGATGTGTATCCGACGCTCGCGGGACTGGCGGGACTGACGCCGCCGCCAGCGATCGACGGCCTCGACTACTCCCCGCTCCTGACCGGCAAGAGCGCCCGGCCGCCACGCGACTACGCGTTTCTTCAGATGATGTATGCCTATGTGCCTTGGCCGGGCTGGCGCGCGATTCGCACCCAGGAGCACACCTTCGCCAGAACTGTGAAGGGGCCCTGGCTGGCCTTCCATATAGCCAAGGATCCCTTTCAGACAAAGAACCTGGTGGATGATCCGTCTTCGCGTTCCCTGGTCGCCGACATGGACAAACGCCTGGCGAACCTGATGAAGGAGACCGGCGACTCCTGGGAATACAAGGCGACAACCGGTGATTACGAGTTATTCCTCAGCGGCGGCCGCAAGCAGCAGGATGGTCAGTACCTCGGCGTTCCCTACCCGGGGAGAGAGGCGCCAGAGCAGAAGAGCCGCAGAGTCAGAAAGAAGAAAGGAGTCGAGTAATGGTGTCGCGGCGGCATTTTCTCGGATCCCTCGCGGGCGGGGCCGCCGGCCTGGCCGGAGAGCGGCAACGGCCGCCGAACATCGTTTTCGTTCTCGCCGACGACCTCGGCTGGACCGATCTCGGCTGCTTCGGCAGCAGCTTCTATCAGACGCCGAACATCGACCGGCTGGCGCGGCAGGGAATGCGATTTACCAGCGCCTACGCCGCCTGCCCGGTGTGCTCGCCCACGCGGGCCAGCATTCTCACCGGCAAGTATCCGGCCCGCCTGCATCTCACCGACTGGATCCCCGGCCGCACGCCGCCGGGTGTAAGAATGCGGGTGCCCGAGTGGACACCCTATCTCCCGCTCAGCGAGGTGACCATTCCGGAAGCGTTGAAGCCGGCCGGATACGTTTCGGCAAGCATCGGCAAGTGGCATCTGGGCGGGGAGGTGTACTATGCGGAGAGGCAGGGATTCGACGTCAACTTCGGCGGCTGCCATCTGGGCGCCACTCCGAATTACTTCTACCCCTACAAGATCCCCAACATCCGCGATGGCAAAGCCGGCGAGTACCTGACCGACCGCCTGACGGACGAAGCTCTCGCCTTCATCGAGAGCGCGAAGTCGCGGCCGTTCGTTCTCTATCTGGCGCACTATGCGGTACACACGCCGATCGAGGCGAAGCCCGAGATGGCCGCCCGCTACCGGGACCGGGTCCGGCCGGGACAGTCGCATAGCCATCCGGAATACGCGGCGATGATCGAGAGCGTGGACCAGAGTGTCGGGCGCGTGACGCGGAAGCTGGAAGAACTCGGCCTGGCCAACAACACCATCGTGTTCTTAGCCTCGGATAACGGCGGCGTCGTCGGGCGGCGGCACATCACCTCCAATGAGCCGCTGCGCGAGGAGAAGGCTACGCTGTACGAAGGCGGAGTTCGAGTTCCGTTGATTGTTCGTTGGCCGGGCGCGGTCAAGCCCGGCTCGGTCTCGGACACGCCCGTGATCAGCGTAGACTTCTTTCCGACAATCGTGGAGATGGCGGGCGCCGCGCCTCCGGCGCGGGATGCGGTTGACGGCGTCAGTCTCGTGCCCCTGTTGAAACAGCGGGGCGGCCCGCAACGGAGCGCCATTTACTGGCACTACCCCCACTACAACTTCCATCAGCCGCTCATCCCGACCCGGCCGTGCGGCGCGATCCGCAAGGGTGATTTCAAACTGATCGAGTTCTACGAAGACAGTTATGTCGAGTTGTACAACCTCCGCGAGGACATCGGCGAGCGCACGAACCTCGTCCGCTCCCTGCCCGATAAGGCGGCTGAATTGCGCCGCGACCTCGAAACGTGGCGGAAATCGGCTGGCGCCCAGATGCCGGTTCCCGCGCCCGAGGACTTCGATCCAGCCAAGACCGATGAGTGGATGCGCGATCGGTTTCAACGGCAGTCGGATCGAGGAGGGGAGCGCTGAGCGGAACCATGACGCGACGGAACCTGCTGGCGGCCGCGGGCCTGACGGCGATGGGAACGGGAGTGGGCGTGACCGATCTGCCGCGACTCCCTCAACCCGTCGCCGGACAGTTCGTCGGCGCTCACGCCGGGCGGTTGATCGTGGCCGGCGGCACCTGTTGGAGCAGACCAAAGTGGGAAGGCGGCGAGAAACGCTGGACTCCAGTCATCTACACCCTTGGCCCGGACAGGACTGGGTGGCGGAAGAGCGGGGAGCAGGCCGAGCCGTTGGCTTACGGCGGCGCCGTGAACACGAGCGCCGGCGTGGTGTGCATTGCCGGCCAGGGGCCGGACGCTGCTACGGTCTGGGCGTTGCAGGCCGCCGACGGCGAATTGGAATCGCGCCCGTTGGCGTGCGGCATCCTCCTTTCCGGGGGTCGGCTGGAGCGCCTCGCCCACACTGCCCGCGCCCGTTGTCGCCGCTCCGGCTTGCTCCGGTTGGTGCTCCCCGGCGGCGAGGACCGCCCGGGCAGCCGTTCCGCGCGCGTTCTTCTTGTCCAAGGATTGATCTAATGACAACTTCAGACTTCCATGGGATTTTCCCTGCCGTCGTCACACCTTTCGATGAACACGAGAACTTCGCGCCGGCGGCCTTCGAACGGCTGATCGAGCGCCTCTACGCCGCCGGCATCGACGGCCTCTATGTAAACGGCCAGACCGGCGAGGGATTGCTGCAGCCGCTCGAGCAGCGGAAACGGGTAGCCGAGGTCGCGCTGCGTTCGACGCCCAAAGGCAAGTCGGTGATCGTCCATGTCGGCGCCCACCGCACGGCGGACGCCGTGGAACTGGCTCGTCACGCCGCCGCCATCGGCGCACATGCCATCAGCAGCCTGCCGCCGCTCGGTCCTTATTCGTTCGCCGAAATTCGTGCGTACTATGAAACCCTGGCTGCGGTCTCCGATCTGCCTGTCCTGGTGTACTACTTCCCCGAAATCTGTGCCGCCATACAGGGCGCTCAGCAGGTGCTGGAGTTGCTCGAGATCCCCAACGTCATCGGCCTGAAGTTCTCGGATTTCGATCTCTACAAGCTGTCGCTGCTCAGAAAGAGAAACTGCGTCATCTTCAACGGCCGGGACGAAGTGCTCACCGCCGGTCTGCTGATGGGCGCCGATGGTGGAATCGGAACGTTTTATAACCTGATCCCCGAACTTTTCGTCGAGGTGTTCCAGCTCACGCGGCAGAACCAGTGGAATGCGGCGCGGCTGGTCCAGTTGCGGATCAACGAGCTGGTCGAAATCGGACTGCGGTTCCCGCTGTTTCCCGCCGTCAAGACGATCTTGCGGTGGCAGGGCCTGGATTGCGGCCAGGCCCTGGCCCCCCGGCGCTCCCTGACGGACGAGGAAGGCCGCTGCCTGCGAGGGCTCCTCCGCGCCTCGTCGTTTGACTACCTGGTCCACGAGGCCGCGGACCCCAGATGAGCCGGTCTCGATATGCGTGGTTGCTGGTCGGTCTGCTGTGGGTGGTTGCTTTTCTCAACTACGTCGACAGGCAGGTGATCTTCTCGCTGTTGCCACTTTTGGAGAAAGAGTTCCGTCTCACCGGCGCGGAACTTGGGTTTCTCAGCACAGTCTTCCTCTGGGTGTATGGCTTGGCGAGCCCCTTCGCCGGCTTCCTCGCCGACCGTTTCGGACGTGTGCGCGTGATTCTGGCGAGCCTGGTCATCTGGAGCCTGGTGACCTGGGCGACCGGCCATGCGCGGAGTTACGGCGAGCTGGTTGCCGCACGCGCCCTGATGGGACTGAGCGAGGCATTCTACCTGCCGGCGGCGCTGGCATTGATCGCCGATCATCACGGCGAGAGAACGCGGTCTCTGGCGACCGGTCTGCACCAGAGCGGGCTCTATGCCGGAATCGTGATGGGTGGAGCGGGGGGCGGATGGCTGGGTGAGACCTATGGGTGGCGGTCGCCGTTCACCATGCTCGGCGCAGCCGGCGTGGCCTACTTCGTGCTGCTGGCATGGGGACTGCGCCGCTCGGCCAGGCCTGCCACGGCCGGCGCGGCGCTGCATCTCGCCGGCTCGGTGAGAAAGCTCTCCGGGTTGCACGGCTTCTGGCGCGTCACGGTGGTGTTCAGCGCCGTCGGGTTGGCAAACTGGCTGGTGTACACCTGGCTGCCGCTCTACCTCTATGAGCGGTTCCGAATGACCCTGACTTCGGCGGGCTTCTCGGCGACCTTTTACATCCAGGCGGCGAGCTTCGCCGGAATCTTCATCGGCGGGGTGGCGGCCGACTACTGGGGCACCCGGCGCCTGAAGGGCAGGATCTGGGTGCAAAGCGCCGGCCTGGCGGCAGCGGCCCCCTTCCTTTTCCTGATCGGAGTGGCAAACTCGCAGGCCCTGCTCATCGTGGCGCTGCTGATTTTCGGCATGGGCAGGGGAATCTACGACAGCAACGCCATGCCCGTCCTGTGCCAGATCGCCCCAGCCCAATTCCGCTCGACCGGGTATGGCGTCTTCAACCTTGTCGCTTGTATCGTGGGAGGCATCGCGGCGGCCGCCGCCGGCTACCTGAAGTCCGTGATCGGCCTCGGCTTCGCCTTCCAGATCGCCGCGGCCATCCTTTTCGCCGCGGCTCTCATCCTGCTGACGGTTCGACCCAGGCCCGTGACGTCCGGGAACTCCATCGAGTGACGATTCGCGCGCTGCACGAAAGCGGTGCGTTCAGATCTCCTCCTGGATTAAGCGAGAGTAGGCGTCTTCTCTCACCAGTGTGATCCGCAAGAAACCCGAGCCGAATAGAATCAGGAACTTGGCGACGCGCTTTGCGGCATGGCACGGAACGTCGCGAAGCGTCACAAACGACTTCCTGAGGGTCGAAGGACAGTCTTGCGGACCAACGGCTGTTCCGATGGTTCACACCTCTGGAACACAGCGCGGCATAGCCGCAACCAAACGATGAAGGCGTTCCCGCTATCGTAGGATGTTTGTGGTTCCAAGACAACACAATCCAAACGAGAGGAGAACGCCATGAAAGAGTTTATCGCGAAGTTCGGTGATCGGATCAACGGGGTGCTTTGCGGGTTTGACCGGCTGGTATTTCGAGGCCACTTGCGGGGGATCTCGTACGTGAAGGGAATGGAGCGGTACCTGTGGGCAAACCAGGTGCTGAAGAAAGAGTTCGGTGAGCACGCCGAGAAGGTGACGGAGCGGCTGAAAGAAGCCTCGCTGGCGGAGGCGGGGAGATTGCAGCGTCCGGTCCGGTATCTGGCATCGAGCAAGATCAGCAAAGAAGATGTCGCGCGCGCCATCGCCGCCGAGGACCGGATTACCGACGGGCTGGTGTGCGTGCTGAAGAGCGTGGAACCGTGCCGGAGCTTTGACATCCACCGGAATCGGGAGAAGCAAAAGCTGGAGTTGGTGGTGCGGGAGCGGCAGCGTCTGTTTCTGTATCACTACTGGATGCACCCGGTGTTCGGCTTCATGAACGCGCGGATCCAGAGTTGGTTTCCCTTTCCCATCCAGATCTGCCTGAACGGGAGGGAATGGCTCGCGCGGCAGATGGATGGCGCAGGATTGAGCTACGCGCGGCAGGACAACTGCTTTCCCTGGGCGGAGGACTGGAAGCGGGCGCAGGAACTGATGGACCGCCAACTGAAGGTGGACTGGCCGCAACCGTTGAATGAGATCGCACAACAACTCAACCCCATCCACAACGAAGTGTTCGCGAAATACCGGCTGGGCTACTACTGGTCAACGTATCAGAGCGAGTGGGCCAGCGATGTGGTTTTCCGCGAGGCGGCGACACTGCGGCGGCTCCAACCGCGTTTGCTG
>Ga0315288_10004013_pt1 | contig 18737 bp, 34 predicted proteins | sample YL17G11_20_MG_FD_203454 | JGI IMG/M metagenome (GOLD analysis project Ga0315288, IMG submission 203454) | Sediment microbial communities from Yellowstone Lake, YNP, Wyoming, USA - YL17G11_20 | ecosystem: Environmental > Aquatic > Freshwater > Lake > Sediment | place: USA: Wyoming | collected... | reverse complement strand
GGCTGATGACATCGTTAGCCGCGACGGACGATATGCCGAAGGCGTTGTAGTTGTAGTCGATGTTCACGGCTATGTTGATCGTCTCGAACGGCGTCATCCCGGCCTGCGTGGTCAACGTCCTGCTGGCGGTCGTCACGGCTGTCTGCGTGATGGTCCAGTTGACGTTCGGCCTTCCGTCAGCTGCGGGTCGTGCGACCGAGTAGCTGATGCCGGTCGAAGGGCTGGTCAGGGTCGAAGGCGAGTACGAACAGGTGAGCTGCTTCACATCGTAGGCCGGACCGGAATCCGTCCTCTGCACCGTGAAGTTCACGAGCATGTGCGTCGCCGAGTTGTTCATCGACGGCGTGGTCGAGTTCGTCACTACGACTGCGGTGATCAACTTGTCTGACTGGGTGAAGTTGCCGTGTATCACTGCGACGGAAAGCACATCCGAGGTCATCGGCTGATCTTCGTCGGGCACGACCGTTATGGCAGGCGTGACCGCCATCGATATGATCAGGATGAACACTAATGCCAGTGGCACAAGCGTCATGCCCATCCCGAGGTTCTTCAAGTTCGGGATCTTCATCGCCCAGATCACGACTCCTATGAAAGTCAGGAAACCGAGGAGGATCAACGCCATTTGAAGCGTGATCCCTCCAATAAGCGGATCTCCGAGTTCCATCTCATTCATCTCCTGCTACTGCTGTTTTTGTTTTCACAAAATCCCTCCTAAGGGAGTTAAGATAATTTAGCTGGGCTTGTCAATATAAATATATCGGCAAACTTAAAAAATAAGCCAATCAATTATCATTTCTTATTAGTCATCGTTAATTATATATTGAGAAGGCTGGCTATAATACCCCAATGCTGACTGCTGAGAAAGAGTTCGAGTCTGCCCTCGAAAACCTGAGGAGCGGCGGAAGGGAATGCTTTTCCTACGACCTCCTCAGGACTGTTGAAGAGGCGATGCAGAGGATCGCCGAGAAGCTGAACATCAAGGACGACGGCGTGATTGGATTGTTCGAGGACCTTGAGAACATCGCCATCTGCAGGGCGGTGCAGGACCCGAAATACTTCACTGCTGAATGGAAGCGCCTCAGCCGGAAGAGGACCACGCATGTGAGGAAAGACGTTCTCTTGAAGCTCAAGCATCTGTCCAGGGGAGACAAGAAGACGGAGGCCATCCAGATACAGCACAACCTGATGGATATTCTTGATGAACTATCCGATCTCCCTGTAGATAAGATCATGTTTAAGCTATCGGAAGAGTGCAACGAAATCTGCAAGACTGTTCGGAGGGAATGAGATGGAAAAATTGTCTAAAGACTTGGAAGAATCTTCCAATAAGCCTGATATAAGAGCAAAAGGAAAAATCGGATGGAAATTGAAAATTGCCATCATGTCGGCGTTCTCTATTTTGGTTGCGTTTATGATAATATCTCCAACTGTGTCTGGACCGATCTACTCGAACCCGGTAATTGCAATCTCGGTCATCAACATCGACGAAAATCTATCATGTTATTTGATATTGATTGGGCATATCGATAATACATCGGGTTTTGTGGAGAAAATTGTTCTGCATCCGGGAGACAATCACACTATAGTTTTCACTGGAGAAAGAGGGAAAGACATAGAGATACAGGGGTTTGATATATGGGGCAACGAATCGTTCATTAAAAACATTGATACGACTTTCTACAAAGTTAATATCTCCCTCAGAATATTCAATGAAACATTGACCACAAGTTCTAATATGACTGCGGGATCCATGTTATTTTTTCTCCCCCCGTTTCATGAAAAGGTGAACGATACTGGCCAGATGCTCTACAAATTTTCATTTTCTATCAATAGTCAGCAATGGAAAGATAGAATCGATGAATGGAGAAAAACACTATGAGATTCCTTCTCGTCGTCCTGATACTGCTGTTGTCCGTAGCCATCGTCCTGCCTGCCACATCGGCTTCGAGCGGGGAAGTAAGCATCTCCGTCTCGAAGCCGACCATCTTTATTGGGGAATCCCTGATGATAAATGTCAGCTACCAAGTATCCCCGGACAACGGGAACCTGACCAATGTATCGGGGGTCAGAGTGTTCATCACGGAGATGAGCAGCGGGGCGATAGTCGAGCGCATCGACGGCGTAATGAGCGCGGGGGGGAATTTCATCTGCTCCTTCACCGCCAACGAGAGCACGGACTTCGGCTATTACAGCGCGTATGTCCTCGTAGGGAACGTATCCGGCATGGTGAAGTTCCAGGTGAGCCCGAGCCTGCTGGATAATTGGATACTCGGACAAGAAGACCTCAGACAAGACCAGGCGAACGGTGCGATGCTCAATACCTTGGCATGGATCGTCCCATTGAGTGCGGCTGTGATCGGCTGCACGGTCGGGGCGTTCGCCTATGTCAAGTCCCGCCTACCGGAATCGGACTGGGAGGACTTCAAGAAATGGTTCTTCCGGGGAAGGGAGTGGAGGATATGGAAGAAGTTCTCGCCTTACACCGATGCCAGAGACACCGACCGAAGGAGATTCATGAGGACGCACTTCAAGACCATCTCTTCCTATGAGGGGAAGCTGGATGCCGTAAGATACGACAGGATGAGGTTGCAGAAGATCTACGACAAGAAGAAAGGCTGGATGCAGAAGAATCTAATCCGGTTCGTCGACGGCGACAACTTCCTCGCGGAGATGAAGGCGGAGATCGACAGCCTGGTGGATGAGGAAAAGAAGATCAACGACAGGATCAACACCGAGATATTGAAGAAGAAGAAGGACGACCTGGGGAAGAGAAGGACGGTGAAGAGGATTGTCAAGAAAGCCGCAATCTAAGCAAGTCAAGAAGCATAAGACCTACTCGAACGCGAGAAGGGTCACGGTGATGAGCCCGTTCGCCTTCATCGTGATAATTGTCATGGTCATCGTGATGCTCTATCTGCTGATCCCCGATACGATGATACTCGACAGGTGGGGGCTTGAGATACCTGTCGCGCTGACGATATTGTTTGGTTTATTGTTCTCGATGGGGACATACTACATGTTCAGGGATCAGACCTTCAGATTCATGGGGGCGAACTTCCATTGCCCGCTCGGACCGGACATGGGATATGTCACGACCGCTCCTGCGATGATTGAGAAAGGGGAAGGATGGGAGGAGTCCTTCGACATCCACGCCGGCGGGGGGTTCTTCTCCAAGCCGTTCCACGTCAACAACGAGGGGACATTGGGGATCATCACGCCGTCCAAGTCGATACAGGTGAAACCCGGCGTCGGCATCGTGAGCAACATCTACTACAGAAAGGTCCCCTTCTGCGACCTGCCGGAGAACGTCAGGAACTCGCTTGAGAACTCGGCAAACGCTGAAAGGATATACGACCCGGAGGGATACTACTTGTTCGGCAGGATAGAGGTCGACCCTGTCAGGGACATCGACGAGTCGGGGCAGTGCGTCCATCCGAGCTACGCCTTCGACTTAGATAGGGATTACTTTAATAGGAAGATCACGAAGCTCGACGAGGACAACAAGCAGCTCCTCGCTATGAACAGTGATTTGATAAAAAGAATGAGGGACGCCACCGGAGGCACCGGCCCGTATGCGGCCAACCCCGAAAGAGTAGGGGCGGGACAGACCTTCGACAAGACCGACAACCCATTGCAGGAACAGCCGAGAAGTCGGTGGTGAACATGCCCGAACCAGCCCCGCAGGATGGGAAGATCGGCACTGTGAAGGAGGTCGTCTTGGTCAAGAGCATCAAGGACGAGTTCCGCTACAGGTACAGCCAGTACATGGCAGCCGAGGACTCGGTGAAGAAGTACAACTGGCTTGAGGGGCTGGTCACGATGGGCATCGGCTACGTCAAGGAAGAAAACATTGAAGGCGACCTTAAGAAGAAAGAGATCGAAGGCATGCTCGTCAGCTGCACGGAGAACGACGCGAAGCCGAGGATCGCAAGCTCCTGCGTCGGCGTTGAACTCCGCGTCCCTATTGAGATGATAGAGAAGGACGCCTATTGGCAGATGCTTCCCTTCATGAGACGATTGTGGATCCCGATACACCGTGCGCTGATCAAGCAGGGGTACATGAGCTGGGAAGAAGTCAACGAGGAAGACGCCGCGTTGGCGAGGATCACACGGGCCATTGAGAAGATGACCCCGGAACCGGAGAAGAAGGCAGAGGAAGGACAATGACCGAAGGCGAGCTGAGCGCCTGGGCGAGGAACGTCGACGCCGACTTCAACAAGATACGAAAGGAATGGAAAGACGGAGGGAGCAACGACCTGCTCGAATGGCTCGTGATCCACTGCGCCAAGGATGAAAAGAGACAGGAAAGATGGCTCAAGATGATCGCCACGGCGAGCGCCGCGAAGAAGAGGCTGAGTTCGAACAAGGAGATCGTCAACTACTTCGACCAGCGCATTGCGATCGAATACGCGAAGAAGATGAAGGACTTCAAGGACGAGAAGATACAAATCGGACTGATGAGGAGAGTGTGAGAATGGCCGACGAAAGATTCACCGGAGAGATGCAGTCGAGGGAGAAGGAGACCTATTCGAGCGTCGTGACGAAGACGCTGATCAACCTGAGCTTCGAGGCGACGAAGTCCGGGCGCACAGGGAACTACGAGGACGCAGTCATGGACTTCTGGACCAACGTGCCGACGAGCGAGAAGTCGAAGAAGGTGCCCAACCACCTGGATAAGAAGCCGCTGTTCGGAGAGATAGAATACAGCAAGGACGAGACCTGGAACGATGTCTTCAAGCGGATCATCGAGAAGTACCCACCGCCGAAGACGGCCGATTCCATCGAAGCGGTCGACCCAAGGCACTCCTTGAGGACCTTCGCGATCAAGCAGCTGAGCATCGACATGTTCGACGAGATACAGATCCTCAGGAAGAAGCACGAGAAATCCGAGACCAAGGAGAAGGAGGGGGATGTAGCCTTCGCCGAATGGGCTCCAGGCGCGTGAGGTAACTGAATGATAGAAGCCCCTATGTTGGAAGCGCAACAGGCTGTGGCGCCACCTCAGGTCCGGCATGTCGCGCGGGATGTCTTTCACGACTTCTGCGGGTACAAACACAGGGTCATGCGCGACAATTGGGACTGGTGGACGATCTACTCGGGGGATCCGAGGGTGGGAAAATCCTCTGCATCGATCTGGGACGGGGCATTCACTTCGCATGACGACTTCAACAAGAACTGGAAGGAGAGGATCACCTACGACCCGGAGGACTTCCTCGGGCAGTTTGAGACCGCCCCGAAAGGAGCGACGATCATACTCGACGAGGGGGGAGAGGCTTGGCTGAACAGGGACTTCGCAACGATGACAAACAAGGTGCTCGCCAAGGCGGCGCAGATGGTCGGCGAGTACAACCTCAACGTGCTTATCAACGTGCCGAACATCTGGTTCCTCGACTCCCCCGCGATATACAGGCATAGGACATGGGGCAACATAACCGCGCCGAACTTCAAGAGAGGGCACGCCGAATTCCTCAAGCCCCGCTTCAAGAAGTTCGGGAAGCAGCCGGTGCCGTTCTGGGACCTGAAGCTCGAACATAGATTCCCGACATTGCCGAAACGAGTCTACGACGACTACGAGAAGTTCAAGCACAAGGAAGGGACGGAGAGACTCGCGAGATACATCGACACGATCAAGAAGGAATCCGGCAGAGGGGACAACCCCCAGATCGTCCTGAAGAAGATGAAGATGCGTAAGGACCAGGACATGTTCAAAGGCGAGCGCGGAAAGTACGCATGGCGCCAGATCATGTTCCACTTCAAGACGAACGAGAACTGCGCCCGAACAGTGGCTGATGTCAGGAACGCTGAGATACGAAAGGACTCTCCGCCTACCGCCGAACCGCCGAATGATTTTCCATGACGGAGGAATCGGAACCATGCCTTCATTCTGAGCAGGCGACCTATTTAAAGAAAGGAATATCTCATCTGATGCCAGATGATTGAGTGAAAAATGAATGAAGAGAGAACCCCATCTGCCTGTTGTCTAATAATAGTATTACGTAGTGACCTAAGGTCACTTAGCCCCGCCGAAAACACGGAAAAGGCCGAGGATGCCGGCACTGCCTCAAAGGAAAAATGGCTTACCCGCCGGAGGTCCCGGCAATGATCCTCAGACGATGAGCAGATCGAGGAGCGATCGACGGGACAGCCGGGGCGGCGACAGACGATGCCGTAGTAGAGAACGATAACACGAATGACAGCACGGAGACTATCAAGGAAGCCGGCCTGATCAACCGATGTAATTGCCGGTCACATGACCCTGGGGGGACTTCCCCTTCCCGATCTTCTGCGGGTCTTTAGTCACCAACTCCGGCGGAACCTTGATCCTAAGCACTGTCTGGGATTGCATGATGTATTGAGGGGTGCCGTCTGGATTGAACCTATCCAGCCTCAGGACCTGCGTGGGAACGAGCTTCGCCCTCATGATAGTTCCATCACTCAACTTCATAATCAGTTCCGGTTCTTTCTCAATCTCGAAGTCGACATCTTCCACAAGCGCTTCCGTGCCGTCAGGCATAATCATTGGTCGCATGAGGATAGATATGCTGGTCTTATCAATAAAGCATTATCGCTCGCTTGAGATCGACATTTCCTCCCTGATCGTGAAGAACGACAGGCGGATCCCCATATCGTAACGCCTGCCTTCATGGACTATATACTTCTGCGCGTTCAGGAAATGCCTTATCTGCTCCGTCGTCGGGCACCGGCGCTTCCTATACAGGGCGACGCCGTCTGCGACCTGAGGGACTGTGAAGGAGCCGTTGCGCTCGGTCAACTCGATGCAGACCCGCTTGATGACCTCTGCTTCTGACATCCCCGTGCAATCGAACTCATGGATCTCGACGAAGGATTGGTCGATCTTTAATTGGATCTCTGTCATTCAATCACCGCCACCGTTATCTCAACGCTCGGCTTCTTGTCTTTAGAATATTCCTTGCAGACGTGGACTTCTATTATCTGGCTGACAGAAAAATAAAGAATGTTCTCTAAGGCACTTGCTACCGCTGAAGAGATCCCATTCGCTCCAGGGCGCTTCACATGGTACTCGATCTTCTTAGGGGTTGATTTGTAACGCGGCAGGAGGGCGTCTACGGAGATCCTTACCGGGGCGTCCATCTTCCAAATCATAGGATGCTTTTCCTGAGCTTTCGTTGCGATCAGCTGCCTGAACGCCTTCATGTCCTTGAGGTCGTGATTGACTTTGAAAATAACGTGCATCAGAGAGCCTCCGAATAATGGAATTTAAGAGGCTGGGAAGAAGAAACCAACACCGCGTCTTTCTCTTCGCAAATCTCGGCGGTGACATCATACTTCTTACCGAAGATGTCGATCTGCCCGACAGAAAATCTGCATCCTCGCGCCAATGTTATTCGACCGTTCAATACGAGGGGCAAAAAATCTTTCGTTTCTATGGGCATCATGTTCAGGCCTCCTCCGAACTCGACAATTCCAAACAATAAATCTCTAACTGAGATTTTTCATCTATTGTGGCAAAGACTCCGAATCTAATTCCTGCGATTAATATTTCTCCAATCATCTTTGCGCTGGCTATTTGAATTAACATTTTCTGAAAATCATTCATTTCCTCTGGCTTCTTTGGGTTCTCTTCGTCATCCATCTTCATCCCTCCTGCTCTACCGCTCTGCTCACTCTGTTCCGATAGGGACCGATGCTGATGATGTGCGTCTGCCTGATGTGATTCTCCAACCCTTTCTTAGAGCTGAAGCATCTGTTGCAGCCTGGATAGTAGCAGCGGTGGGGGGAATTCATGGTTTGTACCTCACCTTCGCGAACGCCCTTTTGACCCTGGACATGGGCATCTTCAGCTCGCGGTTCGCCGCCGCATACGATGCGTGATACCACGAACAACCCTGCTTCTTCAACTTAATCCAGGCTTCGACTCTCAGGACATCGTCATCGACCAACAGAAGCTTCCTCGCGTTCTCCCTGCCGATGATCTCCCCCTTCGGAGAAAGGAAGACCTGCCCGAGATACGTCAGAGCGGTCTCGGAGGCTATCGACTCGGCGTAGACCTCCAGCTCCATGTTGTTCCTGACGTATGCTTCGGTCTGGAGGCTGCGATTGACGACGAACCATTCCAGCTCGCTCCCCTTGTCGGAGATCACGACGTGATACGGCCAAGAGATGTTCCTGACGTATCTGGCATCGCTCTCCGAGGCGACCGTGCCATTGGGGTGCGTGTGCATGTCCGCGATTATCTCGGCGTCGAGCATCTTCGCGTACTTCTCCGCGATAGGGCGAGTGTTCCCGAGGTCATACTGGCGCGATGATTCCTGAGCGTAGTTCGGGATGGGCAGGAAGCCCGAGAAGACGTTGTTGCGGCCAAAGAAGTAGCCGCCCTGCTCGACCTTTCGATCAACATTGTAGAGATATTTCTCGACGAGCGCGATCAGTTTCTGCGGGATGATCAGCGTCATCGCTTCGCCTCCTCGATACTTTCGACTTTTCCCCTGATGAGAAGTGCGTAATGCTCAGCAGACTTTCTCGCTCCCTCGAGGGACCCCGCGAAGACCGGCATCCGCACCTTGATGATCGCGATGTAGCCCTTCGCGGGTGCCTTCGCCGGCTTCCTCGAAATCACGCCGTTACTCCCGGACTTTTCGTTGTGTTTCATGCTCCTGGATACCCCCTATGGACACAATTCTCCCCATTTGACGGTGTAATAATCGAGGTCCCGGAAGTCCTCGCCATGAAGATCCTCGAATGCCCTGACGAAATATTCCCAGAGTTTGAAACCTTCTTCATTCGCGAACTTATTCATCGCATGATCACTGAGTTCTCGACCGTTGACCGAGAAGTGCCATGTCTCGCCGAACTTCACCGGGGCGACCTGACGGATCGGCGCCTCAAGCAACAGGCGGCAGTTCTTAGTGCGCTGCTTCCAATAGAGCCGCGCAGGATGCTCTTCTTCCATTGCTCGCTTCGCCTGCTCGAACCTCACACCGTCGCCCATCAGCCTTGTCGTGCGGACCTTGAAGCCCTGTGGTATCTGCCACTCGAAATCTGCGAGACTGAAGGAATAAGCTGGCATTACCTGACCACGCTCCAGACGTTCTCCGCCCCGATCTTCTCGCACGACACGAAGCCGTATTCCTCGAGGTTCCAGAGGGTCGATGTCACCTGACCGGAGAACTTCATGCTCGGAAGATCCTTGACGACGGCCTCGCGTATCTGCGCGGTCGAGGCCTTGCCGCCGAGCTCCTTGATAGCGTTGAAGAGCCGCTCCTGGGCGGAGCCGAGGCCGGACTGAGAGAAGACGATCGTCATCGCCTCTCCCCCTGGAAGGTGCTATGCTCTATCCCGCATTGCGAGCACCTGTACTTCGTCTCGATCGCGGCGTTGGAGAAGTTCGTCCGGCTGAGGAATTGCATCGCGCCGCCGCAGAACCTGCAGACCTCGGAATCGTTCTCCATTACGGATTCAGACATCGGGACTGGCCTCCTTGAGAATCGAAAGGCGGATGACCCGGTCCAATGATGCTATAATCGAATCAACTTCCGGGATGACGAATTTCGTTCTCTCGATTTCTGTCGTCGCCTTCGCGAGAGCCTTGATCGCTCCGGCGATGTCCGGTTCTTTCTTTGGCGGGACAGTTTTAATTCCAGTTATTCTCATGGGGAAGGCTCCGATCTTGCTTCCTTCATAGTCGATAATCAGATGGTCGTCCACCGACCCACCCGATATGTTCGCGCTCTGCCCGTCCGGAGCGACCGTTCCCTTCCTCGTTCCATTGAGTTCGATTATGACCTCTGGAGGAACGATTTTCTGGGGAACGGCTCTTTTCTCAATCGCCTCTTTACATCTCATCTGATGGGTTGACCTCGAAGCCAACGTAAGGAACTCTCGGCCGCAGACGCAACGATAATTCTCAGGTGGCGATTCAGAGACCCATTTCCGTTTGATGTCTATGATTGTATTATGATGCAGACCGATCTCATCAGAAATCTGTGCTTCGGTCTGCCCCTCGATCAATCTCTTGATGACTTCGGCCCGCACTTCTGGTGCGATTCCGAGTTGACCATTTCCTTTCGGACAGCGATTCTCATGCTGCCGGAGAGAATAACCAGTGCTGTATTCTTTCCCGCAATGTCTGCATGATCCTCCTGGGCCGCCTTTGAACTTTGTTGGAGCTATCGGAGAATCCTGTTGTGGTTTGGAAACAAATCGTTCCTTGCATGATTTGCATTCATACCCTTGAACTCTACCAGCCTTAGTCCATCGAGAACCATGCTTGATGATAGTCCTGCCTTTGCATCTGGGGCAGATTATCATCTCGCCATCATATTCTGATTTTAGTGCCTCTCGTTTTGGTCCGAGTCCTTTTGCATAGAAAGCAATGGTCCCCGGACCTATACCAAATTCTTTTTTAATTTCAGCATAGGATCGGCCTTCAGTTCTCATCTTTCTTATTCGTTCGATTGTTACCTGATCTAAATGTCCATTTCCTCCGTGAGATTTCGGCATAATCTTTGTATCAAATGTGGCCGAATCAGGGTCAGATTGTGCTAATTTAGGGGATATAGGAGTCTCGGCTGAGAGAGGTTTGAGGTTCTCCTCGTTGTCTTCTTCCTCGTCTTCCTCTTCGTCATCAACCCCATCAAGGGCATTCTGAGGGTTCCTTTGAAGGAAGCCCGACCATGCGGAATCGGCCGGGTCTTTCGTGATCGGAGGCTCGACCTCTGCAGACTGCTCCTCCTCCGGCTCGGCTTCCTCTTCGTCATCGGCGGGAGGATGCACAACGTCGTCCTTGCGCTGGACAGGAGCGTTATGTGCAGCAACGGGCTTGGAACTGTGCTCGCGGACCGCATCGGGATCCGGAGGGGAATCCATTCCGATGAAATCGGGAAGGTCCTTCGGCGCCCGGAGCTCCTTGAGTCGGTCACGCCCGGCGCCGGAGAGCGCGTAGAGATTGCCCTTCGGATGCTTGTGCGTCTCGATAAGCTTGTCCGTCCTGATCATGTCGAAGACGGAAATGAGTTCGTGCGCGGTGACGCCGCTCTTGCCTGCGACGATTGCGATGTCCTGGTACCGGATGCCGTGTTTCTCGGAGGCGACTGCCTCGAGGACGATCGCGATCTTGCTGTTGTTCCTGTTCCTGAACGTCATAACATCTTCGTAGCTGTTCGAGGGGCTGGCTACCTCCCCGCTGCTTGTTGCCATATTAGTTCCCATCCTCGCGCTTGATCTCTATCCCTAGGGCCTCAGCGAACCCCGCGACGATGCGCGAGATGTTGTCGCGGCGGTTCAGCGTCCCGTCCTTGTTGAACTTCAATGAGCCGGATTTCTTCTGCTTGATCACATAGTGCATCGCAACGTGCACGTAGCAGTCCTCTTCGGCGAAAATCTCCTTGATGCGCTGGTATATCGCTTCATACTCCTTCGCGTTGTCCTTTTCCATCTCAACCACTCCTATGATCAGCCAACCAAAATTGGCCGGCCTTCGTGATCCTCCAGACCTTCTCGCTGCAGCCGTTCGGCCTTACCTGAATCGAATCGAACTCCAGGAAGCCGAACTTTTCCCTGAGGTCTGTCATGCGGCCGGAGACGCTGCAGATCTCCCAACCAAGTTCTTTGGCGACCTGATGACTGCTCAGGGCGCGGAGCTGCCCGGTCTTCTCATCGGGCTTCGCAAAAACTCTGAGGACAGTGAGGGGGCAGGCGGGGAGCTTGTGGAAGGCGTCGAGACTGGTTAATTGCATGTCATGATGGAAAAGAGATTGGGAGGTCATTCTGGGGCCTCCGCGTCTTTCCGCTTCGACCGCTTCCACTGGTCGAGGCTGAGATAGTTGTCCAATACGATCTCCTCAGAGCATCCCATCAATCTTGCGACGAGCCTGATCGGATCGGGGTTGTCCTTGTATTTCTCCAGCATCTCATCGCAGAACGTGTGTCTGAGGCTCATCGGGGAATACTCAGGATGCCCGACGCGCTCGCCTACACGCCTGACGAGCTCGAAGTAACCCTGCCTGCGGAGCTTCCTACCCTTCTTGAGCCAAACAACGAGGCGCGACATGACATCCATAGGGACGAGTTCCCGGCGGGGCTCCTCGTTCTTCGCCCTGCGCCATTCGATGAACTGCCCATTGATCCTGATTATGTCCTTCGCATCGGATACGTCGCTCGGGTGCATCCCGCAGCGCATCATCAGCCAAATAGGGACGAACTCGGGATCTCCTCTTCCGCCGTTAGCTATCTCGCAGGCGGCGAGCAGGGCGAGCTGATCGGACTTCTCGAAGATCGCGAGCTTGCGCGTCATCCCGACCTCCATCGGACATTCTGTATAGATTGTCCTGCCAGTATGCTCTCAATTTCAGAAAGACCGGACATTTGAGCCTTGAGGTATATAATACCGAGGGAGATTTCCGACTTGACGCTCATCGCGGAAGACCTCCCTTGAAAGAATCGACTTTAGAAGCCTCGGGAACCTCGGAATTGCCTTTATCCTGCGGAGTCGGAAGGCTCGGCCGCTTGACTTTGACGGCTATTTTGACCTCTCCCTTCCAGCCGCTGTTCCTTACGGGGGAGCTCCCGGAGAAGACGATCCCGCAATCTTTACATTCGTCATTCTCAGGATCAGGGTAGTTGATGCCGTTGCGGCCGGGGACAGATAGGCGACAGGTAGCGCAGGTGCCTTCATTCATCAGGAGCCTCCTTTCTTCGCGTCCTTGAGGCGTTTTAAGTAACTTCTGGCCATGTCCGGCTCCAGGTTCTTGTCAGGTCTGGTGCCGTCGCCGACCTTCTTGCGCGATATGTCCTTCTCGTAAGCCTGCTGATGATCACGAGCAATCACGCCCATGAGGTCCTTGACATCCTTTCTCAAGCTGCCGACATCCCCGGACAGCTTCCTATTCAGATTGAAAAGGTCCTCCTGGTTCTTCGTCAGCATGAATATCTCAGAGTTGATGATCTGAGGAGGAAGGCCGCCGGTCGTGAAAGCCTGGAAGGCGTTGAAGCTGTTATCTTTGAAGTTTCCCCCCTGGAGGCAGGCTTCAGACCTAACGACCATGTCTGGACCCAATACTTTCTCGTAGACGCGGTAGATCCAATTGTCCAGCCCATTGACCGTGCAGTTCAGGCGGTCCTTGCCGGAGAAGCCGAGATCTCCAACAATGTCGTTTCCAATATGCACCTGCTCGATGTAAAACAAATTAGAGATGTCGTTGAAGCGCACCCCGATACGCGCAACAAAAATTCCGTCGATCTTGTTGACCGCGTTCTTGAACTCTACGGCATCGAAGGGATGCTTGCTGTTCGCTACGATCACCTTGAGTGTCCCGGTCCAATAGAGCATGACCTTGACTCTGTAGGTGCCGAAATCGAAGGTTTCCTGATACCCCCCCTTGACCCCGCTGGCGTTCTGCGTAGTTGTCTCCCACTTGCAGAAGACGCTATCGTCATCCAGGGGGTTGAAAAGCTTGTCGAGCCAATCTATCCCGGATAGGGAGGCTATGGTTTGGTAACTATGTATATAAGGATTAGCCGATTTCTTATCTTCTGGCCCCCTATGATTCAGGCGGTAACTAACCCTTTGGATCGGGTCCCAGATTTCCGGGCGTTTCATTGCTTCTGCGATGTTCTTAGGGAGGAAAGTGAGGTGAATATCATGGACCTTCGGAAGGGTGTGATCGGTCCCGTCGAGCCTCAATAGCTTACCGAGATGGTCGTCTAAATCGACCTTAGGGATTGAATAGCCAGCGTCGTTCCTTACGACGAGGTGCTTGTGATAGAGGCGCCTCAGGGTTCCCTTGACGGTGCTGTAGTTCAGCCCTGTGCGGAAGGAAATGATCTTCGGCTCGACCTCGATGTCGGACTCTGTCAGACATTGGATGATGATTTCCTCGGCCTTCTCAGGGGCGGGATACCTTTTATCGGCTGAGGAGGGGGTTGCAGGGGTGCTATCGGTTACATCGGGTTTCAAATTGTTGTAACCGGAGATTTGATTGACCATGTGATCAACCCTCCTCCGGGATGTCGAATGTCGCCGCTGTTATGCGCTTCTGCCCGTTGAGGATCCCGGCGTTGTCGAGCGCCTTGTTTATCCCATCGAGTTCGGCTGCAAGCGGCGACATCCTCGTGCCGTGCGTATTGATGATTCCAATCAGTTTGTCGGCGATCTTGGCTCTTTCAAAACCTTTTTCCTTTAAGTTCTTCTCGTAGTCGTCCAGATTGCTTTTGATATTTCTAAGGGTCATTCCCTGCTGGCGGATTATCTTCTTCTGAATCGCGATCTGATGACGGAGCTGACCCTCGATGGCGCTCATATTGAGCCTCCGGAGGGAATCCGAGGCTTCGAGTGCATCCCATTCCTTGCTGACAGATTAGAAGTGACGGTTGGTCTTTCAAGGGCCGAAGCGACCTGTCCAGCCGTCAAAGCAGATCGCCTCGTTTTGGGAGTTCTCCACGCGAGGATGCTATAAGGATCAGATCAGGCCACAGAACCTTCTCGACCCTCACGAGCCTTGTGGAGCGTTGGTGGGGGGACGGGGTTCCGAAGTCGTCTTGGGAGGCTTGATCTGAGAATGATCGCCCTTCCCCCCTTTGTGATGACATTAGGCGAGAAGGCAGGTTGCACGCATCCCTATCCGGAGCATTCGCTCCTGTGAACCCCCTGCCTTCCCTTTGTGATGATTCTGATCGAGAGTCGGGGGCGGAGTGGTTACGACCACTTGACGCGGAGCCCATGCCGGAGCCCGATAACGGCAACTCTCCTGTCGTTACCGCCTTTCCCGCTCGTGATTCTGAGAGAGGAGGCCGTGAACTTTCAGAAAAGGTGCGTATAGAAGGGATGCACCTATGTCTGGATTGTCGGCCTCCCCATGGTGGGTGGAAGGGCGCGGGGTCCTTTTTCGAAAAACTTGTGGGTGGTTCGAATTGGAGGAAATGGCGACCCCTTCCCTTCCTTTCTGAATTATTTGCATGGCGTTCTCTGATTATTAAGGCTGTCCGCCTGACATCTTCTTTGTAAGAAGATCGTTCCAGCCAGTCTCCGTCGAAGCTAAGGTAAGAAGCTTGCCGCCTTATTTTGCCAGCAAGAACGGGGCTTCCGATCTTTCGGGGTAAGATACTTTCTCCATCGTTTTTTGCTTGTCTTCCTTGTCCAGACAGAGATAGTGCTTCGTCATCGCCGGGTCCTTGTGCCTCATGAGTTCCGCAATATCCTCCAGAGGCACTTTCTCCTCGTGGAAGTCCTTGCCGAATCCCCGCCTGTTGTCCCTCAGCCGTACGGGGAATCCGACCCTTTCCGACAGTCTCGCAAGTATCTTCTCCATCTTGTTCCTGTTGAACCCGAGCATCAGCTCGTGATCCTCCCTTGGGTGCGCTTCGAGGTATGCCCTGAGCATCGACGCGACCATCGGCCTCAGCGGAACGCTGTCCGCTCTCATCTTGCCTCTGACGGGTATCTCCATGCTCCTCAGCGCCTCCCTCGCGTCCCCTGCCCGGAACCGCAGGATCTCGCTGCCTCTCATGCCTTCGAGCCTTGAGGCGAACACTATCAGCGCCTCCTCCCAGCTCATCGGCGTCCTCAGCAGGATCTCCATGCGCTCCCTGGTCAGGAACTCCCTTCTCGTCGGCGGCGACCCGTAGATTCGGATCCTGAGCCCGATCATGCAGGGATTCCTGTGATATGCCAAGAATCCCCTCAATGAGTTGATCGTCGTCCTCTGGTAGCTCGCTGAATATCTCAGATGCTCCTCCAAGAACGCAAGGACGTGTTCCGCTGTCACCCTCTTGGCGCAGCCGACCTGTTCGGCCTCCAGGCGACGGATGAACTTCCTGACGATCCCTACTGTGTTGATCGCGTATTCCGCGCCTACCCCTCTTTTCCTCAGCTCCTCTTGGTAGCTGGACAGCTCGATCTTCAATCGAGATCCACGCATTGCCATCTCCCCCCAACGACTCCCTTTCTTTTGAACTCATCGGATTCCCTCCGACTGAGCTTTGACGCATGAATCGAAACAATTCATTGACTGACAGCCTTCGACTGGTTCCCCGAAGCAGATGCGCTTTATTCCCTGGAGGGGGGCTTTGGGAAGGTCTGGAGTCATCAGAAATGCCTCCGGCACTCGCGTTTTTCTCGACGAGTTAGATCATTCCACCATCTCGGCATTCTTGGAAGTCTTGACAAAGGCGCGTTCCATATCTCACTTACAGCGTACCGAAGAGCGATGAAATTAAGTTCATCGATCGATGGACCGGAAGACATTGGTTTGAGAAAACCTTCATTCATCATGGCATCCTCGCCTCTACGTAGTTTTTTAATTCTCTCAGATTATTCCAGTCTTTTACTTCGTCAAGATTCAAAATTATTAGATCGGTTATCCCCGCGAGTGCTTCTTTGTACTGCTCGGTCTTTCTCTTTTCAGAATTATTTGTTAAGCGAGATTCAACTTCGACGACGTAGATGTATTTTTTTCCATCCTCGACATATTGAAAAATGACATCAGGTTCGCATGGAGAGCATGTTCTCTTCTTGAAGACCGCGCGATCCATCAAGATGCCATTCTTTATTTTCGTCTTTACATGATGCTCGACAAGATACCTAACTAAGTCATGGGTGAAGTCCCCGTGAGCCGTGTGCCACCAAGAAACGGTTGAAGTCATCTGTCTCCCCCGTGATCGTTGCGGACATCGTGCGTTATCATTTTCTCAATCCTTGATGTCGTCGTGCTGGACTGTCTCTTTAGGCGTTTCTGCATCGGGAATGGACAGCTTCTGAAATGAAGGCAATCGTTTTCTGACTGATTCTGGTATGGTGTCTGGGTCTATTGATTCATAAATAGCCCTGATTATTTTCATCGGTTCGCTTTCGTATTCTAATTCATGTTGGCAATATGGACACTTCATCTTCTCCCTCCAATGTCTGACTTTACGCGCTCCCGTTCCTCTTCGGAAAGATCATCTCTCCGTCCCAAGGACAGTCAGGACATTCTTTTGAGTGAAGCGCGTTGATGGCTCTGTCTCTCTTTGCCGACGCAAGAGCCGTAGCCTTCTCGTATGCCTCCAACGCAGAATCCTCGACCTTCTTGTATGCCTCCAACGCAGAATCCTCGACCTTCTTGTATGCCTCCAACGCAGAATCCTCGACCTTCTCGTATGCCTCCAACGCAGGAGCCGTAGCCTTCTTGTATGCCTCCGACGCAAGAGCCGTAGCCTTCTTGTATGCCTTCCACGCAGGAGCCTTAGCCTTCCTGTATGCCTCCCACGCAAGAGCCGTAGCCTTCCTGTATGCCGTCAGAATCGCAATCAGGCGTTTCTGGTCTTTGACAGGCTTCAAGAGGCGCAGACGCAACGCTACTTCACATTCAGGCTTGTCGCTCTTGATGTATGCGATGCGGTTCTTGATCGGCTCGGTCGCTTGTTCAAACAATACCCCGTGATGTATATGCCAATAGTATTTTGGTTTCATTCAATCGCCTCCAATGTCTGACTCACTCTCTCTTCTCACCTGATTTTTAGTAATCCAGCGAACCGCCCACTCATGTTGTCCTCTATGACCTTCTTGTTTTTGGCATTGATATTCGGAGCATCCGTCAGTTCCTACTGAAAGACAGCGTTTTATTTCGTTCATCTTCTCCCTCCAATGTCTGAATCACCCTTTCTTATCGTGCGATAATAGTCATGTTTTTGGCGTTTCAGGAATCTCAAGTATCTCTTACAATGAACACATTGGTCAGATTGAGGAGTCCCGAATATATTGGCGGTTTGACAGCCAAAGCAACTTTTCTTATCGTATTCGTTCATTTCAATCACCCCTGTCCCGTTCTTTTGCATCGGGAATGAACAACTTACCGTATCTCGCCTCATACCAATCTCTTTCAGCCTTACAGGTGGGTCGGCTGTCATCCTCGAAACAGGCTTCTCTATCTGGACAATCGACACATGGGTTCTTCATCTTCTCCCTCCAATGTCTTTAGTTTCTGCATCGGGAATGGACAACCTTGATTTTCGTTTGATCTCTTTAAGGCAACCCGCATGAATGCACTCCCAATAAGGAAGCGGAAAAGCTCCTCTCTTTCGATAGGTAATCCATTCCATCTCCTGACCGGATTGAATTTTCTCTACGCAAATCACACAGGGGTTATCTCTGATTTTAGGGGTAAGAGGAGAGTAGATGCCACCCTTCATTTCCTTGACTTGATAGACTTCAATATTCCTTCTCTTGATTTCTGGGAGTTCATTTAGAAGCGCGTAGTATTTCGGTTTCATCTTCTCCCTCCAATGTCTTCTTTCGGAACGAATCTGGCGACTACGGAAGGGTCATCATCCAAAATCCAATTAAGAACGCATAACTCGAAATCCCCCCAAGGAGAAAGTCCAACTGCCTTCTCCAATCTCTCGAGTTCGTTTCTCATCAATATCATTCCCCTTTTGTTACCAAATCCTTTCTTCATTCAATCGCCTCCAATGTCTGACTTTACGCGCTCCCGTTCCTCTTCGGAAAGATCGTTTCTCCGTCCCAAGGACAGTCAGGACATTCTTTTGAGTGAAGCGCGTTGATGGCTCTGTCTCTCTTTGCCGACGCAAGAGCCGTAGCCTTCTCGTATGCCTCCAACGCAGGAGCCGTAGCCTTCTTGTATGCCTCCAACGCAAGAGCCGTAGCCTTCCTGTATGCCTCCCACGCAAGAGCCGTAGCCTTCCTGTATGCCTCCCACGCAAGAGCCGTAGCCTTCCTGTATGCCTCCCACGCAAGAGCCGTAGCCTTCCTGTATGCCTCCCAC
>Ga0315288_10004012_pt1 | contig 18744 bp, 20 predicted proteins | sample YL17G11_20_MG_FD_203454 | JGI IMG/M metagenome (GOLD analysis project Ga0315288, IMG submission 203454) | Sediment microbial communities from Yellowstone Lake, YNP, Wyoming, USA - YL17G11_20 | ecosystem: Environmental > Aquatic > Freshwater > Lake > Sediment | place: USA: Wyoming | collected... | reverse complement strand
TCAGAAGACTCTTCATCAGAAGATTCGTCATCTGAGGATACCTTTTCTTTTTCTTTCTTTTTCGACTTCTGCGAAGTAGGTGCCGGAGTAGGTGCCGGAGTAGGTGCCGGAGTAGGTGCCGGAGTAACATCCACACCCGATTTAACGAGGAGGGGGTAAGAATGAGAAATTAGGTCATCATGTGTTGAGATGACCTTCCCTACGTGAACGCCTTTAAAATGCATATCTTCTTTCGTTACAAAAGGCTGATTTAGGACTATGGTATCTTTCGGTGTTTCAGGTGATACTATAACATCCAAGTTACGACGATCACGACGTTTCTTAGAAAGTCCCGTTTTTTTACCAGATAACTGTGCCGACCTGGCACCCGGGGTCACCGGGGCGGTGGCCAGTCAGTCATCTTCGTCCATTTGACTTAACAACAACAAACCAGTAGCAACAGCTGTCATCGGATTCGATGCATGACGAATTTCCGATATTTGAACTGGAAATTTAGGTCTATATACTTCAAATCGTTCTTTAAATTTGTCTAAGAAACCTTTTGCTAAAGAGGTTCCTCCAGAAACGATGATCGGAATTGGCTTTGAAATGTGAATGTCACCTTTCTTGTTTTGAAAGGCATCAATGATTTTATCAATCGTATAATCAATGAGATTTTGTATAAATACGGAAATAGCCTCGATTTCACGAGAATCAGAAATCTTACTAATATCAAATTCCGTTTCTTTAATTGAACAAATTCTGGCAGCAGTCGTACCGACAGCTTTTGCCGCGCCAGAATCGATCCAGTCGCCTCCGCGACCAACAGAAAACTCGAAAGCCGACATAGCATTAACAGAAAGACAAACGTTCGTCATTCCTGATCCGTACGATATACCAAGTCCAGAAAAATTTTCTTTCACACATTCAGAATAAATTACAGCCATGGCTTCATTAGCAGGCTCAGGAGAATAGCCAAGCTCTTGAAGAACTTTTTTCAAAATAGCAGAGTGATATGTTACATCAGAACCACGAACATCGATAGAAGGAGCGGGGACGGAATAACAACATTTCTCCCCTTTCTCAACCGGTGCACCGAGAACTTCCCTCATAATGAGAGCGATGATTCGCTGCGCATCGAGTTCACCGGCAGAAATAACGCCGCCAGACATTGGTCGGCGCGCATCTTTATTTAAAAAATTTGCGGTTTCAAGAGCGGCATCGCCGACAACAACCAGTCTCCCATCCAGTTCTGCAAAACTCGTGTTCGAAAGCTTCAACATACGTTTATGTTCGAGTGGTAAATCAATGAAAGCGTCACGAACTCTCTTGGTGATGATTTTTTCATTGATTTTACGTGCAGCCACGAAATTCATGGTTCCGACATCGATAGCACAACCATGACTATTAATCTGTTTAATATCAGTCATCATAACTCCGTTTGACGGTACGTTTAACAGTACGTTTAACATGGCACCAGCAACAAACGATCTCGCATTTTGCAATTTCGTCTAAAACTCTTCGTAAACTTGATTGAGATCCAACTAAGTTGGAAACGTTATTTGTTTTTTCAAAAATATGATCAAAATCCATTTGGCATGGATGGAATCTTAAATTGCAATCAACACATGGTTTATCTTTTAAATCACGAATAAGTTTTAGACGCTTCGTTCGGAATGTCGCCAAACTGTTATAATGAGTACACTTCTTGCATCCTGATTGTCGAATAGGACGATGTTTTGGACAAGAAGTTACATATGGCAGAAGTCTTGATTCGGTTCGTAATCTATGGCAACCAACACAAACAAGATCACATTTTGAAATTTCAGAAATCAATTTATCTAAACTTGCGGTTGGATGATTTGCAAGTTGGAATATAGAATATGATTTTAATCCAGGAGAATGATCATAAGTCATAACCTCAACTATGAAAATGCGTCCGCAATCAGTACAAGGGTTTGATTTAACACGAGAAAGAAATAATTTCTTCGAATTTTTTAAGCCAACGCGTGATTTACGGAAATCAGAAGAACGATTCTTCCAATAATTTCGTTGGTATTCAGATCTAAGAATATGGTCAACTAAAGGCATTGATATCCATCAAGAAACAATACGTTATAAAATCATTTTTTCTTCCGAGCAACCCTTAAAGCAGCAAGGGAGTCATCAAACCCCTCAACCGAAGAACTTTCTTCGTTAGCACTAATATGAACACTTGCTTCTTTAGGAACAATACTAGACGGAATGAATATGGGATCGTCTGAATGAGAGATGGGTCCATCACGATACTGTTCATGCATACTATATCCCGATGGAGCCGGAATATTCATCACAGTATGTGTGGAACTAGGAACCGTTTTCAAAGCCGCAAGAACTTCATCGAATCTGGAGTTCATTGCACGAATTTCATTTTGAAGCACGGAAACATCAACAGGTGATACTTGAGGTGCAGTTATTTGCTGTTTCTGAATGTTTGGCTGTGTATGAGTGTGTGGACTAACACTTACCCATTTTCTCCGAACGAGTTCTTTTAAACTCACAGACCTGTCATGTGAGTCAGAGTTAATTATACATAACCCATCATTACCACCACGAGCCTGAAGAATAACCCCGAGGTCATCTATCCTGAGACTAGTTGGGAGAAGATTCATAACTTTATAGGTGAGAACACTCATGAATGGTACCTTGAAAGTATTTTTTCAATTTCAGGTACGAACTTCTTATAAATAATATCCTGCATACCATCGAGAAATTTCTTCATGATCCCTTCAAAATCTTTTGACGGATATTTAACTCCTGAACCAGTCTTTCTAAGATTTCTCGTAAAAGAAATTTTAAGCTTTCCCGATCTACCAACTTCCATAGAACGTGGCGCACCAAGACTACGAGGTGCCGCAGCTGCGGCTTTATGTCCAAACTCTCGAGCTTCAGCACCTCGGGTTGTGTCATGAGATTTTTTCTTAGTGTCACGTGACATCTTCTTAGTGTCGTGTGATTTTTTACGTTTATCACGAAGACTAGCTATTCTAAAAACCTGACCATCACCAGACAAACCATAACTTTTTACAATCGATTCCTGATACTTTTTCTCAAGAGCGTCCATGGCGTCTTTTCTGGACGCTTCTACCTCATTTGATAAGTCAGTTTCTTCAACACTATCTATCGGTAAAGATATCTCGTAAATAATTTCTTCACCACTGATATGTGCATGTAACTCATAATTTTTTAGATATTCAGAGTCCTCAAAACCTGAACTACGAAGAACAGACTGAAGAAGTTGTAAACCTTCCTTCGCTATGGCATCACGAACAGAATCCGCAGATCTCTGTAATTGAGTCATCAGCGATGTAGTAAAATCAGTCATTATTTAAACTACGGTTTTACGAGAAGAACGGGCAGCATTTCTTAGTTTCTGACAGGCACGACAGCCATGAGATCCTCTAAATTGATTCATATCATGTCCACGAATACAATAATCTTTTAAAAGCGTAGATGATATTTTCAGTTTATGTCTCGGATCAAGATTTTTTCCTTTATTCCAAACCAGATATTCAGAAACACGTCCGCTAATCTTATATTCATGATAAGAAACTGTTTTACGGTCAACTCCAAAAATCTGTGCAATTTCTAGCTGCGTATAACCACTAGCACGCATAATCGATATTTGTTCGATGTCAGAAATACTAAGTTTTGAACACTTTGCACGATGATTCTTAATAGCTAAATCGGTTTTGAGAAAAGCGGCTACACCGCTTTTCTTCGAAGCTTCCGAGCGAATAACCAGAGCGTGAAGTTTTTCATCTTCTGTAAAAGAAGCTTCACGAGTTAGTCTAGCAGCATACGCTTTTCTTAACAAAGAAGAACGTTCCTCCGGACTCTTAGATGCATTCATAGCAGCAGTATTTGCGGAAACTTTTGCTCGCCACATCGGATCTGCAGCTCTATCACGAATTTTTTTAGTCATTTTTTCTCGATACTCAGAACAATCCCATGGATTCTTCTTTTCCGGATATAGTTGTGAACCACCACCCTTTGCGGGGTTAAATCCTTTTTTCGGATTTCGAGTGCCTTCTTGCTCGATTATTATAATTTCTGTTGCATTAGCCCCTTCAAGGTCCCAACTCATCGCAAGAATTTCATGAGAAAATGCATCTTTGCCGTATTTATGAATCGCATTTGCGAAGTAAGATCTATTTCCTTTAATGTTTCGAGCCTGAATTATATGCTGTGACCAACGTCTCTCCATTGTGCGAGACGTTAAACCGATGTAACGACGACCCGATTCAATATGTTTATGACAGTATATAATCCAGTATTTCACACCATAATTGTTCCATGAAAGGTCTAGGTGTTCTCGAAAACTACTGTCCCACCTCTGATCTCACGTTCATCAGGAATTTCCTCACGTTCGGTCATCATCGGTGTAGAACCACCTTTACCAGGAACAATCCATCGAGTCTGTGGAGCTGAAAGACGGGCCGCATCGATCACGGGAATTTTATACCTGACGTCTCCCTCATCAAGGTGAGAAACAGTAAAAAACTGTTGAAGTTGCATACCTCTACTAGTTGGTGACCTGACAGGACCAAGCCCATATCGATCACCATTTAGTTTCACAATGAAGTCACGCTGAGAAAGCTGCGGGCTCGGACCGGTCCAAGTATCATATGGATGAGCAAAGGTTCTACCACGATTACTCTGGGAAATGGACTTCTCTCCATCATCGGGAGCTAATATGATATCATATGGGCCATCATAACCACCGAGTACTCCAGTCCCAAAGCATACAAGACAGTCATTCGCTGGTTGTTTATTCGATTCAGAATAACAACCACATTTTGAACCAACAACTTTTCGAATGAAGGCTTTTACACGTTCTCCTGCTTGAATAAGCAGAAAACGATTCCGACGAACAGCCTCTCTCCATATCCAGTCTAGTTTTTCAATCTCATTGTTGTTCGTTTGAGCAGCCCGATCAAGAGGGGTCTCAATAAGTGAACCAGTAGATCTGTCTCTAGCAACTGTCGCCAATCTATAAAAAACTCTAGACGCTAAAGACGTAACGACTTCATTAGATATATAACGGTAAGTTGCAAGGATAACATCTGAAGAAGAAGATGGGAGAACCGCCGGGATAAGTTTTTGAGATGCGACATCAAAACTAGGGTATCTTCTAAGTTCTACTTCACCAGTAGGTGAATTAATATGCTCAACAAAGGCGGGAACACCATTTATAGTAACATAGACATTTAAATTAGTAATATCAGGGACGCCAGGCGTAGGATGAATTACAATCGGTCGGTTTTTAACTCTGAATACCCATTTACCATCAGGATCAGTGTCACCCCTCATGACAAACAGATCTGATATGTCCTCTTGAAGAGCAAGAATCGTTCTAGTTTTATCACGAAAGAATGTAGACCCGACAGGGATAGTATTGAGTCTATAAAATGGGCCGAATTCAGAATCAAAACTTCGATATATATTTACACCAATAATATCGAATTTGGTGTTAGCAGAAATATCTGACGATAGTGTCCATCTTAGGTCGAGAGTTTGTTTCTCAAACCCAGATGAACACGACAGATTTAGCGGAGGGAGAGGGAGCTCCGGGCTGTTCTGTTCAAGAATATGTACTGGTCTATCTGGCGGGGATGGCATCCTTCCCCCTCAAGGCAATTAGGGGTCTGGGATTAAGTCTGAGCAGATGGACTCTGATCCGTGGCATCAGTCAAGGGATTTTGACTAGGAACTTTCGGTCTGATCATTACAACGAGGTTGATCTTCCCGTCAGGTTCATTTGTCGGCTGCATTTTAACAATCTGTGACGGATCGATGCCTGAATCCGTTATAACCTTATCGAGCATGGACTGACGGCCCTGATATAATCCATCAATATTATCGAGAAGTGCTTTTCGTTTAAGGTCAAGCCGGACGAGCTCCGTACTCCAATGAGATATGGAGCCATCAAACTGAACGAGTTGTTCTTGCACTACGTCTTCAAGAGGAATTTTACGTTGTTCCATATATAGACATTACCGAACGAAATCACGACTTGTTTACCGGAATAGACATCACTTCAATAGACGACGGTTCAACTCGTACGTCAGTAGCTTTCAATCTCATCTCTCTAGCTGTTATCTGAATAGCTGATTCAATGGCAGACATCAATTCCAAATCCAATTTCTTAGCTATAACTTGGTTTGAAATCTGACCTTCAAAACCTACGGAAATTGATATATTAGTCGTGCAGTTAACACCACCGGAAGATCTTGCTGCAATAGCTGCTGCAACTTTTTCAAGATTGGCAGAACCGAGTGGTCCATTAGCTTCAGCAAATCCGCAGTTGCATGTATATGCATCTCTACCATCATCATAAAGCATGAGATCATCACATACAGGGCATGCTTCAGGAACCGATATACGTGCTGCAATTCTAAGTATATCCACGTTATCGTTACTTTTCATGAACAACTTAATAATGAAAAATCATACGAACCTGTATATGAAACGCCATGATTTTGGACCTAATGCAAGCATAGGAACACTTATACTCCAAGGAAACGTCTTGGTGTAAGTGCTCCCCTACCAACACTCGGACCGAATGAACTTCTGATTCCGATTCCATAACGTGACTGACGAAGACCACGAATTATTTTCACAGTCTCTTTAGCAGCTACAACGAATTCTTGAAATCGTGATTGAGCGTCATTTGACATACTCTGGTATTTTGATGATTTTTCAAGGTCAAGGGATACGCCACCGATTGAGTAACCAAACTCTTCAAGTATCCAGTTTAAAGAAATAGCATTTATCGCATGAACCATGGCACCTGTAAACAGAAGCGTTCGCCAATTACGATGATTCTGCATGAGTTGGTCAAGAGTTTCGTAAAACGTCTGAGGCGGATACATATTCAGCGAATCATTAGAAACTCGTAAAAATTCAAGAAGCTCGTAGTCTTCCCAAAGATAACCGAAAACTCGAGTAAACTGGTTAACAGCTTCTTCACCGGCAGGAGGAGCGAAATGATAATTTCTAGCCGGGTTATTATCCCGAAGCATAATTCGAAGCCCACGAACTAAATCGAGCTCAATAGGGGTGATTCCAGGAACTGTAACGATCTGGGTAGCATTATCAACAATAGCAAATTTTTGAACAACCTGAGCCTGTGGCGCACCTACATACTCACGCATGTACCATCTAATCCGGTATTCACCGATATTGGCGTCAATCGGAACAATGAAACTTGCGTAATACTCACCAGTAGCAGAGTTAACGGGAATACGGTTTGCGGGATGGAGAAGAACTTCACAACCGGTCGTGAAGTCATAAACGGAATAGAAGATTTCAGCGGCGTTCTTAGAACGACCGTCACGCGACTTCGTGAAAATATTAAGGCCATTGGATCTTCCAAGTTCCTGGCCGCGTCTAAAAGTTACTGACATGGAAAAACCTTACCTGACATGATTCATAAGGCTCTGAAGGATTTAATTAAGGTGTTTCCTAGTCTACTGTGACACACTTTTCGTCTGGACCGTACTCAGCGCCATCAGGGTTATTTTCATAATAACCAGCTTCGCACTGCATATTGCCAACAATCCATCCTTGATCATATTGTTCTAATTCAAATTCACCAGTTTTACACGGAAAAAGTGCCTTCGCACGCTGAATTGCTTCGTTCGTATTCATGCCCTGTGGAACATTGATGTTAATATAAACAAGATCATAAGAGTCGTCATGAGCTTCATCCATCGAAGTAGCCATCGCTGAAATAGTTTTCTTTATATCATCTGCAACAAGAATTTTGCTAGGCTTCTTCGAAGCCTGAATTTTATCAGCAATATGACATAGAAACGCTGAAACTTGATATGGATTCATATTTCTAACACACTATTAATAATTTGTGATTCATGCATTTTAAATCTATGCTTCTTTTTCCAAATCGACTTATAAACTCTCAAACACTCACGACATTCGTAACGAATTTGTCCGCAACACTGCCTTTGATAACATTCAATAAGCAGAATTTGTCCATGTGTTTTACAGTTAAAATGTGTCTTAGCGGCAATTCGTGCAGCTTGTTGAGCTAAATAGTAAGAAGAATGCAGCCGGTTATTCATAATAATACGAGATTTTTCAATTTGTTCTGGAGAACGTTTCTTTCCTCGATTAGATGCTGCAATTTTTGCTATAACTTCAGGACTACGCATTTTCATGAACGCTGACATTTTCGCACGAACTTCTGGACGAGACAAAGCTATTTTTGAACTCGCTGACATCTTCGCACGAATTTCTGAACAAGATAAAGCTAATTTTGTTGCAACACGAATCTTTTCTTTATGCTCCGGAGAATGTTTTTTCCCTAATTGAGTTTTCCAGTGTGCTAAAGAATTTACACGAAATTCTGGACGAGAAAAAGAAGCTTTTAAAATCGATGATTGCTTGGCACGTGCTTCAGGTGTTCTAAGTGTTGCTTTAACAGCATCACGCACCTTGGATGCGTGTAGTTGAGAAATCATCCGAGGAATGTGTTTTGCACGATATTCATGATCATCCCATAAATTCGGGTTCGGGTTTGGTTTAGACCCGCCACCCTGCGCGACGTTAAAACCTTTCGTCGGGTTTCTAGTATTTTCTTGCTCAATTATTGCAATTTCTGTTGCGTTTGCACCTTCAAGATCCCAGCTCATTGCAAGAACTCGGTGTTCAAATGCGTCTTTCCCGTACTTGCGGATGGCATTAGCAAAATATGATCTATTACCTTTAAGATGTTTCGCCTGAATTACATGCTGAGACCAGCGTCGTTCCATTGTTCGACTTGTCAAACCGATATATTGGCGACCCGATTCTATATGCGTATGACAGTAAATGGTCCAGCGCTTCACAACTGACCTGTTCCATGAAAATTCTAAGACTTAAAGTATTCAACGTCTTTAAGACGTCCTTCTGCTTCACCCTTCGTAGGATAGCAACCGCCTGACCAATCTGAGTTTTTCTCGGATTTAACGCAGTAACCCTTCCCGGGAGTTTTTCGAATTATGCTCTCTTTTTCTTGCTCACCGGTAATCTCATGTCGTTCTTGACCTAGATTATCATGAGGATAAGACTGCTCTTGTTCCTGAGAGACCATCTGGCGGGTCCCGTAATCCGGTCTTTCCGAAAGCGGTTGAGACAAACCTGAGGCTACACGAGCAGCGATGCGGAGCATATCCATGCTGAAACCGGGAACAAAAAGCCCAGTCGTAAGTGTACTAGAGTGGGTAGTAAAAATAATATGGATGAACCGTTGAAGAATTTTTCGTGGTGGCAGTACCCTTTTAAACCCGTCCGAGTAGACGAATCAATCTTCGGGAAAATTCCTCTTCAAAATTATATTATGGAATCCAAATTCGATGGATTCCGAGCAGTTCCTATTGTAGGAAAGGTCGTAAACTTATGGACAAGGGAGCGCCGACGAATTGATATGCCGGATAATCTCCGAGATCAACTCGCAGATCTGGACTTAAAAGAGGGAACGGTTTTTGACGGAGAAATCTGGACTCCGACAAAGCGAGGATCGTGGAGACATAACCGGACGGTTCAGTGTCGTTTGACTCTTTGGGACGTGATTCGATCCGGAACTAAAGACATGAGTAAAGCTCCTCTCGAGGAAAGATTTACAGAATTGACTCGACTCGTGGAGGGAAAAGTTCCGGACGTTTCAGTTGTGAAGCAGATGCCCGCAAGTATCGAGAATTATCACGCTATAATGAAAGAAGCGGAAACATTCAGAGCATCGACTCAATCACGCTCCGGATTCATTCATGGGGCTGTTTTGAAGCGACTCGGATCACCGCGAAGAGATCATGCAACTAGTAGTACAGAACACCCTGATTGGATGAAGATCATCATCCCAGGAATGGATTCCGGTACTCTTCGATAGGTCATGTTTTTTTCTCCAAGCCTTCTTGGATAACTGACTCGAGACATGCAGCAGAATTTGCCCATGTCATAACCTTGGCAAAAGCAGCTCCCTTTTCTCTCCATTCAGTTTGGAATGGTTTATCGGAGAGAGCTCGAACAATCATATCAGTAAATTCATTGATGTGCTCGAAGACTGGAGCCTTTACCACAGGAGCATGACCTCCGAAAATATCTCCAAGGGCGTCCGCATTAGTTAAAACAGGTATAGCTCCGGTGGCACAACCCTCGAGGGCAGTAACACAGAAAGTCTCAGTGTACCTAACAGGGTCACATGGATATCCCAGACATTCAGCTTCTCCGAATTCCTGTGCCATCCGAATTCTTGATACAGCCTTATAGTGCTCAACACCATGGTTTGCAAGCTTACGGACAGCCTCTTTTATATATAGAGCGCGAAAATGTAGCTCTTTAAAATCTGGAACTCCCGGGTTGGCATAACGGACAGCACCAATATTTTCAGCCCATGAGTCAAAGTTGTAAAAAATCCGAAGAGTTGCATGGGGAACCTTCTTACGGATCTTAGACCACTGTTGCAGGAGCCAGTGCAAACCGCGGTCAGGAGATGAGGCGTAAATGACTCTCCCCGGGACCTTCTTAGTTTGCGGGAACATATCAGGATCCCAACCATTCGGAACCATGCGCCATTTCTCTGGACATGAAGTCTGTGGAGCCATCCATTTCATGTGAGAATCGCTTGGACTGGTGAAAATATCAACTAGGTTTTCCCAACCTGGTTGACAAAATCTGAAGTCAGCAATTTGATGATTTTCGAGTCGAAGAGTCCCTTCATTCGAAATGCCACGAAAAACGTCGGGGTCATTCCATGAATATAAGACTTCATGTTGTGACGATTCTGATTGAAACGATGTGAGAGGACGTATTTGGACACCATCCCAAATATGGGTGTCTGGAGTATTACGAACAGGAACATACAAAGTTGTATGCCACCCGCGTTTAGCCATTTCACGTGCAATATAAAAACAACCTACTTCAGACCCAGTAAGACCCTGAGAAGATGCGAGAAGATCAGTAAAATCAAATGTCTTCGATCCGGATGCCCATGGACCATAAACAAATGCTATTCGAGGTTTGTTCACAGTGATGGCCTATATTGAACAACAAGAGAGTCTTGGGCTTCATCAATTGTTTTTCTTAGCATCGAATCCCATTCTTTCGCAACATCGTCCCAAGAGAAGTTATCACGAGCATAAGCTTGAAGAGCATTTCTATCACCGTCATCCGGTTTACCCATGGCTGAAACAACTTCGTTAACAAATCTTGCTTGATAATCAGACGAGAAACAATCACCTGGAACCATAGTTCCACGACGTCCAACAGTTTCGTTCAAGGCAGCAATAGGAGAAGTTACCATCCGAAGTCCAGCTGCATGGGCTTCCATGGCGGAAATACATGATGTTTCATTAAACCAAGTCGAGTAGGCCCAAACTCCACTAGATAAGTACTCTCGAGCTAACGTTTTCTGATCTACACGCCCATGGTAAAAGACACCGTTTTCAGCGTTATCCGCTAAGAGTTTCTTAAGTCTCTGAATATGATCTTTCTGATTCTGGTCGTTTTGAACACAAGCTTCCCAAGTATCAAAACCATAGTATATGTGAAGTTCAGCATCTGGAATCTGCTTTCGAACTAAATGCCAACTGCGAACGGCAACTTCCATACCACGATCTGGACTAGAACTATAGACAGCTCTATGTGGATTACGATATACAGCGGAATTAAATCTAGTTAGACCAATTCCGTTTCTCGTTACATCAACTTGAGAAGGATGTAAAAAGTCATACTGAGAAAGAAAAAAACCTTTATGCCATTGAGATAAAGTGAGAAATTTATCAATTTTTAGAGCTCTCTCGTGAGTGAGCTCAGATCCACAATGAACGTCATGAACCCAACAAAGTGTAGCTTTTCGAGAAAGACCTGGAGCGTCAATAGCTTGTGGTCTACGAGAAACAACGAGAGCGTCACAAGATATATTTGAAAACTTTGAGTGATGTAGGTATTCAACACCAGAAAAAGTTCCTTCTAGACCACTACATTCTCCGTATAAACGAACTCTATTTCCACGCGCGGTAAGAAGTCGAGCCATTTCCATGGCGGCAGTCTCACTCCCACCTATCCCAGTTTTGGCAGCTGTCTCAGGATTCCACGGTTCCGTATTCCAACCAACATATAGAGCAATATCGATCGAGGATCTTATATGCTCAATTCTAGTTGATGACCCTCGAACAAGAAGAGACGCCTGACCCGGAATGTAAACAAATGGATGATCAACAATTTTTGAATCAAAGTTGTGAAAACCGGCAGCAGCGAAATCTTTTTCAAGGTCATATGCTATAGGTGCGCGAATATGCTCACGAAACGAATCTGCATTCCAAGCATGGTGGCCCGGACGATCTTGTCCTTGACCCCATGAACCGCGAGGAGTACTAACAACGAGAACGCCATCATTTTTCAAAATGGAGCGAGCACGTGTGAGAGCAGATATCGATTCATGTAAATGTTCATAAACTTCATAAAGAACGACGACATCGAACGCCTTCGGAAAATCATCCGGTATCGGTGCGTTGTTACCCATGAAATCGTGTTGTTCATGAATGGCACCAGTTGAAAACTCAGAGGCTTTCGAATTCGCGAGGTCAACCATGAGAGCGCTCGTGTCAATACCGAAAGCACGATGACCCATTGAACCGACACGGTTCGTAACCCACCCATCCATAGAGCCGATGTCGAGAACATCAAGTTTTCTACCTAGTGCAGTTTCTTTTTCCGAAAGAACTTCAAGAAGCCAGTCCCATCGAGGTCGGTGACTATGGTAACTTGGAACAACTTGTGGCATCGGGATGACTTCATTTGGTTTCGCATCACCCGTATGTGCATAATGAGCAGCAAAAACTTCTGGATCATCATGGTGAGACATTATGTCATCTATTTTACGACGCATCTCATCGACTTCAATCGTGTCACGGATTTGCCATGGAACAGCTTGCATGAGAGTGCGGGCGGCTAAGAGCTCGTCGTGCAAAATGAGAGTCTTCCAAACTCCCTCAAACATTGCAAGCAAAACGCCCTGCGAAAATTGATCCGGTTTCTCAGAAATTGGAGCGCGTTCCGGGAGAACACCACCGGATTGAACAATGATACTAGTTTCTGTTGGATGACCATCAACAATCCTTTTTACGGCTTCTTTAGCAGAAGAAGAAAGACTCCCGTAGTCGGAAAGTTCATTTAGAACACCATCAATCTTTTGACGAGCAAGCCATGAACCGTATAAATTCAAGTTACCTTTAAGGTTGTCATCATATTTAACAGATAATGCTTTTTCAGTACTTTCTTTTGCGTCTTGAACGAGACCAATAGCATTGAGTGCAACGTTCAAATATCTATGGATTTCGAATGTTCGATCAAGCGGATTGATAAATAATGGTGTTTGCGTTGGTGGGAAATTCAAACCAACACGAGCAAAGTGTACACATTTTTCCCAGTTACGCCTCTGCTCAATACCTCTCTGAGCAAGGAAATAAAAGCACTTCGCCATCTGGAAATAAGCTTCACCCCAGTTTTCACGTATGATGATCGCGCGCTGACACCAACGAACAGCATCGTCATACTCGGCACGAGAAATATGGTGATCAGCAATTCTTAGACAAGCTAAATATTTTTCATCATCCCAACCGGAACGGTCAACGTACTTAGCAAGAATTTTGATCGCGTTATCGATGTCGTTGTTATTTCCATACTCGAGACCGAGATAATATAAGTGTCGGGCATCTCCATCACCTTCGTCTTCATATTGTTCTTTTAAAATACGAAGATTTCGACCAGGTTCGATAATCTTACGAGATGTATCACGTCTATGGACGATTTTAACTAATTCAGTCCGTTGTCTTATATCACCATTAATTGGAACTAGTACTTCATGTACACGACCCATCCACTTAAATGCGTCGCGAGGAGCAACAAGTCTTTCGCGATCATGAAGAAGAGTTACGTTTCCATGTTCGTCATGAGCATATTCATATGGCATCATAACCATAGACGGCTTTCCGTCACGAACCCGATCATATTCCTTCACAAGAGCTGCTAAATTCTCTGCACCAACAACTTCATCATCACCATCAATCCACATAACCCATGGCTGAGTCGCGAGATTGAAGCTTCTCTGACGCGCGTCTGCAAATGACCTCATGAGGCCATTCGGATGATTACATCCGGTATAAACCTCAAATTTATCAGCGAATCGACGGGCAACCTCTTGGGAGGCGTCCTTCGAACCGGTATCGACAACGCATATTTCAGCAACATGCGGCCGAACGGAACTTAGGCACCGTTCAAGCTGTGCGATTTCGTCTCGAACGATTAGGCAAATGGATACTGGTGCTATCACGCACCAACTCTACCTGTTAACCATGTTAGACGAGCTTACAAGCTCCTTCATAACCCATATTCATCATTGATTGAATCAGCTTCGGTGAAAAGTCTAAAGAGTCATGAGTAAGTTCTGGAACGTCAGGTTGTAAGACTCTAAGTTTAATGAAACGATGACCATTACCTTTTCCAGAAATAATATTTTTTAGATTACATACTTTAAGGTCTGCCCGAAGGATTTGGTTCGTTAAAATATCAAGAGAACGCTCTAAATATCCAGGAATCGCAGAATGACCAACAGACCTATACGGAGGTATCAGGTCAGGATTCGAGCATAAAATGATATCAATCTCGTCCGCTCCAGCTCGGATGGCCTCGCCGAGAGGTGTTATGCTACGGAGACCTCCATCAACCCATGACTGACCCTCTATGTTAATAGGAGTTAGCATCACTGGGAAAGCCGCCGACGCGCAGACCCATTCCTGAATGTTCTGAGTCGTTTCATCGGATACTCGAGATTCTCCAGTGTCTAATGACACTGCAACAACTCGAAGTTTTCGTCCTGATGAAACAATCTTCTTTTGGTCTAAACCGGATCGAATCCATTTATTTAGTGGTTCAGAGTTATAAACTGATGGCTTCCAAATGGATTCAACAACTCCTAAAGGAAACCACGATTTTTTAATATGAGAATTCGATACTCTGTCCCAATTTTGTTTCAAAGAATCCCAAGCAACCTTGGGCTGACCAACAGGAGTCTGACTTATGATTGAAGCATTGAGAGCACCGACAGAAATTCCGGCAACAATATCATAATCTATACCGTCTTCACACATCCATTTTTTAAGAGCACCAACTTGATATGCACCTTTACAACCACCACCACTCAAAACTAAAGCTCTCATGCGCCCTCCGGTGCAACCACGCAGTAGAACGTGGCGGACGTGGTTTCGCCGCCGCATGGTGTGTCGTTCTCCAACCGAACACAGAGCTGGATACCGAACGTGCCCACCATTGGGCGCTTGGTTCCGTAGCGGAACTTCAATAGGTGGTGCGGATGTAGCGTCCCACGGGCCGCGCCGCCTGCGGATGGGATCGGACCTTCGGCTTCATCGGCTTCTGCGATGATCTGCCGAAACGTGTCGTACTGCGTGGTCGTCAACGGAATGCGAGTGTCTTCAGGCAAGCCTAGCTGCGGCGCGAAAAACTGAGAGTAGCCGTAGATCACGAACTGCACCGAGTCGTTCAGCACGAAGTCGTCGCTGTAGATCACCTTTGCTTTTTCGATGTTCAGCTGTGCACCTAGGTCCGGCGTGACAAAGAACCCAGACCCCTGCGCGTATGAGTACGAGACTTCCACGAGTTTGCCTGTCTGGCTTGCGAAGAACGTGAGCTGACCAGTCTCGCAGTTCAACGTGTAGTCCCCGCCGCTAGTGGCGAACTCGGCTCGCGGAGTCTTCGTCACGCCATCGGACTTGACCACCACTTGATAAGCGTGCGGGTCTCCGGGGTTCTCGGCTTGTTGATCTAGCTTGTACTGCCGATCATCAAATACTCGGCCTCGGTTCATGTTGAGCACCAGCGTGTTGGCCAACTGGTACACGATCCCGTCTGTCTCGGCTAGTTGCTCGTCTACTACACGCCCGGACTCTGCAAACCACGTAGTGGGGTCCGAAAAGTTGTGGGTGCCATAGATCACCTCAGAGCCGACGCGCGGTTCCGAAGTGAACTGCAACAGACCATCGGTGTTCTGCTTGGCCTTACCTACTGTCCCGAACATCGCTACGGGAGTCGGAGGGTCTGCAACCACCGCCCCTACGTGAACCGCCACTAGCTGGTCTAGCAACGCCTCGTCTGTCCCAGATAACGGTCCCTTGAACCACACGCTGCACACGTCGCCCAACGTGTCGATGCGGTCCAGTGCAGTGACAATAGCGCTGGTTCTGATACCCAACGTAAGACTGTCAGAAGCCACGACGTGGTTGGGGAAGTCGTTAACGATGCTGTATTGGTACTCAGTCATCACGCTGCCTTCCACAATATTTGGTTACGACTTCCGCCCGTGAGCGTTCCTGATGACGTTCTCCACCGGATGTCCACCACCTGGCCAGCGGTCACGCCTGTGATGTACTGCATCATCGAACAAACCATCTGCGCGCCGCCTGCTGTCACACGAATAGCGCGTTCACTACCTGCTACTTGCACGCCGTTTATGTAGATCGAGAATGTTGCGAACACAGACGAAGCGGATCCCGACCACTGCACAGAAGCCCACAGCACGTAGTTACCGGCTCCCGGAGTCTGATTCAGTGTTGGGATAGCGACATCTGTGGTGGATGTTGTTGTTGGGACGTCTGTAGCGGAGACTTGTGTCGGGACGTTCACGCCCGCCATGAGCGAGTTCAGGGTGGCTTTTTTCTTCGCGTACCCCGCAGCAGAGTCTTCGATGACCACAAGATCACCGGGAACAGGCGCGGCTTTATCGGTGAGATTGAAAATCTCAGAATCAACAAACAGGTGAATCGCTGGCTCAGTTAGCACTACATCTGCTCCGTGATACGTGCCGAACCGTTGGCTGACGCCCAGATTCCATCAATCTGGCCGACCCATGGTTGCCCGGTAGGCAGCACGGGCGGAAGTTCCAGTGTTGCATTAGGCGTCACGCGGTAGGTGAAGCTCGTCAAAGAAGCTGTCACGCCTAGCTTCACGTACAATATCTGGTTGCTGTCGTTGAAGATCACTACGGCTTTGCGGTTTAGGTTTGCCGCCAACAACGTCACGTTAGCAGCAGAGCTAGCAACACTAGTTACGTTGCTGTAATCCGCAAAAACAGGCCCAGAATCAGAGGCCGTAGCGATGCAATTACTGATGTACAACTGAGCTGCTGGAGCCGTGACCAAAGCAGAGTTTCTAACGCGCGCTGAGATCGGTTGAGTCGTCACAGCGACGATTGCGGCTTGTGTAGCCGCAATCATAATCGTCTGAGTCGCGATGATCACTGCAGCTTGGTAAACCTCAAAGGTCACCGAGCCTTCTTCGATTTCCAATTCAAAGGTGTAGTAATTGGTAGAGTTGAAGCCGCCTGCCACAATCAAGGTTACGGTTGTCTCTGTCCCCCCGAAGTTAATCACACCGATCAGCGTACCTGTGGAGTCCACACGAAGGAACACGCCGTCGGTAGGGGCTGCGGTTGTGGCCATCGTGAGCCAACCAAACTCGATGACCGAGTTGGGGCGTGTAATGATGCGAGTACGTATCTGGAAGTACGCAATCATTTCCGCTGTGGAGCGGATCAACTTGTTGGTCGTAAGTATCGAGTAGTTACCACTAGTCAAACTACCCGCAGCATTGAGAAGCACTCCCGCAGAAGAAACGGTCTGGGTCATGCCGCTTTGGGATTGCGCCCAGTTGATCAGATTGACAGCCGCACCATCAAAAGTGTCGAAGAAGGTAACTGTATCGACACCGACTTTCAGCCGATTATCCCCACCAAAAGCAAACGGACCTCCTCCACTATTCGGAGAGAATGTAACAACAAGAGCAGGATCAGCAGCCACCGCAGCGGTACTCGGGGCTTTCACGGTGGCGAATCGCGCGTTGGTCCCGTCTGATCCAGCAATCAGTAATCCCAGCGTGCCTACGGGGATGGCAACGCCGTTCTCGACGGCCATAGCTACGCCATTGGAGTCAAAAAGAATAACGCGTTTCTGTATGGTCTCAGCAGACATTACGTAACCTCACACCCAAACAGATTAAAGCTGACGTTAGCGGTATCCGTATGAACTCGAATCACATCAGTGGCTGCTAAAGCTATGCCGATAGTGGCGGTAAATGAGTCATTTTTCAAAACAACAACATCATAATAAATATATTGCTTAGTAGCAAGTGCAACACCAGCCACTGCCACACTAATTCGAAACTTGATAGAAGCAGTATTTTGATTACACACGATGACCGTAGAAGCAGCGATACTCGTAGAAGCAGGAACTACATATAAATCAGTTGTTGTGGTAGCAGCCGGTGCGGCCTGTCCGAGTACTTTTAGAGCTTCCATATTAGTCTAACCTCCCATTAACAAAAAATGTCTACGCCAAGCTAAATCTACGAGTACAGGACCAGTGGCACCCTGTGGTCCAGTGGCACCGGTCACACCAGCTGGGCCTGTAGGTCCTGTTACACCTGGAGATCCTTGATTACCTTGAGGTCCAGTGGGACCGGTTGCACCAGTAACGCCAGGCGATCCTTGATTGCCTTGAGGACCTGTTGCACCTGTGACGCCAGGAGAACCCTGAGGACCGGTTGGACCGGTTGGACCGGTCGAACCTACAGGACCCGTTTGACCTTGTGGACCCGTTTGTCCTTGTGGGCCGGTTGGACCGGTTGCACCGGTCGAACCTACAGGACCCGTTTGACCTT
>Ga0315288_10004011_pt1 | contig 18745 bp, 23 predicted proteins | sample YL17G11_20_MG_FD_203454 | JGI IMG/M metagenome (GOLD analysis project Ga0315288, IMG submission 203454) | Sediment microbial communities from Yellowstone Lake, YNP, Wyoming, USA - YL17G11_20 | ecosystem: Environmental > Aquatic > Freshwater > Lake > Sediment | place: USA: Wyoming | collected... | reverse complement strand
AGTCGGGTTGTCTGTTGCATAATAACTAAGCAGGGGAGTCAGGATCATGCCTAAAAAACTAGCAGGCAAGAAACTGTCGGCGCGGGAACACCGGCAATTTAAGCACGTAATGGCGTCCGAGACGGACCGGGGACTGCCCAAAGATCGGGCAGCGGCTGCGGCCACGTCGGTGGTGAAGAAGGGCCGGGCCACCGTTAGCTCCAACGTTAGCTCCAAGCGGAAGCGGGGTAAGAAGGGCAAGTTGTCCAAGATGTAGGCAGTCAATGATCGACCTCGAATCCAAATCCGGCGTGTTGACCGTCCAGGAGCGGTATGAAGACCTAAAGGCATTCATCCTTGCAAGCTTGACCGCGATTCACAAGTATCGCGTTAGTCCGCTGGTGCAGCGACTCGTGACCCAGGGAGGGGCGAACCTGGATGATGCCAGGGCGATTCGATCAGCGATGTCGGAGATGGATCTGGTGGTTCAGCAATTTGACAACGACGGATACCGACCTTCAGCGGTGTGCTGACCATGATCGACCTCGAATCCAAGTCCGGCATCTCGAAGCTCCACGAGCGGATCAACGCCTCGCGGGAGAAGATTCAGCCCTTCCGCAACACCATGCGAGAGGCCGTGCGGGCCGCCGTGGGCTCGGTCTATCCGCAGGACGTGAAGACTCCCGCCGGGGAGGAAGTCTACGTCAACCTGCTCCAGCAAGCCGTTGAAATCTTCATGCTGCTGCTGGCCGGCGGGGAACTCAAGGCCCGTGTCGGCACCTACGATCCGATCCTGAAGGACACGGCCACCCGGCTGAAGACGGCACTGAACAACACCATGCGGGCCATCCACCTGGCACAGACGAACCGGCTGATCCTGCTGGACGCCCTGTTTCGGATGGGGATTGCCAAGGTCTATCAGGCGGAGGGCCGGCAGGCGGAAGTGGACAACGACAAGTGGATCGAGGTCGGGCGGCCATACATCAAGCGGGTTTCGCTGGATGACTTCGTGTTCGACACGACCCAGAGACGCTGGAGCGAAATCCGGTTTGCCTGCGACCAGTACGAACTGCCGTGGGACTCCCTGAGAGGCGACGACTTCTATGAGCAGAAGGTGGTCGATAAGCTCATCCCCGGGTCGTCGCACGACAGGAGTTCCAGCGGCGAGCGGAAGTTGCGCGACCTGTCGGTAGGCATCATCGACGACCCGGCCTACAAGGACGAATACGTCACGTTGATGGACGTTTGGGTGCCGGAAACCGAGGAGTTGGCGATCCTCGCCCGCTACGATTCGACGCTGGCCCCCTTGGCCGTGATTCCGTGGGAGGGTTCGCGCACAGGGCCATACGAATTGCTGTTTCTGGGGGACGTGCCCGACAATATCATGCCGATCTCGTTGACGGACCAGTTGAAGCCGCTGCACGACCTGTTTAACCAGGTTTTCGGCAAGTTGATCCACCAGGCGCAGTCGATGAAGACCGTTCCCTGGTACGAGCAGAACTCGGCGCAGGACATGGATCGCTTGCGGATGGCGGGAGATTGGACCGAGGCGATCAAAGTCACCAATCGGGAGGGTCTGGGCTCATTTAAGTGGGGCGAGGTGGACGGCAATCTGATGGGATTCGGCGTGCAAGACCTCAATCTCTTCGACCGCCAGGCCGGCAACCTCCAGGCGGCGGCCGGTTTAGGGCCGCAGTCAGGCACCGTCGGCCAGGACGAGATAATCCTGGGCCAGGTCTCCAAGAAGCTCGGCAAGTATGCGGAGCGGGTAGTCGATTTCTGCCAGCGGGAAGGCGAACAACTGCTGAAGTTGATCTGGGAGGATGAGGTAAACGAGATTCCGGGCGAGTACAATATCTCCGGGGTGGGCAGCATCCCTTACTCCTGGTCGGCCGATCACAAGGCGGGCGAGTTGAGTGCTTTTCAGGTCGAAATTGATCCCTACGCCCTGGCTTACGAATCGCCGGCGACGAAACTGGCGAAGTTGGAGCGGCAACTGGGGTCGCTGATGCAGATCTGGCCGATCTTCGAGGCGTCCGGGGCCATCTTGGACCCCCGCGAATTGCTGGAAGCCCACGCCGAGTTGGGCAATTCCGACTGGCTGCGGCACATCATCCGGTTCGTGCGCAAACCCGGCGAAGCAAACGGCAACGGGGAGGCCCCCACGCAAGCGCCGCACACGGTCCGGGAGAACGTGCGGCGGAACGTGAGCGCGGGACCCACGAACAAGGAGAGCGACCGGCTGCTGGCGGGGATGATGGCGGCGAACCAGTCGCAGCCGTCGCAGCGGCAAGGGTCGATGGTTTCACTGGGAGGTTGACATGATCCTTCGCTCGCCGCGATACAACCCACCGCAGCCGCAAGGTAGCGGCAAGCGAAGTGAACTGCCTTGCCCGGTCGTGCAAACGACGGACTTTAGCTCATTGGCCCTGGGGTGCCACCCGAAACAGGCCAAGGGGTTCAACGAGAAGGTCCGGGCGCACGGCTGCACGGGACTCTACTACGACGAGCAGGGGAATTGCCGGGTGACGAGCAAGCGGGACTATGACTCCGTGACGAAATCACTGGGGTTCCAGGATTTGCCGACATCGAACATCGAGCCGATCAAACCGTAAGACGAGGTGATGTGTAAGGAAGTGCAGTGGGAGTTCCACGATCTCGGGTTGAGCATCCTGAAAACTTACGGAGTATTGACGTGAACCATGGACCGCGGCTTGGACGCGGCTATCAGTTGGGTTGAACACGGGGTTGATCTCCCGTTAGTTGCCCTAGAACGACGTACCCATCTAGGAGGGTCGCGCCGAGCGCGGTCCTCCTTTTTTCATTTGGGCACGATTCTTTCAGGAGCAACAGAATGCCGGCAGAACTGGATCAGGGACAAGTAGACTCGGCCGCCGATCAAGGCCAAGGGATCGGAGCCGACCGGGAGGCCGCCCCAAGTCGCACCAGGGACGGCCAGGGGCGATTCCAGGCCACAAGACAGGAGCAGGAGGCCGAACCGCGCAGTTTGCGCGACGAGCCCGCAGACGACGAACGGGAAGATGACGAGACAATTTCCCGCGGCGATGACGGCGAGGATGGCCAACCCGCGGCGGAGGATAAAGGCGACGGCGAGCCAGAGGCCGAGCCGGAGGCCGAGCCGGACGCCTGGATCGATGATTCCGTGCTGGACCTCGCCGAGAGCGCCGGGCTGACGCGCGACGACCTCGGCGACTTCGAGAGCAAGTACGAGTTGCAGCGGGCGCTGCGGATTCAAGACCGACGCTACCTTTCCGGTCTCGAACAACAGACCCGCGGACCGGCGCCCGCCCCGCCACAGCCCGCGGCACAGCAGTACGGATCGCTGCCGGCGGAGCTGCCCAAGTTTGACCCCGAGGTCTTCGACGAGGGCACGCTGAAGGCGCTGGACGCCCGCGATCGCTTGTTTCTGGGGCTGCACGAAGCCCAGCGGCAACAGTTGGCGGAGGCCATCGGCTATCTGCAACAGCAGCAGGCAGCCACGGAGTTCGCCCGCTTCAATGATCTTCTGGATGGTCTTCACCAGGACGCCCTGTTTGGGAAATTCGGTGAAGTCGTTCCCGGGAGTCGCCAGGCCCGCAATCGTGATGTGGTCCTGAAGGCGTATTCGTATCTGCCGCAGCGTCAACCAACGATGGCGATGGTTGAGCGAGCGGCGCAAGTTGACTTTTGGAAAGAACTGAGAGACCAAGAGCGCCAGCAAATGCGGAAAGCTGCGACCCGACAGAGCAAGCGCGTGCTGCGTACCGGGCGATCGCGCTCGGTGGCAAGCGACGACGATGACTTCCGAGGTGGGATTTCCGCCGCTGATCGGGAGGCATTGGAGAAAGGGACCTACCGCAGATAAGCACTGGCTGGCGCCAGACTGGAGATAACCAATGGCCTCACTGAGACCACATGAAATGCTGGACCTCGTACAGGCCACCCAGCACGCCTACAAGGAAAAAAACTGGGTGGACCTGTCGCTGCCGTTCCAGAAATACTTCTTCCCCCGCCTGGTGCGGTCGCAAGACGGAAAAAAGCGCCCGGAACAGGGCGGCGATCTGCTGGAGTTCAAGCTGCAAATCGCGAACCAAGGCAGTTACCGCAACACGGGCTTCTACAACACTGACGTACTGAACAAGGTGAACGTCCTCAGCCGCGCGCAGATCACGTGGGGCTTCCAGGACGCCAACTACATCTACGACGACCGCGAGCCCGAGTGGAACCGCGGCCGGGCGCAGATCATCAGCCTGACGGAACTGAATGAGCACGGCTTGTACAACGACTTCTTCCACGGGATCGAACAAGACCTCTGGAAGGCGCCCACGTCTGCGACCCAGAACCCGATGCCGATGTTCGGGTTCCCGTTCTGGCTCCAGAAGTCCAGCACGGCCGACTTTGGTTTCAACGGCGGCAATCCCACGGGCTTTCCGGCCGGAGCCGCCAATGTTCTCGTCGCCGCCGTGCCCCGTTGGTCAAACGGGACCTTCACCTGGACCACGATCTCGCCGGACGATTTCGTGATCAAGGTCCTGGAGGCCATGACGAAGTGTGAGTTCCAAGCCCCGGACCCGTACCCGAACTTGGTCAAGGAAAAACCGGACTGGGGCCTCTACACGGTCTGGTCCAACCTGGCCGTGATGATGCGGCTCTTGCAGGCGGGAAACACGGGCCTCGGCGACGACATTTGCAAGTTCATGGGCAATGTCGTCATGAAGGGCATTCCGGTCCAGTGGGTGCCTGCCCTGGACAATGCCGACTCGGGCGCCCAGGACACCAGCCTGCCGTTCTACGGGATCAACTGGTCCAACTTCAACTATTTCTTCAAGGAGGGTGAGTCCCTGAAACGGCAGCCGATGTATCGGGCACCCACGTCACACCGGGTTTGGGTTCGTTACCTGGACAACGCCGGGAACCTGGCCTGTTACAAGCGTAACGGGTCCTTCGTGGGCTGGGACGCAACTACCGCCGCATAAGCAGCAACTACCGCTGCACAAGCAGGAGAACCATGATGAGAACTTTGTATCCCACCACGATCGAAGCGGTGGTGCGTGGGCTTTCGCCGCGTCTGTGGGCAGGAATGCCCCTGGACCAGATTTTCGGAGGTCACAACAGCCTCGACGTGGGCTACGGGATCTTCGACGACTTTATCGGCTTCGCTGGGGCGCCGGCGACCAACATTGGCAACTTCGGTAGCCAATGGCGGGCTTGGGTGGACACTAACCAACTGTTGGAGGGTTATCCAACAAACTACATGGGTCTCACGGGCCAAGTGCCTGGCAAAGGGATCGCTGCCTTCTTCACCACGACGGACAACAAGGAAATCTGGATGCAGGCTGGTGCCACCAGCACAACTGTCGAAGGAAGTGGTCCGTTCATCCTTTCCGACACCCCGGCCTATTGCCGGAAACTGGTGTTCGAGGTCCGGTTCCTTGTGACCACGATCACGACTCTTGATTGCGGCTGGTTCCTCGGTCTGGGTGCGCCAGGTATGGCCGTGGAAAACACCCTGGCGGACGAAGAGGCTGGCTTTGCCGACAAGAGTTTGATCGGTCTTTACAAGCCGCCGGTGAATACGACCGGCGTGGATTTCGTCTATAAGCTGCTCGGGGACACGTTGAACACCCATGCAGCAGCTTTTCAGACGATCGCCATCAACACCTGGTACAAGTTCGGCTTCATGTTCGAGCCGCTGTCACACCTCAGCGGCGCGAACGAGGTCAGCCAAGTACGGGTCTTCTGGGATGGCGTCGAGGACACGGGGCATCCGATCACTCACGCGGACATCTCGGCCTCTGGGGCCGACGATTTCCCGGATGCCGTGCCCATGAACGTCCTGATGGGCCAGAAGAGTGGCCATGCTGCGGGAGATTCATGGCTGAAGATCGACTGGGTGTCCTGCGCCCAACTTGAGTGACCTTTCCTGTTCCGGCCGGGGGCGCGCGGGGAATGCTCCTCGCCCGCCGCGCCCCCGGCGGACTATTTCCGCAAATCCGAGCGAGGAGCCGAGGAGAAAACGATGGTCAACGCAATGGCCCCCGTGAACGAGCAGGACTCCTATGTCTTGCGGAATCTGGTGCGGGTCGCCAAAGACAGCGACATCCCGCCCGGAGTCATGCAGTGGTACGAGTACATCCGGCGGCTGAAGCATCCGGTCCAGGCCGGGCCCTTGAGTCTGACGGAACTGCTGTTGGCGGTGCTCTTGAATCAGATCGGCCTCTGCCCGCCCCAGCGCGGCGAGAACCAAGCCGAACCGCAGGCCGAACCGCAGGCGCCTAAGCCGCAAACGCCGCCGCCGGGGGTGTCGCTGCCGGTTCCCGTGCTGCTGTTTGTCGAGGGCCATGAATACGTCATCGAACGGGACGGGCAGTTGCTCAGGGCCCAGTACAAGTGCCACGGCAAAGACAGCAAGCTGCGATTCATTTCAGTCGTCGATGACTCGGTGTTCTACGAGGTCGAGCAAGGCCAGGTCAGGCAGGCAAGCTAAGGAGGTCCCCATGCGACGATGGTTGTTCTTGTTGGGCCTGATCGGGTTGTTGCTGGTTGGTTGCGGAGCGCCTCCGACGACCGTGCCGATTCAGAGCGCCCCGCCGGTCGCAGACAACCCGGGGCACACGGTTTACCAAGTGATCGGGGCCGACGCGCCCGGGTGGATGCGAGTGGGCGGTCCTGGCCGCTACCTCTGTGACGGCACTCAGGCGACCGGCGGCGACCAAGTCGAACTCCAGGCGGCCTGTGATGCCTCGTCGGCTGCCAAGGGAGTGGTCATGCCCGTTGGCACCTTGTACCTATCGAAGCCATCCGACGCCCCGACGCAGTACACGGCAACCGGCGTGACCCTGACCTACGCCACGTCCACCCTGAGCACCATCGTCTGGGACGGCACGTTTGCCATTACGGACGTAGCGGTGGGCGACGTGATCCGGCTGTCCGGGGGCAACAACGGCTCGGCCAAGACCCTGGAGGACAACCACGAGGAACTGGTCACCACGGTTCTGACGGTGGACGCGAAGGCGGGCACTTTCACCATCGCCCATGACCTGCCGTCCGGCAGCAACTACACCGCGCTGGTCATGCGGCGCCTGATTGGAGCGTTGCGGATTACCTCCGGCAATGTGGTGATCCAGGGCAACGATTTCACGAAGAGCGAGATTCACCTGGCGACCGACCAGAACTGTGATCTGATCCACGTTGAGCCCGTGACTGCGCTGTCTCACGTACTGCGAATTTCAGGCGTTTACTTGAACGGCAGCCGTGCGCAACAAGGCGACCATGTTGCCGCTAACATCAACATCGCCTGCAATGGTTTAGTGGTCAACAGTCTTGCCGACTCCACGTATCTTGAACACGTCGCAATCTGTCAGTGCAAGGGCGATTCGGCCTGGTTCGGCACTGGCCGAGTGGGGTTACAACACGTCTGGTTCGCGCATAACAGCGGTGGGGGGTTGTACGCGACGAAGGCGCAGGTCTTCGGTCGGGAGTTGGAGTGCTACGACGTGAACGGCCCGGCGGCCGTGTTCAGTCGGGTCGGTCTGGTCGGCGACCAGAGCAGTGTGCTGTTCAGTCAGTGCCAGAGCAACGGCGGGGCCTACGCGCGCAATGCGGCGGCTCAGAGTGAGTATTCGCTGAAAATCCTGAATTGCTCCAAACTCGCCATCGATGACGGCCTGCTGAATGGCCGTAACGCGAACGTGCTGGGGGCCATCCTGATCGACGACGCTACTCAGACGACCATCACCGGCAACGTGTTCTATGTTGACGACGTAGCCGGCGGAACGGCCCGGTCCTGCCTCAAATTGACCGACAACGCCTTCTTTGACAACGTGATTACGGGGAACGTATTTGACACGAATTGCACGGTGCCGATTGCGCGGACGAATTGGGACTGCAACGTCAACGTCATCAAGGACAACACTTTCGCGCACGCGGAGATTCGGGCGGACTATGCGACCGTGATTAACGGTTCGGGCGGCGACATCATCGGCCGCAGCCTGGTCGTGCGCAGCGGCTTGAACTGCACCACCACTACTACCGTCGGCAGCGCGTTGGCGCTAGGCGTAACCTACAACGCGACCGTCACCAACGGCAACCGCATCCGGGTTCAGACGCTTGGGCCACTCGCATATTTTCCGATCCTCGACAACATCGGCGGCGGGGTGGCGGTCGGTGACGAATTGACGACCTCGGGGACGGCGACCCTGGCGACAAAGGCCGCTAGCACCAACACGGTGATCGCTATTGCGCGAGGTACGCACGCAGGCGGCGGCGCCGGCGCGCGGGCCTACGTGGCGGCGACCCTGGTGACTCCCTACGTGAAGCCATGAAGTTCAACCTGGAACAGCACGGGATTTTCTTCAAGCGAGGCGACAACATAGTCTGTTGGGGCAGTCCGCAGCACCCGTGCCACGTCTGCCGGGCCCCGACGAACTATGCCGTCGTGCGGTTCGACAAGATCGTGTACGGCATGGAAGTCTGTTCGGACGAGTGTTTGGCGAAACTTGAGGAGACTTGAGGAGAAGCGCATGGGACACAAACCGTTGTCCTGGTTTTCGGATTGGGCCGGCAAGTTGGGCATCCCGGCCTGGGCGCTGATCGTGGGGGCCGTGGTGGTAGGCTACTTGGTCTTGTCGTGGCTGGGTATCTTCTGAGGTGCGACCATGCCTATCTATCTCACAGCCTACAACTCGTCCGACCGCGACAAGGCCCGCGCCGACGTGAGGTGCTCGGACCCCGCTCACGGCGACATCCAGAAGGCCGCCGACGAGGCTGTGGAGACCAACGATACCCTGACCTTCGCCCCGGGTTTCTACCGGATCGGCGAGACGCTCAACGTCAACTGCGGACTCCAGGGCGCCGGCTACGCCAACCTGGCCTGGGTCGGCGCGAGCGGCGGCTGGATGGTCAAGACGCAGCGGGCGGTCGAGGGGCTCTACTGCTACTGCGACAACAAGGCGCGCGGACTGGAGGTTGACGACGCCCACCACGCGACCTTTGAGAACGTTCACTTCTTCGGCCAGCTTGGCGAGGGACTGCGGATCGAGCGGGGCTGGAACGTCACGGTCCGCAACGTGCGGTCGATGGGCGGGACGGGCACGGCGTTCCGGTTCGAGGGGTTCAACTCCAGCCGGGCCGAGCGACTGTATGCGGAGAACATCCGGGCAACAGCCGACGGCATCCTGTATTGCGCGGGCGGGGTGGGCACGCTAGCGACGGTGAACATCGAGGACTGCGACGGCCCGGCCGTGCGGCTGAAGGGGTTCGACTACGGTGCGCTGGACGGGCTGTTCACCGAGCGGATCAAGGGCACCGAGATCGTGCGGATCGAGAACAGCGTGGGGGCCAAGCTCTCGCGTTTCTCGCACTGGCAGCGGCCAGAGAAGCCGATCGGCGTGGGTGTGAGCGTGGTGAAGTCGGCCCGCGTCGAGGTGGACGGGGTGTACGCTTCCAACATCCGCCAGGCCATCGTGCGGATCGACGCGGACTCGCACCTGGACGGCTGCACGGCGCGGAACGTGGTGGACCTCTACGGCAGGCTCCGCCCGGATTCGGCAGGGTACAAGAGCGTGGTGCAGCCGGAGCATATCATCGAGATCAAGGGTTTCGATCACGAGCCCGAGCCTGTAAAGGAGCCGCTGACATGATCGCGCGCGTGTTGTTTCCGCTGTCGGTGCTCTCGGTGATTCTGGCTCAATCGCCGGGGGTGCCGTGGGAGAACATGACGGCCCTGGGGTTTCTCGGAACAACGTGCCTGTGGCTGGTGATGAAGACCCTGCCAAACATGGTGAAGGATTTCAACAACGTCATCACGACGATGGTGAAGGCCCTGGAGACGCAGCAGGCGCAGCAGAGCCAGCGGATGCACGAGGACAGCGTGGCCTTGACGGCAACGCTCTCGCGGTTGCAGCAGCATTGCCAGGAGCGGCTGGCGGAAACGAAAACATAGGAGCCAACGATGGCCGACTTTACCCAATCAGCTACCCAGACCTTGCTGGCCCATCAGGAGATCACCCACCCGGCGAACGTCGTGGGCACGCCGGTCAGTTGCGCCGGCTGGCTGGCCGTCCAGATCACTGCCTGGCTGGCAAATATCGAGGTCACGGCCAACGCCACGGGCGTCACGTTCATCATCCAGGGCAGCATCGAGGCCAGCGGCAACGACTGGATCGACCTGCTGCGTTTCACCGGCTCGACCACGGCCGCCGAGACGGAGGTTTTCACAGCCACCGAGCCGATCGGGGAAACCGTGCTGGCCGTGGCTTCGACGACGAATCTGGTTGTGGGCGACCTGATCTACCTCAAGGACGACACGGGCGTCGCCGAGAGTGAATGGGCCGAGATCGTGGCCGTGGCGACGAACGCTTCAGTGACCATCATGGACGGGCTGATTACCGCAAAGGTTGCCAACGACGACATTTACGACCAAGCCCAGCGATTCTCGGCCCTGGTCTTGTGTGAAGGGTTGAAGCGCATCCGCGCTGCGGTGGTCCACCAGGCCGCCACGGGCAGTGACCTCCACGTGAAGTGTACGGCCGTGGCTGCTACCGCCATCGAGTAACCAATGCCTCTGCAACGACCCGCACAAATCCCTTGGCCTTACCTGAACCCGAACAGCCCGCTCTACCAAGGGCTGGTGTTCGCCGGGCTGGGGCCGCACCCGGGCGGGTACGACTTCCACGATTGCAGCCCGTACCGGAACCACGGGCGGCTCACGAACATGGACCCGGCGACGGATTGGGTCTGGGTGCCGGAGTTGGGAAGATGGGCGTTGGATTTCGACGGCAGCGATGATTATGTGACTCTGCCAGCCTCAAACCAATTGATCTCGTCAGGAGTCACAGCAGCAACAATCTCTATTTGGCTCAAAGCAGATGTTATCAATACCGACAACCGGTGCTTTTCTCTCGCCAAAGGCGTCACTACCACTGCTTTTGCAATCCTGGTCGGTCGCACAGCCAGTGGTAAGATCGAGGGTTTTGCCCGCAGCGCCGCCGACGCCTTAGTCACTCTGACTTCGGCTTCCACTTTTGTGATCGGTGTTTGGTATCACGTGACGTTGACAATTTCTGGCACGACGGCAACCTTGTACGTCAATGGCATTGTCGAAGCCACGGCCACCGCAAGTGTCTCCGAGACGTTGGGGGAAATGCACAGCACGACGGCGAAAGTCGGTGCTAGTACTATTGCGGAGTCACCATTCAATGGGCAATTAACCGGACCAGCGATTTGGAATCATGTCCTCTCCGCCGCCGAAATCGACCGTCTGGCCGACCCCTCGAACGCGATGCTGGAGTGCGGCGGGTCGCCGCTGATCCTGCCCCTGCGGCGCTGGTGGCCGGTGGCGGTGGCGGGTGGCGGCACCAACTACACCGAAACCATTTCCGATTCGCTGGGCGTGAGCGACTCGGCCGCTCGCGCAGGTGAGTTTACGAGGGAGCAGGCAGAGAGTCTCGGCGTGAGCGACGTTGCCACTCGGTTCGCTGAATATGTCCGGTCGCAGGCCGACAGCGAACCCGTGATCGATGTGAGTCAGGCGGCGGCGGAGTTTGTGCGCAGTCTGGCCGACGACGAGGATTTGACTGACGCTGTTGCTCGGGTAGCCGAATTCGGGCGAACCATTGCCGAGACGGAGGGGACGACTGACGCGCTCACTCGGGCAGGTGTCTTCGAGCGGGCACTGTCTGAAGCGTTGGGCCTGACAGACGGCCAACTCCGGGCATGGGATGCGCTGCGAACTATTGCGGACTCCGAGGGTCTGACTGATTCGCGCCTTTTCAGTTTCTATCTGCTGCCCTGTGGCGTTGCCGCGGCACAGATTGTGCAGAGTGGCGTAGCAGCCGGGCAAATCGTGTCAGCAGGAATGCAAGCAGGCCAGATTTGCAACGCCGGCGTAGCGGCCGGGCAAATCGTCTAGCAAGAGGACCAAGACCAATGCTCAAGATAGATGCCAAAGTGAGAATCGTCGGTCACATCGTCGCCGAGTTGTTCGGTCCCGACGGTAAGTTGAAGCAGCGGGAAGAGATCCACAACCTCGTCTCGGACGTGGGCGACAACTACCTCGCCTCACTGGCCTACGGGACAGCAGGCTGGACCTACCGCATGAAGAGCGGCTCGGCCAGTACGGCCGCAACGAAGAGCGGTGCGGGTTCCTTTGTGGCCGTGGCGGATTACAACGCTGGTTCCGCCCATGCGATGGACGCGACATATCCGAAGGTTGGGGCGAGCGCCAACATCGCGCAATACAAAGTCACCTGGGCGGCCGGGGAGAACACCAACACGATCCGTCGGGTGGGGATCGTGGACAACGCCATTAATGCCGGCGAGGCCGACGCCACGCACACGATGGCAATGGGTGTCTTTGCCGCCGACATCCCAAAGGGCGCTTTGGACACCCTGGCTGTGACCTGGACAGTAACCTTGCTTGGGGCTTGAAAATGGTCGCAGTTCTGACGAGTGACGAGTGGGAAGGCACGTCGCCGACCGTAAAGGCGCGACTGACGGACGTGTCCGGGACTGCGCTGAACCAGGCGGCCGTGAGCACGATCACCTACCACGTCTACGACTTGGGCGCCATCGAGGCGGACGCAGGCACGGCCCTAGTGGTAGCGACGGTGATTTTCAACGCGCTCCAGGGCTGGACGGTTGATAGCACGGGCTGCAACTTCGTGTGGCTGGTGCCGGCCACGAAACTGCCGGCCGGAACTGCGAACAAATCCTACCGGGTCGAGATCGTGTTCGTACTGGCAACGGGCGAAAAGATCATGTTGGTCTGCGTGTTCAAGCGGCGAAACCTCATCAGCCAAACGGCGGCGTAAAATGGCGACCTTAGAACTGACGCGCACGAATCTCCGGGTGCAACTGGCCGACCGCATGGGTTACGCCCGAGAAGAGGCACTTTGGAGTGCCCTCCAGACGGCCCGCATTGAGCAATGGGTGGACGCCGGGTATCGGATGATGCTCTTCCCCGAGCCGCTCCGGCCCGGTGGGGCGCGGCATCACTGGTCCTTCCTCTGGCCGGATGCGACCCTGACGCTCTCGGCTCCCTACAGTACGGGTACGATCAGAGTCACAAGTGGAACTGTCAAGACGTTCACGGGTGCTTTAGGTGCCGGAGCCTTCGTCATTGGAGAACTCGTTACCCAAGCTGCATCACTCGCAACCGGATACTACATCCGCACCGATGCGACGCTCGGGCTGGTTGTCTTGGTCCTTTCCGGGACTTTCAACGGCGCGAATATCATCACCGGCGCTACGGGCAGTTGGACCACGACGGCAGTGGCGTCAGCGTCAAATGAAAGCCTGGTCACTGGCGTTGGAACGACATTCCCGACTTGGGCTGCCGAAGGTGAACTGACTCCCACAGGTGGCGACACTTACCCGGTTAAGACCTACCTCGGGGCCACGGGACTCCTACTGGATGACGTTGCCGTGACCGTGGCGGCCGGAACCGGGTACAGTCTCGGCCGGGTCGAATACGATCTGCCGGCGGCCTTCGCGGGTTTCCAGGGTCCGCTGGTCTACCGGCCCGAGAGCAGCACGGTCTACCGCCCAATCGACTTCACGAACTGGCAAATCATCAAGCGCTGCCGGCAACTCTACCGCGGCTCGACCTTGCGCCCCACGCAGGTCTGCCTGTTGCCCAAGGCCCATGATGGCACGGCGACCCAAGGCTGGAAGTTGATCTTCGACTATCAGGCGGACGTGGCCTACGTGCTGAATTACCGCTACAGGGTCAACCCGGACGCCTTGGACGCGACTCACATCTACGCCCTGGGGGGCCCGAGTCTCTCCGACTTGATGCTGGCGGCCTGCTGCTACGCGGCAATTCGGGACGTGGGTGACGATCCAAACCAGGTCGCGCTGGCCCGCCAGGATTACCTTACGCGCCTGAGTGCCGCGATTGCCGACGACGCGGATACCGTACCGGACAAAATGGAGTGGGGCCAGGACTCGGGCCACTACTTCACCCGCCATGACATCGCAGGGGTCATCCCGACTTATGGGGGGCAGCAATTTTTCTGAGGGCCAAAATCATGGGTTTCAGCACGCAAATCACGATCATCTTGACAGCGAGTGAGACGACCTCGCCGATCATTCCCATTGCCGGGTTCAGTCACGGCGCGATTCGGCTGCCGAGCACGGCCACGGCGACCAGTTTGACGTTCTGGGTGTCCGAGGACGGGCTGCCGACGACCTTCTCACAGGCGTATGACGCCTTTGGGGTCGCCATCAGTTTGACGGTGGCCGCCAGTCGCGGGGAAAGGCTTCCCACCGATCTCTTTGTTCATCGGTTCCTGCGGATCAAGGCGGATGCGGTCCCGGCCTCTGGGGCCGAGGTCCAGATCGCCTTGGGGGACTGAGTGTGCTTTCGTTGTGCGGATCAAGGCCGAGGTGGCAGCACCATGTAATCGGCCTCAATGAGTGATACCGTTTCACGGTGCGGGGTACGCAACTGCCGCCCCGCACACAACTGAAGGAGTCCTGTTATGAGTTCGGCACATCAACTGCCGGGGCAACTTGCCCGCGTGGCCCGCTTGGGCTTGTATCGAGTGGATGATCCCGGAAACGGGAAGACCCTCTACATGGGGAACATCCAGCCGGTTTTCTGGCCGATCACCACGGGGGCAGCGGCCGAGACGAGAACGCTGTACACGCCCACCGGCCCTGGGCAAATGGTCTTCATCTCCATGGACGTGGACGGCGGCGGCAACTGCACGCTGACGATCACCAGTGGGTTGGACGTGGCCGCCACTACAACCGTCGTCTTCACCACGGCCGGGCAATTCCTGGCCCTCTACTCCGTTGAGGTCGGGACCGTGTACCGTTGGCGAGTGCTGGCTGCGGATGGCGTCTACGGGACGTACTGGAACGGGACCTATTGGGAAGCCGGGCCGCAAACGAAGATGTGGGCCGCTTGTCCCAGTCCGGCCGATCCTCAGTACAACTCGCTGGTCCACGAATACTTCAACGACTTCCGGGCGGCGGCGGCCGATTACGACGCCACCAACGAGTGGACCTACGCCGAGGTGGACGTTGGAGGCGGCGGTGCAGCGGCACTCACGGCAGATGCCCTTTGCGGCCGTCTCACAATCACCAGCGGCGCTAACAACAATGATGCTGGCGAGATCACACTGAAGCAACTATCCTTCAAGGTCGCTCTCGGCAAGAAGATTTGGTACGAAACCAAGTTCCAGGTCGTTACGGCCGCCAAGGCGACCGAATCCGATTGGGTGGCTGGATTGATCGGGGCCGAAGAGAACCTTACGGCCGTCGCCGACTGCTTGCCGGCCAATGGGATCGTGTTCCACAAGGACGACGGGGACACAAACATTGACATCACCACGTCCGATAACGGCGGGGACGTCCAGAGTTTGGCGCTGGGTACGTTCGCCGTGACCACTGACATCATGCTGGGATTCTACTTCGACGCTGCTGCGACTGGTGCGGGAATCATCACGCCGTACATCAACGGCGTGGCGAAAACCCCGATTACCACTGCGGCCTACGCCACGATGACGACCCTCTCGCCGGTATTCATGTATCGCAACGGTGAAGCCGGCGCGTGTGTGATGAGCATCGACTACGTCAAATGTGTGCAATTGAGATAGCCACAAGGGGGAGGGAGTTATGCCTGCCAAGCGTGGTACAAGGGCTCACAATGGTCAAAAGAAGTGCTCGCATTGTCTCGTTGTGAAAACAGTAGACCAATTCTACAAAGCTTCTAGTGCTCCAGATGGTCTTCACAACATGTGCAAGGTATGTAAGACCGAATCCCTCAACAAGTCCTACTCTAAGAATCACAGGAAGCAGTTGCTCCGGAACAAGACGCCGGAGGGTCGCGCACGTGGTAGAGAATATCGACGCCAGTATGTCCTACGCCATCCGCGCGAAGTGCGCGATTCATACCTCAAACGAGCATTCGGGATTGGCATTGATGATTACGATACCCTCTTCGCACGGCAAGATGGAGAGTGTGCCGTATGTGGGAAGAAGTTTACCGGACCAGGCGACTATAAATTGAAAGGTGCGCCGAACGGTGTCCCCCGTGTAGACCATGACCATGCAACTGGTAACGTTCGGGGACTCCTCTGTCAACACTGCAACGTCGGTCTGGGAATGTTCAACGACGATCCCGAGCTTTTGTCGGCAGCCCTTGCCTATCTTGCCAGACTTCGCTGAGTTCACATGACGACGCGACTACTGAACCTGACCTTCCCTGCCGGGGGCATCGCGCGGAGCGTTGCCTACCAGAGTCAGCCGCCCTATACGTGCCAGTCGGCCCGCAACGTGCGGACCCTGGACACGTATGAGCGGCGGGCCAGGGGAGGCAGCCGGCCCGGCCTGACCACGGCCCTACCGGAGGAGAAGCACGCGGACATGCAGGGGCCGATCCGGTGGTTAGGATCGGTCCCCTGGGTGTCCGCCGCGGCGGTGCGGCTGGAATGTCTGGTCGCCATCGAAGGCGCTGACTTGTACTACAGCAATAACGGGACCTCGTTGAAAGACATTGCTGGCAGCGGAAAGATTGCCGCCGCCGTGGCCGCCGGGACCGGAGAACTCTACGCCACCGTCAAGCAGCAGAAACTCTACATCGCCAATCCGGGCGGCACGGGGGACGCACGACTGAGGGTTTTCGATCCGGCCACCGCCACCGTCGCCAGCATAGTGATTTCGGCCGGTTTTTTGCCGCCCCCGAGTGGCAACAACTGCCCGTTGATCTGCACCTACCGGGACCGGATCGTCTTGGCCGGACCGAATCAGGGCTGGTACATGAGCCGGCTCTGCACGCCGGGCGACTGGGCCTACTTCTGCGACACGGACGACCCCGCCCGACCTTTCCTCGGCGGGGCCGGGGACGTGGGTTCGATTGGCGAGCCCATCACGGCCACGGTGCCGTTCTCGCGCGATCTGTTGATCTTCGGCTGCGTCAATTCGATCAGCGTCTTGCAGGGCGACCCGGCGATGGGCGGCCGGGTGGTCAGCGCCAGCTATGACGTGGGTTTCCTCTCGGGTTCAGCCTGGTGCCGGACCCCGGAGGGCCTGATCCTGTTTCTGTCGCGGGACGGTTTGTACTCCATGTCACCCGGGGCCTCCCTCGCGCCCCAGCCGGTGTCCAGGTCGCGTTTGCCCGACGCCCTGTTGAACCTGGACCCCGTGGCGAACAGGATCGGCTTGGCGTTCAACTTCATCGAGCGGGGCGTGCACATCTCAGTCACGCCTGCCACCGGGGTCGGTCAGCACTGGTTCATGCACTACCCGGAAGGAGCGTTTTGGGAAGACGAGTTGCCAGCCGATGCCCAGCCGACGGCCTACTGCCAGTTCGCCCTGGATCAGACCGCACCGAAGACCCTGCTCTTGGGCGGCCGGGAAGGTTTCATCTTCAAGTACGACCGGGCCGTGGCCGTGGACCACAACGGCAACGATCCGGCCGGCGGGACCCGGTTGATCGGCAGCGACGTACTGTTGGGGCCGATCAAGTTGGGCGGCGATGAGCATTTTCAGGGGTTGGTCAGCAGTCTGACGGGGATTCTGGATGGGACGAGTGGGGCGGTTACTTGGGGACTCCAGGTGGGGGACTCGCCGGAAGCGGCGGCCACGGCTGCGCCCTTGCTGACGGGCACCTGGTCAGGCGGGCGAAACTACATCGAACACCCGAGGTTGGCCGGCTGTACCGCCTACCTGAAGTTGTCCTCGACTTCCCGCTGGGCCATGGAAGCGGCCTTGCTGCGGATTCAACGGCTGGGCGTGCAAAGGGGGCCGGCATGAGTTGCGGACTGGAACAGATCGGCCTGGAATTGGCCCCCATCGACGCCATCGAGCCGGGTCCGGTCCGGCAGGGCTTCGCGGCCATGAATAAGGCAATCGAGAAACTCTACCAGATGTTGGCGGCGGGGCAGCCGGTCCGGGACGAGGCCGACGGTGTTTTTGTGCGGGACGAAAATGATGGGTTGATGGTTCGCGCTCCCATTATCCTGTGGGGTGTCCAGATTCCGGTCCCTCCACCTCCGGTTCAAGGCCATCCAGGTCGCCCGGGCGATCCCGGGCCAGCCGGCCCGCCAGGTCCCGTTGGCGATCCGGGCGGCTCGTACACTGGCATGGTTCTGGTCTATCAACCCGGTGGCTTGACCCCCACTCCGTCTTACGGGACTGGGACAATCGAAATCAGTCCCGATCCGGGGGGCAGCATCGTGACGGGCACGGGTACGAATTTCCCAATGTGGGCTGCCCAGGGCGAACTGACGCCGACAGGTTACGGCACATACACGGTCCTGAGCCGGACGAACGGCATGACCCTCCGGCTCGACAATGTAAACGTGACAGTCTATCCGCCAACCTCGTACAGTCTGAACCGTGTCGAGTTCGATGCCAGCACGGACCCACCCCGCGTGGTCCAGGGCGAGATCATCCCGCCTTACCTCTTTCCGCACGTTCATCCGCCCGGGGGTGTGGTCTACTCCATTGACGGAATCGCCTGGCAGGCTTCCGGGAGCAACCCCGAGGGAGCCGCAAATGTCGTCAACGGCGAGGAGAAAACGGCGGAAACCGGACCGGCGATTGATGACGGCGGCGGGCAACATCATCACGAGTTCGTGATTACGGTATCAGAAGGGTGGGACCCGTCCAACTCCGGTGGTGCCATCGCCTCGTAAGGAGTCAAGCCATGTACGGATCAGCTCGCCGATCGGCCAGGCCCATGTACGCGGCACTCACCCGACCGCAGACAAACATGCTGATGGGTGGTCTGAAATCGACCTTCACTCCCCCGAGT
>Ga0315288_10004009_pt1 | contig 18750 bp, 10 predicted proteins | sample YL17G11_20_MG_FD_203454 | JGI IMG/M metagenome (GOLD analysis project Ga0315288, IMG submission 203454) | Sediment microbial communities from Yellowstone Lake, YNP, Wyoming, USA - YL17G11_20 | ecosystem: Environmental > Aquatic > Freshwater > Lake > Sediment | place: USA: Wyoming | collected... | reverse complement strand
CTTGAAGGCCACGGGCAGGAGGCCGTAGCAGGGGTTGTTGAGGGTGCCGAGGTACGTGTCCGATCTCACACTGCCCAGGAGAGCCCCCAGGTCCAGGGAGCCCGCGGGGGTCAGCGTGAAGTCGCCGTCAGTGAAGCTTACCTGGAGGCCTGCGGCGAACTGCGTCGACGGGTGTGGAAGCACGTACTTCGTATCGATGTCCGCCGATTCGCCTGTGGCGTAGGGGTTACTGCCTGAGCAGGAGGGGTCAGTGACGTCGCCCCCTGCCGGCAAACACTTCATTAATAACTCTGCGCCTTGATCCCACCATCTGGTGGCGCTACCGGGGTGGGTCTGCGAGGCTAAACCGAGGATGGAAATCGCGAGGGCTAGAAGAACAAGTACCGTTAACCGTTTGCCGGCCATACGTATATCCTCCCCTTTGGTGCGTCAAAGGCGCACTATAGCCACTTGCTCCCGGCCGGCTGAGAACAAATGGAACTTATGTAATCGTACCACTCAATTAATACACCCGCCCCAATGTTCTGTCAAGACCTTCCACCCCCAAAACGGTTAAAAATAGAAAAATTGTAGAACTTATCATTCATGAAAACTGTTTCTATTGAAGTCCGCCCTGGCCACGGCGGATTGGCGTCATTCGCCCCGCCTCGTCCGGCCGCTTGCCCCGAGGCCGGCGGCTCAGCGCCCGTCGCTTCTACTGGCCGGCCTGAGGTAGGTCGAGGAGGTAGATCTCGCCGGCGTCGACCCTGCCATTATCGGGGCCGTCGGCATCTGGGGCCACCAGGATGATCTCCGGCCTGTCGTCGCCATCGAGGTCGCCGCTGGCTACGGCCGCTCCCAGGCCGTCGCCTTCGTCGGCTCCGAAGATTATCACGTCTTGCTCTCCCAGGGCCGGGTCGATAACCCCCCGGAGGGTAGGAGAGCCAAAGATAATGTACGCCTCGCCTGCCTGGTCCCTGCTATTGTCGGGCCCGCGAGCAAAGCTCGTGCCCAACATGAGGTCGTCGATGCCATCGCCGTTGAGGTCGCCGCGGGCGGACGAGGAGCTGAGGAGGTCGTGGGCATCGAGGCCGGGGATGATGACATCCTCCTCGCCCTTGCCAACGTCGATGGTGCCGCCCAGGTCAGGCGAGCCCCAGATGATGTACGCTTCTCCGGCAGTCTCCCTGGTGTTGGTCGCGCCGTCAGCACGCTGGGCCACCAGGACGATGTCATCGATGCCGTCGCCGTTGAGGTCGCCGCTGCTGGCCGAGAAGCCGATGGCATCGTTGGGGTCAGCGCCCAGGATAGTCAGGTCCTGCTGCCTCTCAGCGATGCTGACCGTCCCCTCCAGCTTGGTGGAGCCGAAGATGACGTAGACCGTGCCGGCGTTGGGCCGTTCCCCATTCGGCTCGTCGGCGGCCTCGGCCACTGCGATGATGTCGCCGATGTCGTCGCCGTTGACGTCACCGCTGGCCATCGCATCCCCCAGCTCGCTCCACCTTTCGCCGCCGCTGATAGTGAGATCCTGCTCTCCGTTGGGGATGCTGACGCTGCCCCTGAGGGTGGGCGAGCCAAAGATGACGTACACTTCGCCTAGCTGCGTCCTGGGGCCACCCACCGGGCTCCCCGGCTCGCGCCCGGCGAACGGGGCGCCCAGAACCATATCATCTATGCCATCGCCGTTGACGTCAGCGACGGCTATCGAATCGCCCACAAGGGCAAAGCCCTCCGCTGCGAAGATATCGACGTCCTCTCCGCCTTCGGCCAGGTCGATGGTGCCGCCGAGCCCAGGGCGGCCAAAAATAACGTATACCTGGCCTCGATCGGTTCTGGTGTCAGGGGGCCCCTCGGACAGAGGTCCCGACACGATGATATCGTCGATGCCGTCGTCATTGATGTCGCCACTGGCCGCCCCCCAGCCCAGGTTGTCCCCCTTGTTGGCACCGAAGACGGTTAGATCCTGCTGGCCCTGGGCGACGTCAACCGTGCCGCTCAGGTCGGGAGAGCCAAAGATGACGTAGGCCTCGCCGGCATCCTCCCTGGTGTTGTCCGGGCCATCCCCGAAGCGCGCTCCCACTAGGAGGTCCGCTATATCGTCGTCGTTGAAGTCGCCCACGGCTAGTGCAGGTACGTCGTTACTGAGATCGCCGACGTCGGCGGCGAATATGGTCAGCTTAGGGCTGGCCGTCTGCAGGTCGACGACCGCAGTCTGCCCGCCGCTCGGCCCTGATGTGGGGCTTACCGCTGCCGCCGGCGTCGCGGTCGCCCGCGGCGTCGGCGATAGCCTGACGGTAGGTGCAGCCGTCGGGTGGGCGGTGCCAGCCTCTTCCTTCTCCCCGCAGGCAGCGAGGGCGAGGCTCACCACCGCCAGCCCTATCATCGCCCAGGCAGCTCTTCGCTGAAGCATGGCTCTCCCTCCTGCGGCCCGACCTTTGGCGATTCTAGCCGTGGCCGCTATGCCCGTCAAGCCTCCAGCCGCTGGAGGAATCGGTCCATCTGCTTTCCCCCGTCGGCTGGGATCAAGCGGTGGCAATTCTAAGGGTCAAAGACCCACTGAGCGCCCTCGGCCTGTGTCAGCAGGATGAGGACGCTGCTGAACCGTTGAAGACTGGCCAGGTTGCCAATCTCGGGCCTGGCCGGGACGAAGCGCTTCCAGCTTTGCTCGGGGGCAAGAGCGTAGATGATGCTGAATTTGCCAGCAATGCTGGCGGTTGCCGCTTCCACCTCTTTAGTCTGGCCGAGGTAGCAAACGCTATCCCAGCCCTGGGTCAGGTCGCGGCTTGCAGGCGGTGAAGCCGCGGCGTTCTGCGACCAGGAGCGGTTGCTGGACATAAGGAGAAGTAACGATTCGTAGGAGCCTACGCTGGTCATGGTACTGATGTCCGGCCTGCCCGGAAACCATTTGTCGTACCCCTGGTCGGGCCTCAGGCGGTAGACGGCCAGTACGGCGTCGCCGATGTCCGCCAGGGCGTCCTGGGTGGCCTGGCTGGGGCCGACATAACAGACATGGTTCCAGCCGGTTACCAGGTCTACGGAGGTGGGGGCCGGGGTGGGCGTGAGTGTGGCTGTGGCTGTGGCCGTGAGTGTCGCTGTGGGCGTGAGTGTGGCTGTGCTTGTGGGCGTGACCGTGACCGGGGCGCAGGGCGTATCGATGGCGATCAACCCATACTGGGGCGAGTAGTTGGCGTCCGATACATGGTCCGCGCCGTACCGGCCCATGACCGAAGAGGCGAAGTAGGTGTTGTTCAGGCCGCCGGCGGCGAAGGTGATGGGCACGATCTTGGGCCCGGCCTGCACAACCTGCACCGTGTACCGCTCTAGCGGACCCCGGGCACCCGGCAGCTCAGCGCCCGCTGCACCGCCGGTGTCTGCCAGCGATACGCCCAAAGCGCCGTCAACGTCCGGGAAGACCGTCTGGCCTGCCTCCAGACAGGCGACACTACCCAGCTTCGTCCCCAGCAGCCAGTCGCGGCAGCCGTTGCCCGCACCGCCCCAACCGTTGACCTGGAGGTAGTTCTTGTCGTAGTGCATGAAGAAGTCGGCGCCACCCAGGTCCTTCGCCCCGCCGGGGTGCTCAGCACCGGGTACGTCGTCCATGAAGACGTCGATGTCGAACAGGGGGCCAGGTATCGCTGGGCCGCTGTCGGTCGATTCCACCTGGATGCACTTGTCAATGGTCCCCAGGGTGCAATACCCCCCTGTCGAGGTCTCCTCGTCAGGCGGCACGCACGAGTTGCCGCTGGGGTCGAGGTCTATACCGAAAATGGTCGGGGGATCTCCGCTACCGCCGCTGGCTTCCGTGCTATTGTGTCCTCGTCCGGGCGGTAGCAGGAGCAGCGATGCTAGGAGGGTAACCATTACCCCTATTGCCAGGCCGATGAGCAGTGTTCTCTTCATGGATGCACCCCCTTAGAGATGGACTCGCGGACGGAGAGCGACATTCACTACTATACTAACGAACCGCAGTGGACTACGGACACGGCTCGTCGATCGCTATCGTTGCCTCAAGCACCTGGCTGGGGTCGTAACCCTGAGCAGTGCTATCGGTGAGATATGTGGGAGTTGGCTCTAGGCTGAGCCTGCTTGTCCCAGACCCAACCGCTTGAAGCTGGTAGCGGGCAAGGACCCCGCGGCTGCCGGCAGGCTCGGCGCTAGCGGCGCCTGTGATGTCGGCGGCCACCACCCCCAGAGAGCCGTCAGTGTCCGGCATTGTCCGCTCGCCGGCGTCGAGGACGTTGGACCTCGGCTGAGAGGCCAGCAGCATGTTGTAGTCCGTCCGGTTGATCTGGAGTTTAGTGTTGTCGAATTTCAGAAAGTAGTTGAAGCCGGCCAGGTCTCGTCCGTCAGGTATCCTATCGACGAACACGTCGACGTCAAAGGCGGCGCCGCTTGTGACGGAGATGCATGTCTCGATGCTGCCCAGAGACGTGGCCGTATTCGCAGGGGCAGCGCTGGGGTTGGCATCTATTCCCATGGCCGTGCCGCCGATCTCAGGGGAGGCTCCTTCCCCCTGCCCCGGTGTCGTAGGCTTGGGTTGGGGGGTTCCCTTCTCGACCGTGCCTGCGGTCTCAGGGGAGGCTCCTTCCCCCTGCACCGATGTCGTAGGCTTGGGTTGGGGGGTTCCCTCCTCGCCGGATGTCCCACACCCCACTCCGAGAACCGCCAGCAGTACGATTGCCGCTAGGAAGAGTGGTGCCGTCGCTCTCATTTAACACTACCCCCTGACCAGATATTGGCCCCATCTGAGCTTCCAATGGCACCCACAAGTGGTACCTCGCGGTTGCCATCGAGATCATAACTCAATGGGAGGCACGAGTCACCCGTCCAGCCGTCTTGCCAACGACCCCTTTTGACGCCTATTATATCAGAGCGTGGGCACTGCGCACCGGAACCGCCCTTCACCAGATAGGGGGCACTCCTCCGAGAAGGGCGGGGGGAGAGCGATTTGAGGGAGAAAGAAGTTCCCGTATTGGGAGGGTTTGCCGGCACGTTGCTAGTGCTGGCCCTGTTGCTGACGGCCGCTTGCGCAGGCGGTGAGGAGACTCCTCCGCTGACGGCAACGCCGATAGCGACACCGGGGGAGACGCTCACTCCTGCGCCGTCGCCAAGCACGCCGGAGGCCTCGCTGCCACTAGGACGGATCGCATTTGGGTCTCGTCGTGACGGCAATGGCGAGGTCTATTTGCTGAGCCCTGCGGGCGAGCAGAACCTCAGCAATAACCCGGCCGAGGATCTCGGTCCTGACCTGTCCCCCGATGGCAGCAAGGTGGTTTTTGCTTCCGACCGGGAGGGAACCTTTCACATCTACGTGATGAACATCGACGGCAGCGGCCTTACTAAACTGACTGACGAGCCGGTGGGCGACCTTTTCCCCAGATGGTCGTCTGACGGGAGGCGCATCGCCTTTGTTCGCACGGCGTCGCTGATGGTGATGGACAGCGACGGCACCAACGTTCGGCAGGTGACCGAGGCCAAACAGGGGTTGGCGGCGCCTCCCTGCGAGGGCAGCGCTACTCTCGGGGGCTGGTCGCCCGATGGGCAACAACTCACCTTCGACACCATCGACCCAACCAGAGCCGTTGGCCAGATCTGCACCATTAACCTTGACGGCTCGGGCCTAACCGTGGTGGCCAGCGAGCCTCCCGGCAATAACGTTGAGCCCGTTTGGTCGCCCGACGGCCAATGGATCGCCTACAGGTCCATTGAGGACAACAACCACGAGATCTACATCGTGCGACCCGACGGCGCTTCGAGGACCAACCTCTCCAACGATCCGGCTTTGGACATAGAGCCCGATTGGTCACCCGACGGTAAGTGGTTGGTGTTCGTCTCCTATCGCCACGACGACTTCGACCTGTACATAATGAAGGCGGATGGCAGCGACGTCGCTCGCATTACTACCAGTCCTGGCAAGGATAGCGATCCATCCTGGGGGCCCTAGACGCCCCCCAAGCCCTTCAGCAAAGGACTGCCGGCTGGTAAAGTGGGAGGGGACTTATCGATGCCCGGAGGGAAGAGATGTTGAGGCCAAGGCGTGCGGTGATACTAGCATCGCTGATAGTTGTCCTGGTTCTGATGGGGGTGGCCTGTGGGGGAGAGGAGGCCACGGCGCCAGCCGTGTCACCATCCCCCAGCGTCGCAGCGACGGTTTCGCCGGCAGCGACGCAGCCTGTTAGCCCCAGCCTGACGCCAGCAGCGACGGAGACCGCTGCCGCCACACCGACGCAATCTGGGCCCGACGGGACCTCTGGATGGAACGTGTACACGAATACGAAATATGGCTACGAAATCAAATACCCGCCGACAGCCGTCGTCGTGGCTGCTTCCGGCACGCCGGGAGAGACGGGATCTACGGACGTTACCCAGGCGACCCGAATAGTCATCGACATCGCGCCAGTCCCTGCGTCAGGGACGATTGCCTTTCCCTTCTTGATAACGGTACAACCTAATACAGAGAGACTGTCGCCGGAGCAGTACCTTCAGGAGCTAAAGGCGGCATCCGAGCGAGCAAAGGAAGCAGGCGAGGTTCCTGTTAGCCTGGCGGACCAGATTCAGAGCGAGGGGCCGGTTTCGGTCGGTGACATACCTGCCTACAGGATCATCCAGTCCAGCGTCGTTCGCGACGATGAGGTCACCTACATGACCACCGACGATTTCATCTACAGGGTGTGGTACTCCACGGCGAACAACCAGGCCGATCTGCAGGCCTCAGACCACTACAACACATTCCAGAGTATCCTGGCGACCTTCAGGTTCACCCAATAGCTCAGCCTCTCGCCTCCACAGATAGGCACCGTCGGTCTTGGCGTTTGTCGTGCCTCTCGCGGCCGGGACCAGCAGTTGACCCCGAATTGGGCAGTGCTATCGGGTTATGATTTCGACAGCGGTAGTTAGGGATTTGTGCACTGTAGTGGCATATGAGCCTTAGCTGGAAACATCAATATGTCGCTGGTGTTGATCCAGCTGTCGGTGTTCAAGTCGTAGCGGCACTGGTAGGTGGGTTCTACGCCCCGTTCTGCGGGCATCCTAACGTTGCCTGGGTACACAAGTATGTCCGTCGTGTTTACCCAGGTGTCCATGTTGATGTCGAGAGGCCAGGCGTCATCGCCGGCATCGTCGGGGCAGGCGTCCAAGGGGACGGTTCCTATCATAGCCTCGTCCTCGTTGGTCCACCCGTCGTTGTCGCCGTCCTCATCGCACTCGTCTCCTACGCCGTCACCGTCGGTGTCGGCGTGGGCAGGATTGGCCACGTAGGGGCAGTTGTCGATTTCATTAGCCCAACCATCCAGGTCTCCATCCAGCCCACACTCTCGATCGACAGCTATCTGGCCACCGGAGACCGAGCCGACTGCTACCGGCTCTGCCGGGTAAGCGAATAGGAAGACCTCCGAGGGGGCGGCCGGGCTAAGGCCAGGCTTCTCCGCCTTCAGTGTCAGCCTGACGAGAACCCCCGAGCCGCTTTCGTGGGCGCTTTCCTCTTCGCTGACGTCGGCGGCCGTGAGGTCATAGGCGCCGCTATCGCTGGGGTCTCCGTATGAGTGATCGACTACATCGCTGCCAGGATTGGCGGCCAGAAGCATCTGAATGTTCCTGCCAACAACGGTGACGACCGACGGGTCATAGCGAAGCGCCACACTCCACACCCGGAGGCGCGTCGCGCCCTCAATGAAGATGTCGATGTCAAAGGTGCTGCCCGCACTCACCGACCGGCAGGAGTCGATGGGCCCCAAGGAGGTAGCCGTGTTGCCGCTGGGGTCGACATCCACCCCGACCCCGGGCGTGGGTGTGGGTGTTGGCGTCGGAGCGGGCGTAGGTGTCCCTGTCGGCACGGGTGTCAGCGTCGGGGTCGGGCTAGGGGTGGGAGTCGGTTCGCTGGGGCACTCCTTCCCCACCGCCACCCAGGCGTTGACCACCGAGTCGACGGTCACCCGGTGGAGAGGGTGGCTCCACAACACCGGGTCCTCAATTGTGATCGCCGTCAGTCCGGGCCCTACCGCTGTCAAGGTCAGTCTGGCCAGCACACCGGAGCCGCTTTCGTGGGCCGGCTCGTCGGCGACGTCAGAGATCATAAGGTCATAGGCGCCGCTGAGGCCGGGGTCGCCATACGAGTGGTCTCTCACATCGCTCCCAGGGGCGGAGGCCAGGAACATCCCAACATTCCTGTCGCTGACGTTGACCACCGAAGGGTCATAGCGGACAAACACATGCCATACCTGGAGATCCTCGACGCCGGTGATGAACACATCGATATTGAAGGTGTCTCCGACGCCCACCGATACGCAGGAGTCGATGCTCCCTAAAGAGGTGGCTGTATTGCCATTCGGGTCCGCGTCAACGCCGAGCGAGACGCCGGGGCTAGCTTGTCCGGCTCCTCCTCCGCCGAGAAGCGACTGGACCCCCAAGATGCCAGCGAAGACCAGCACGCCCACCAGCGTTCCTTGCCAGAGCACTCGTTTCATCCGCCGTCTCCCTAAAGGGCCGCTCTACAGATGCCGCCTGTCACATAGCCCCGGGTCGGTCGATGGCCAGGCTGCCGTCGGCCACGCCCTTAGCCCCTCAAGAATAGTAACTCCTGTGTCAAGTCGTTGATGGTGTAACATCGGTGCTCCCCCTCGCGCTCATCCTGGCCCCACGGCCGCCCCATTGCCACCAGGAACCACACGCTGGCGTCGGCCGGCAGGAGGAAAGCGGAGGTGTCGACGGGGACGCAGCCCCCCCCCGCCGCGCTTAACCCTGGGTCGGGGGCTGGGCAATCCCTGACTACGGGTTCGTGCATTGCTTAGGCATGGCAATCCTCTGTGGGAACGCCAGGATGTCCGACGAGTTGATCCAGTTGTCGCCGGTCAGGTCGTAGCGGCACTTGTAGGTGGGCTCGACGCCCAGTTGCGCTGGCATCCTAACGTTGGCCGGGAACGCCAGGATATCGGAGGAGTTGCACCAGCAGTCGATGTTGATGTCGTAGGCCCAGGCGTCGTCCGTATGGCTAGTGTTGCAGTCGTCGCCGCAGGGGTCGAAGGGGTCGGTGCCGGACCAGTCCTCCTCCCAGTTCAACCCCTTGTCGTTGTCGCTGTCGGCCGTGTCGGGGGCGTTGAAGTCAAGGACGTCGAGTGGGTCGGTGCCGTCCCGCAACTCCTGGCCGTCGGGCGTCTTGTCGTTGTCGTCGTCGCAGTCGCAGGCGTCGCCCGCGCCGTCAGTGTCGTGGTTCTCCTGCCCAGAGTTCGAGACGTGCATGCAGTTGTCGCAGGCGTCGCCGTAGCTGTCGGTGTCGGAGTTCTGCTGGGTGGGGTTGCTGACAGCGAGGCAGTTGTCGCAGGCGTCGCCGTAGCCGTCCGTGTCGGAGTTCTGCTGGGTGGGGTTGCTGACAGCGGGACAGTTGTCGCAGGCGTCGCCGTAGCCGTCCGTGTCGCCATCCACCTGGCTGAGGTTCCAGACCGAGGGGCAGTTGTCGCAGACGTTGCCCACGTGGTCGCCGTCGCTGTCCTCCTGGCCGGAGTTGGCATCGTTCGGGCAGTTGTCGGCGATGTCGGCGATGTCGTCGCTGTCCGTATCCGGCTGAGCCATCTGGGCCGGCTCGGGGTGAGGAGTGAAGTGATCGTTCACTGAGAAGTCCACCGATAGGGCGAAGCCCTTGACGTACATGAGATTCGGCCAGTCGTTGTAGCCGTCGAGCACAGAGGTCATGTTCCGGCACAGCCCATTCAGCGGCGGCGACGGACCCGGATCGGGGTCGGATATGCCCGCGCCGGTGTTGGCCGACGGGGAGGAGGGGCTATCGAGGGATATCCCGGTGTAGATACCGTTCATGTCCCAGTCGATGTTGCCTACCGCGGCAACGGTGGCAAAGGGGCAATCCTCTTGGCCGCCGGCGCTGACCCTCAGGTAGGTGAAGGCGGTGGTGAGGCTAGCCAGGCCCGCCGGCGGCATGTTGCTATCGATGCCTCTGCCTTCGTCGAGACCCCACTGGCAGTCGTCGTCGAGCTCATCCGTCTTGCCGTCGTTACCGTTGTCTTTTCCGTCGTCGCAGGGGCCGGGGTTCATCCCAGGATCCTCTACCGGCAGCGGCTCCATGAGGGCGCCAGCGCAGTCGAGGTCGGGGAGTACCTCCAGCACGGTATCTGCGTCGGTGTCCAGGCCCTGGTCAGCCACGCCGTCGCTACCGTTGTCCAGACCATCGTTGCAGGTGTTGGCGCCCTGCCCGTCCTCATTGTCCTGTGGCGGCAAGACCCAGTGGGAGTAGTCCAGCGGCCGGTTGGCGACGATGTTGGTCATCTGGAAGGTGTAGTTCATAACGCTGAGGTAGTTGGGCTTGTAGTTCATGCTGTCGCCGCCGCCGTGGTCGAGGCCCAGGTTGTGGCCGAGCTCGTGCATGAAGGTGCCTTCCTGCTCGTCAGCGGTGAAGTCCCACTCGCCCAGGGTGACCATGAAGTCGTTGCCGGGCATCTCACCGTAGCCGGAGATGGTGTCCTCCCAGAGTGGGGTGGTGGTGTTGTCCGGGTAAGGGGAGTGGCCGAAGATGGAATAGTGGAAGACCCTGGTCTTGGCGGCCAGGATGTTCTTGCTGTTGCAGTCAGGGTCCTTCTCGTCGACCTTGCCATCGCCGTCGTTGTCAATATCATCGTCACAGGGGCCCGAGCCCGGGCCGGGGTCATCCTCGTAATCCGTTCGGTCGTCCTCGGTGCCGAAGGACTTGACGTTATCGAAGTCGGCAATTGTCGGGCTGCAGTCGGGGTCGGGGGGCTTACCGGGGCAGGCGCCCAAGTCGCACGCACCGTCACCGCCGTTGTCGATCAAGTCGTTGCACGACCCTGGCGTGGCCGAATCGGGATCCTCCTCGAGCAGGGCACCGGTGCAGTCGGAGTCGGCTCCGTCGATTTGGCCATCGAAGCCATTGTCCAGGCCGTCGTTGCAGGGGCCGGGGCTGGCAGCGGTCGGGTCCTCCAGCAGGCTGCCGGCGAAGTTCATGAAGCGGCGGTGGCTAAGCTTCTCGTCAACCAGGACGTGGAGGTGGATGCCAGTGTTGCCGTCGGGGTTGTTGACCGGGGCATTGTCGAAGGCGGCCACCACCGCGCAATCGGGGTCATTGGTGTCGGTAAGGCCATCGACGCCCCCGTTGTCTATGCCGTCGTCGCAGGTCTGGCCAACAACGCCATCTTCGATGATGGCGGCGGTGGGCTTATGGTTGTGGTTGTCGCCGCAGTCGCCGCCCGCCACGGTGCAGTCCATGTAGTCCACTTCCACGAAGATATCCTTGTGGTCGGGCCGGGCGCCCAGGTTCCACAGGTTCAGGTCGACGGTGCCGTCGTTGTTGTAGTCCCAACCGGCCTGCTGCTCCCAGGCGTCGAGAAGGCCATCGCCATCAGCGTCCGCGATGATGATGGTGCCGCCGAAGACGCCCTGGCACGGCGCCGGACAGCTACCGGAGGAGGACACGTCAGCCTTGAAGGCCACCTTCTTCTCCCCTGGCTCCTCCCCTGACCCGCTCATGGCGGGCAGGGTGAAACCCTCATAGGTTTGGCCGGTAGTGGTGCCGGGGATGACCTCGTGCTGGATCGCGACCTTATGGAAGTAGGGGAAGACCAGGACGCCGCTGATGGGGTCGCCGCCGCAGCCAGGGGTGATGACCGTGCCGTCGTCACCCATGTGGTGGCGGCCGCCCAGGCCCAAGCCGCAGGAGAAGCCGTCGACGCCGAGGACGCTGGGGTCGTCCTTGGTGGCCTGCTTGGCCTGCTCGTAGTCGCTGCCCGGCGTCCCCAGGAAGTAGCCTTCTTCCCCACCGGCGGTGGTAGCGTAGTAGCTCACCTGGGCGACGTCGTTGACTCTGGGCCCGCTGACGGAGGTGAACGTATCGACGAAGCGCTTCTGCGCGTGGTTCGGCTCGCCGCCGCTGTAGGCCTCGCCCAGCTTCCACTGGTCGCCCTGACCCACTACCCAGGTGGTGGTAGTGGTAGTGCCAGTGCCAGAGACCAGGAAGATGCCTTGGGTGCCCTTGGTGCCGCCGCTGACGCTGGCCTGGAAGGCGACAGCGCCCGAATTGTTCATTGACGCGTCGCCAACCGCGGTCACCGTGCCACCTCCCGCGCTGCCCGGGATCGTGTCGCCCTCAAGCACGACCTTCGTGATCGTATACGTTGGCGGGCCGCCGGTAGCCACGAAGATCCCCGAGCAGGGCAGCGAAGAGCAGCTAATGCCGTTCACGTCAGCGGCAAACAGCACGTCGCCGTCGTCGTTGAAGTCCAGCAGGGTGGGCACGCCGAACGCTCCGCCATCGGGCGCTGTCTGGTTCTGCATCACTACCTTGATGGCGGAGTCGGGAGCAGGGCTCACGTAGATGGCCCTGGGCGAGCCAGCCATGTTGATGTTGGCGGCAAAGGCCACTTGACCGCCGCCGTTGGTGAGAGGGGCCTCGCCTAGACTACCGCACATGGAAAGGGGGCCCTCTGGCGGTGTGTATCCGTCGATGACCACAGCCGTCGGCGGCCCACCACCGGAGGTACCGGCGAACACGCCGCAAGCTCCTCCGGCGGTCCCTTTGGCATAAAAGACGGTCAGGCCGCTATTGTTGACGTCGGCCGGGCTCAGACTGTACGCGTAGCCGAGGGAAGGCAGGGCCTCCCCTTTCAGGATAATCTTGGCGATGCCGACCCCGCCGGCCATCACCGGCGCTAGGGTAGAGGCCGGCAAAAGAGCTAACGAAATGGCGAATAGGAAGAGGAGACCAAAGCGAAACCGCGGCATGGCTAGCCACCCCCTTGTGCTGCCGTCGACTAGCGGAAAGCTAGGGCGAGACTCAAGAGACATAAGAAGATGCCTTGTTTATACGCCCCTTGTTAGAATCTGTCAAGTACGCTATGCACAACAGGGTCTGGAGGGTCGGCCCTGCCCCAGCTGCGGGGCCTCCGTCACGAGATCACCGCCGGGTAGCGCTTGACCTCCATGTCGTTGAGCCACGTTAAGGAATCTAGTAGGTCGCCCTCTTCCACGGGCCACAGAGAGACTTTCTCGCCCTCTAGCACGCAGCCGGAATCCATCCTTCTCCCTCGACTAAGCAGACTACGCTATCAAGCGTGTGGCAGGCAACCTGAATGCTCCCGGCCCGGCCGCCAGCGCTCCCCATCGCCACCACGAAGCCCACCATCCCATGGCCACCGGCCGGGGCGGCGAGGGTCTCGATGGGAAGCCGGCCTCCGGTGTCCGGCTTAACCCTGGAGGAAAGACAGCGCAACCTCTGACTACGGGTTCGTGCACTGCTTGGGCATGGCGACCCTAGCCGGGAACAGCAGGATATCCGACGAGTTGATCCACTTGTCCGGGGCCACGTCGTAGCGGCACTTGTAGCTGGGCTCGACGCCTAGCTGGGCTGGCATCTTGACGTTGGCCGGGAACGCCAGGATGTCGGAGGAGTTGCACCAGCAGTCGATGTTGATGTCGTAGCCCCAGGCATCATCCGTGTGGGTAGTGTTGCAGTCGTCGCCGCACCTATCGAACGGGTCAGTGCCAGACCAGTCCTCCTCCCAGTTCAACCCCTTGTCGTTGTCGCTATCGTTGGTGTTGCGGGGCCCATCGTCGGCCGGGTTGAGGGGGTTGGTGCCATCCCGTATCTCCTGGTTGTCCGGCGTGCCGCCGTTGTCGTCGTCGCAGTCGCAGGCGTCGCCCGCCCCGTCGCCGGGCGGGTTCACGATGACGTCGGTGTTGGTCTGGTCAGGGTTGAAGACGTACATGCAGTTGTCCGTGCCGTCCGGCACGGTGTCCGCGTCGGCGTCGGGCCCCCCCCAGATCCGGAAGGCCAGGTCGATCGACTGGCCCTGCATAGGATGACCCTGCGGATACCGCAGCTCGTTCCAGGCAGGTGGGTCGGTGGCCTGGACGGGTTCCGCGCCAGCCGCCCAGACGGCGTCGTCCTGCCAGTGCTGGAGCGAGGTCTTCCAGCCGAAGTATTCTCCCGGCACGGGGTAGGCTTGGACGTCGAGCCAGTAGGTGACGGGGTGCTGCGGCGTGCCTTGCTGGATGAACCCCTCCGGGCCGGGGCAGGTATAGCGCCACACCTGACTGTCCCCGAGGGAGAAGTAGTCCCCCGTCTGAGGCGCGAAGAAACCTTCCATCACCCCGCCTTGCTCAAAGGTGGCCACGCACTCGCCCGCTGCGTAGGTGTGCAGCCAGAGGAGATCGCCCGGCTGGCTGTAGGGTGGTCCGGGGGCGTTGGAGTGGATGCTCAGGGTGAACCACATCGGGTCCGGGCCCCCATAGTTGTTTAACCAGGAGCCCCAGAACTCGATCTGGCTGATCGGGCCCGTCTGCGTGCACAGGAAGTCGTCGGCCAGGACAGAGCTAAATGGTGGCTCGAGGAAGAAGGCGCTCACGTCCAGGCCGGTGGGTGTCAGGTCGGGCGGCTGCTGCCACTTGAGGGCAAATCCTTGCTGCTGGGCGGGCGCGGCCTGCGTCTCTCCGTCAAGCCCGTGCAGGAGGCCCATAACGACAATGAAGGCTGCTACCGCCAGGAGTACCGCACCAAGTGCTAGGCCCACACACTTCCTTTTCATCGCTGCCTCCTTTCGGACGTCAGCTGGCCGGGCACACTGGGGCCGGTGTCGGTGGACTCAACCTGGATGCACCTGTCGATGCTCGCCAGGGTGCAATACCCGTCTGTGGTGTCAGTCCCGGGGACGCACACGTTAGGCGTGGGGTTGTACGGGTCGACGTCTATACCGAAGATGGTCGGTGAGTCTCCAGTACCCCCGCTCGCCTGGGCCGGATTGTCGGTCCCCTGCGAGGTGAACAGGAGGAACAAGGCCAATAGGCCAACCGCTATCGCGGCACCCGCGGGGCCGTCGACGCAGCAATCCTCGATTCTTTTCCTTCACACCGCCTTGCGTTTACTTCTCGGTCACTCACTCCTGACTACGGGTTCGTGCATTGCTTAGGCATGGCAATCCTCTGTGGGAACAGCAGGATGTCCGACGAGTTGATCCAGTTGTCACCATTGAGGTCGTAGCGACACCGGTAGGTTGAGATGTAGGCGACGTGCTCGCCCAACTCTGCTGGCATCCTAATGTTGGCCGGGAACGCCAGGATATCGGAGGAGTTGCACCAGCAGTCGATGTTGATGTCGTAGCCCCAGGCGTCGTCCGTGTGGGTAGTGCTGCAGTCGTCGCCGCACCTATCGAACGGGTCGGTGTCGGACCAGTCCTCCTCCCAGTTCAACCCCTTGTCGTTGTCGGTGTCGTTGGTGTCCTTGAGGTGGTCGTCGGCGGGGTTGAGGGGGTTGGTGCCATCCCGTATCTCCTGGCGATCGGGCGCGCCGCCGTTGTCGTCGTCGCAGTCGCAGGCGTCGCCCCCCTTGTCGCTGTCGTGGTTCTCCTGGAGGCCGTTGGCGACGTATGGGCAGTTGTCCATGCCGTCCGGCACGGTGTCCCCGTCGGCGTCGGGCTGGACCTTCACCAGTATCGTCTTGTCCTTGGCGAGGTCGCCCAGGGTGGGGTCGCAGTAGTCGGGGTAGCCGGCGGGGGGAGCGTGGGTGATCTGGTTGCCGAACAAGAAGGAATAGTCTTTGCCCGGCTCGGATGGCTGGCGGCAGTAGATGTCGAAGTCCTCGGCCACATATTTGGGAACGTCCTTCGCCACAGCCGCCACGATGAACTGGGCGGCTAGCTCGTTCGTCTGGTCGTTCGCAGAACGGCTCTGCACGTAGACCGTGGCATTCTTAGCGGGGTGGAGTTCGGCTGGCCCATCGAGCCACGGGCCACCGTGGCCCGAGCCAACGTTGTACTTCGTGCCCTCGGCTACGTTGACCGTCTCGTTGTCGTAGCTAACCTTCAGGGAGCCGTCGCAGTTCACCGGCACATTCATCGTCTTCTGCACGAGGATGTCGACGGGCGTGGTTGGCCCGTGGTTGTAGATAGTCTTCGTGGTCTGGAAGACCTGCTCCTCGTTGACGTGGAAGTCCGCGGGGGCGCCGGCGGGGTCGAAGACCCAGCTCGCCAGTTCCAGGTCGGACTCGTACAGACAGGTGGCATTGCCATTAAACGTGGCGGGAACCACCGCGTCGTTGTCGGGATTCAGGTCGAGCACGTGAACGTCCTGCGGCCGGATGGTGGCCCTGACGGTCTCCGTTGGGTAGGGCGACTTGGGCGCGAAGCAGTGGAAGAGGAGCGTCCTGCCGACCGGGATAGTGTCCAACAGGTTGTTGAGGGGGATGTTCAGGCCGACGGTCAGCGTGCCGTCGCCGGCCAGGTATACATACTGGCTGTCGCCCGCTTGGGGCACCCAGCCGGAGGCGCAGGTCACCGGCGGCCGGACGGCCTGCAGCTGCGCGTTCGTGCAGTCCCCATCGGTGCCAAGGTCCGGGCCGTCCAGCTCCGTGCTGTCCGTGCCCCCGTCGCCATCGTTGTCCAGGCCGTCGCCGCAGGTCCAGGGGAACTGCATGTGCTCGGGGGTGCTGTTGGGGTCTGCCGGGTTGGAGCCGTGGTAGCCCTCGTCCCAGTTGGTATAGCCGTCGCCATCCGCGTCCTGGCACCCCGAGTCGGCGGCGTCTTTCAGCCCGTCGCCGTCGTTGTCGATCCCGTCGTTGCAGCTTGGCTGGCCGGTGGTGTCGTTCAGGGCGTGCAGGCTCTCTGGCCTGCTGTCCGGGTTGTCCTTGAGCGAGAACAGCAGGTTCTCCACGTTGTTCGCCCAGCCGTCATGGTCCGAGTCCTCCAGCTGGCCCGTGCCATCCGGCGGCGCGAGGCCCAGGCCGGGCGACTCCTCCTCCAGCGAGACGACGAAGTCGGCGGGCGCGGGGCCGGCGTTGGTGGCGAACACGCTCACCGATGTGCTCTCGCTGTGGCTCACGAGGACGTCCCAGTGGGTGCCGGGAAGGGGGGGCGGCGGGTCCGGCAGCAGCACGTTCAGGTCGTGCACCGACGCCTCGGCGAAGGACGTGCAGCCCACCAGCATGTTCGTCTCCTTATGGTTGTTTTCCGGCCAATTGGGGTCTTCGACCCCCTGCGGCTCAAGGAGGTCCCCGATGGTGAACCTGTGGAGGCTGGTCGGCCCCTCGCAGGCCAGGTCGAACTGGTGCTCGTCCACCACCTTCTGGCTCAGCCAGATGTCCGAGTAGACGTAATAGACGGGCACCCACACCGGCGGGCCGAGGAAGGGGCAGTTGATGTAGACCGTGTCGCCGGGGTCAACCTTGTCGTTCTGGTTCGCGTCGTTCCAGTCCCAGACGTCGCACGCCTGGCCGAAGTACTGAGGCTCCCACTTCACCGTCCACGTGCCGATCGGGCCGGGCGGCTGGTAGATGGACGCCGGCGGGATGGGCACGATGCAGGTGAACGTGCCCCCGTAGTTGACGCAGACGAGGTCGGTGACCTCGTCCACGTAGAACCAGGCCTTCTCGCCGGTGTTGTAGTCCTCCATGTCTATCTGGTCGCCGGCGGTGAGCGTTTCGTCGCCGTTGTCCTCCCAGGAGGTGAGTTCCCACAATCGCTCCTCCGCGGGGTGCAGCTGGCTCCACACGGTCCCGATGGGATTTTGCAGCAATCCCCCCGCCAGGACCATGTTGTGCGTGCGGTAGCCCAGCTCCACGTCCTGGAGGAAGGCCAGCTCGTTGGTCACGCCGGGCATGCTGTCCACGGCGATGCAGTAGCCCGGCCCAAGCTGGGGCGGGGGCACCACCGGCGTCAGGATCTCCCGGCAGGTCTTGGCGATGCCCCCCGGCGGGGCGGGGCCCATGGGGATCTTGCAGGGCACGCACTTGCTCCAGCGCGCGGGATCGGTAGTGTAGTACTGCGCGCACCCCGGGTTATTCTGCAGCAACTGGCTGTTGCTGGGTGGTTTGATGTACCAGGGCACGCCCTCCGGGATGGAAACCCTGTCCGTGTCCAGATTCTCGCACTCCACCGAGACCTCGGTCAGCGTTTGGCACTGGGGGTCCTGCTCGTCGATCAAGCCGTCCCCCTGGCCGATGCCCGAGCCGTTGTCCAGGGTGTCGTTGCAGGAGTGGAGGCCGGGCGCCTCCTCCCCTATGTGCGGGTTGCGACAGTCGGGGTCGGCGGCGTCTTTTCCGTCGCTGTTCCACGGATCGTTGTCCTGGTTATCGTTGCAGGTGGTGAGGCCGTCCTCCAGGGCGTTGGCCCGCCAGTAGGGGGCGTCGATGAACTTGATGTCCCAGGCGGTCACCCAGGGCTCCGGCCCGTGGTTGACCAGTATCTCCTTGACCAGGTAGTGCGGCTCGTGCGTGGGTACTACTTGTTGGGTCACGATCTCGAACGCCAGGTCTTTCGGGAACGTCATCGGCTCCCAGGCAGTTGGCAGGATCGCCGGTGGTTTCGGGGCCGCCGCGTAGACGGCGGAGTCATTCCGGACCGTGGGCGCGGTCTTCCAGCCGAACATCACGCCGTCCGCCCAGTTGAGGTGGGCCTGGACGTTGAGCCAGTAGATGGTGCCCTGTTGCTGGGTGAACTCGCCCGGCCCGAGGGGACAGCTGTACAGGTAGGCCATGTTGTCGATCCCCATCTGGCCGCCCTGGGGGTTGCGGAAGGTCTCCGGCGCTGGCATCGACGCGATGACCTGACACTCGCCCGGGCCGTAGGGGCGCATCCACATCGTGGGGCCCGGGTGGCTGTAAGGCCGGTCCTGGCCGGCGGGAACGTCGGAATGGATGCTGAGGGTGAACGAGACGGCCGCGGGGCCGCCGGGCGGCACCGTGTCGCCCAGCCACGAGCCCCAGAAGCGGATCTCGGTAACCGACCCGGTCTTATTGCACACGTAGTCATCGGCCAGGGCATAGCC
>Ga0315288_10004008_pt1 | contig 18752 bp, 24 predicted proteins | sample YL17G11_20_MG_FD_203454 | JGI IMG/M metagenome (GOLD analysis project Ga0315288, IMG submission 203454) | Sediment microbial communities from Yellowstone Lake, YNP, Wyoming, USA - YL17G11_20 | ecosystem: Environmental > Aquatic > Freshwater > Lake > Sediment | place: USA: Wyoming | collected... | reverse complement strand
AGCGGCGCGGGCCAAGTTGCGGGCCAAAGGCATCGACGTGTAACTGTGAGTGAGGAACGGATCACGTATCGAATCCGCGGCGGACGAAGACGGCGCACCCGTACCGGCAGTCGGCAGGAACTCATAGACCGATGGTATACCGACTGGCCGGAGGAGAAACTAGAGGAACACGGCCGCCGCTTGGCCAACCGACTCCTGGCTGTGGACGAGGTACTGCTGAAGAGGTTTGGCCGCCCCATACTCAGTCCTAGTGGGCGGGGTATCGTGAAGTTGCTGGTCGGTGCCCTATGAGATCAATACGATTCGATGGCCGGGCCGCACGGATGGGACCAACGTGGCCCTTCCGAAAGTATCCCAAACACTGGCTCCTGAGACGGGAGGACGGCTGGCACCAACTTATCATCTCGTGGCTGGGCTGGCTGGTTGAGATCGATTGGCGGGTGAAGCCGTGAGTGACCGACCCTACGGCGTTCACCGCCTCACCGACCCAGCCGGAACCACAGATTTCATGGAGCGACTAAAGGCAATGGGGTTCCACGATGCGGATCCTGTCGGCGTGGCGGTAGACGAAGAGCAGGTCATCCTGGCCCAGGAGAAGGATGTCTACATTCTCCCACGCCGCGGGGACGGGGACTACGCCCGATTTGCGCTGGCTGCCGCGATCATGGGTGCCTCCCCACCGCGCTTGGTAGCACTCGACGCGGCGGAGACATTGGTGGGGCTGATGCACGCCCTCGGTGAACCGTACCCGGCCGGGGAGTTCTTCCTCCGACTGTCGATGTGTATGTTGGGCGACCTCCAGGCCTGTGCCCACAACACGGGTGGGGCGCCGGCGCCAACCGGCCTCTCCCTCCAGGACCAGGCCTTCACCGCCCGCCTGCTTGAACCTCAACTCCAGTTTGAATCGCCTCCGTATTATTTCGCAGTCTCGATTCCTCTGGCCCGCCTTCGGGCGGAGTGGCGACTGTTCGGCCCGGACGCACCGCCTGACTGGTGGGTGAGTTACTCCGATCTGTGGCTCCATGTCCTCCGGCGCTACACCGGCGACCCGACCTTGGAGTGGCTCTTCACCGGCGGCCACGATCCACTGACCGGACTGGCCGGACTCTTCGAGTGGCCCCCTGACGTGACGAAGGCTGTCCTGCTGTGGCACATCTGCGGCCGGTCGGTGGACGTGATGGCTGGAGTGGATGCGTCCTTGGTAGACAGACTGCCGGACAACCTCCCGGCGGTCGGCGACCAGTGGAACAAGCGCCTCCCCAGTCTATGGCTCGGCATCATCAACCTCATGCAGGCCTACCAGCGCGACCGTCTGGCGCGGACACTCTACGGTCGCAAACTGCACGGTGGCCTACATCCTGGCGTAGCCAGCGCCCACACCATCCTGGGCACCGTCCAGGACATCATGGAAGTGGCAGCCGTGACGTTCGGCAACAACAGACCTGGCCCGGCCGTGATGATACGGGACATCGAGACCGATCCCCTATCCGACTTGCTCCGTGTCACCGGCATGGGGCCTAAGAACACTGAGGAAATGGACCGATGGATAGAAACATTGACCGACCTGGCGACCCTGGCCAACCCCCTGGGGCTGGAGCCCTTGAAGGCCACCGTCGTACAGCCACCCCGCGTGGTCCAGGCAAGCGGGGCGTTGACTTCCACTTCAAGTGGCGGTTCGGACACGATCCCGGCGATCCCGATGCCACCCCGGAAAGTGGTTGGAAGTATATCACGTGGGATCCCTACACCGAAACGCCGCCAAACCAGACCCGCGAACTCGTCGGCGGCCCCGAAGCCTTCCCCTGCCCCGATTGCCAAGGCGAAGTCATGCGGATCGTCGCCGAAAAGAAACCAACGGAGATCATCGAGAACTCCGACGTGATCCGGTTGGGGGAGAAGGTGGATCCGGCAAAGGTCAACACCGACACCATATTTCTGGTGGCGTGCCCAAAGTGCCTGCGGAAGATACAGATCCCCGGTAGGTTTTTGCGCGACCTGCGCCGCCAGACATTAGGGAAAGAGTTTCGGTACTAGGGGTGCCATTGATGACAACTGTGCATAATGCAGCGGAAATCCAGACCCCGCGTAGGCGCGGGCGGCCGAACCTCAACAACCTGCGGGTCGGCATTGGGGCCCGCCTGACTCCTGAAGAGGCGGAAGCACTTGACGCCCTGGCCGCAAAGATGGGCTTCAAGAACCGTGCCGAGACCATCCGCTTCATCATCCAGACTGTGATCGGGGAGGTAGGGGCATGAGCCAGAAAGACAAGGCCCCAGCCAAGTTCAAGTTCGCCGCCAGTCTCTCACTACCCGCCGACGTTTGGCGACCGGATCAAAACACGTTCAAGATGGTTGACGCCACCGCGGATAGCCGCACCGGACTGTTCTCGGCAGCGGTGGGTGCCATTATGAAGGGACTTGGCTGGGGAGATGGGGAGATGCTGGTCGGCCTCCTCATCGATTTCCTCAACCACTTTCCGGATGAGGCACGGATGGCCTTTGTTGCCGGTGTCGCCCAGGGCCTCGGAATGGTGGTTCAACGTAAGGACGAGTACCTGATGGTCGATCTCGTACAACTACACAATGCACTGGGGGACGGGACGACGGCCGAGAAGCGAACGCCGAGCGGCCTGATCCTGCCGGGGAGGTAGAATGCTGAAAGAAGCAATGGCCGAAATGATTGCACGGACGCTCTCGGAAGAGGACTACCAGCGGATGCGAGAGGAAAGGGACACCATCGCGTCCACTATTACCGCAGGCGGAGTGGCTGGCGGCGTCCTAGACATCATGGGTGGCGGGCGAACCAAACAGTTGCTTCAGGATGAGTTCGATGAGAACAGGCAGATCCTCGCCGCCTATGCCCGCCTCCACAGGAAGGAACAGGCCGATGGCTGAGAAGGAAGGGTACTGGCCCCGGTGGTGGAGTGCCGTGTGGACGGTCATCCTTGGTTTTGCCTCCATCATGGAGTTCCTCCACTTCCGACGTGAGTGGGGACAGCGGGACTACAGAAACGTCATGGGTCCACTCTTCATGGGAATCGGCCTCGGATATATGGCTTCCGAGGCGGCCCAAGGTAGCTGGCCGTAGGTAGAGGGGACTAGCGCCCCTGCCGCTTCGCCTTCTTCTTGCCCTTGGCAGGAACAACAGGCTGACGCCGTTGATTGCGTTCGGCCTGTTGTCGTTTCTTGCTCTTGCTCATATCTACACCCACGGGTCTGGTACTTGTTCATCACTAGGCACAGCGCCCCAGCGCCGCGCCCCGGCCGCAGGGTTGACGACCTCTGGACTAGGCACCGCCCCAAAGCGCCGTACCCCGCCCGGAAAGGCAGCGGCTACCAGCGTATCGGTGGGGATGATTCCGAACGCCAGACCGCCCGCCGTGGGCGTGATGAGTACCAGCAGGCCGCGCTCCAGGTCGAAGGCAATAGCCGCTGTCTCCGGCTGGACGAAGGCCCACCAGTTCGTCGGCGCCCAGGCCCATTTAGGCATAGTCGGTCCCGCCGATGTGAACGGTGGCCTGGTCTGCTACGTCCGCAAACCCTCGGATGGTGCTGGCGGCTTCCATGTGGAACGGCCGGGCGTTAACGAGTTCCAGGATGTTCACCCCCAGTCCGTCACCGGGAATGCTCAAGGCTTTGCAGATGATGTTGGTGTCGTCCGCCGCCCCGCCGTTAGGAACGTAGTAGAATGTGACCTTCACGGCGGTGGTGTTGTCGTTGACCGCCAGGATATAGTCGAGAACGGCCCCACCCGCCCCGGAGGTATAGAGCGTCGTAGCGCCTCCGCCTACCAGGGGTAGTTGAACGGGATCAACCGCGATGGGTGTAAAGACTGTTGGTGTAGTCATGTTCTTCTCCTTACTTCAATGGCTGAGTCAGGATTTGTACTGTAACTGTGTGGCCCGCAGCGCCGGTGGTTCCCCCGCGCAGTGACAGACCAGAGCCGGGCGGGATGTAGATAGGCCGCCACAACTCTAGGAGGCCAACAGGCATACCCATGTTTGCGCTGTTGCAGAACTTGACCTCCTCAATGCCCACAGCAGCGGCGGCTTCTCCGATTCCAATCTCCAGCAATGCGGGGTGGCCAAGTAGGGTGGCATCGGGGCCGCACAACTTTACCCCCGTGACCAATAGGGGTTGTGTCTGGGCGGCGGCTGTAAGCGCAGTAACCCAGTTGCCAAACGCAGCACCCCCCAACGTTACCGTGGTGTACGTCAGCGGGTCGGGCACCAGCATCATGTCTGCCATCGCTTGGCTGGCCCCCAGCCCCGTGCGCCCTCGACGGAACCCCTCTGGCCGATGAAGCGTGTTTGGCCGGTCATAGAACGGGACAGGGATACCGAACAACGATACCCACGTTCTAACGACTGTCCCTGCCTGGTCCACTGTTGAGCGGAAACGCACAACCGTAGCATTGGGGATGTACTGTGGAGGAAACAGGAAGGTACGACTGAAGAACACATTGGAACCTGTTGCTGCTGGCGCCAGGAAGCTGAACGCCTCGCCTATGGTAGCAAAAGGAACCTCGAACCCTGCTGCCCCAGTTGCAAGCTGGACTTGGGAGTGGGCTGTCATGCCTGCGGAAGCAAACCCCATAGTGCGGACATACGCTCCCAGTACCCACCAGTTGCCAGCTACCGCAGCAATGATGCTGGCGTAGTTGCCCCACACGCTGTTCACCCCCGGTGTCGAGAGAACATCAACGGCGAATCGCGGCCCGATTATCTGCATCCGTCCAGCGTTGCCGGGAGAGCGGGCGAAGGCGTGGGCATTAACGGTCATGTCCTTCCCCTACTGTAAGAGCCCGATCGAGATGAAGTAAGTTATCAGCGTACCCAACACGTCGGCAACCTCGTCCAGTGTGGTCGCGTCGGCATCATAGGCCCGGTCGGGCGTCACGTGGGCTACTGTGTAGGCCGCATCGCGGGCGGCGACGGCATGGCCAAAGAAGCCGATGTTGGCACCGAGGTGTTGGAAGTCCACGCCGACAATGAGTGAGTCATCGGTCTTCAGAATGTTGGCCGCCGACCTATAGAGGTTGGTGTCGCGGGCCGTTCCCCAGGCGATGACCCCACTGGCCGCCGTATCGGTGTTGATGGCGATGGCGGCTGTTGGGAACGCGCCCAGGCGGAGGCCGATGTTGAGCCCGCCGGTGGTGATTCCCCCCAACACATTCACCGCGACGTAGTGGGTGAGCACGCCGCTGGCCCCCTTCGACGGGGCATCGATGTTAATCCCGTACAGGACGCCAACGGTGGTGGCAGAACCGCCCGTCCACTGGTTCTGTATGTAGAGCCCGTAAGCATAGGACACGTTGCCCGCGCCTAGACCCCAGTATTGAGCAACCTGGATACCTGCCATGCCGTTGATGGTGCCGGAGCCGAGATGCTGCGCGGCACCGACAGCGCCCACCAAGGCAAGGCCGGACGAGAAGTTCCTCACGTTGCCCGCCACAGTCTGGGCCAGGAACCGAACCGCCTGGTAGGTTCGAGCGGTATCCGCAGTGGGGGCCGCATCCATGAGCGCCTGTAGTTCGTAGAAGTCGAAGGTTATTGCCGTGGCTGTATGGTAGAGACTCAGGCCCGCAACGTGGCCCGCCGCCCCCGTGGGGTCGATGAAGCGTGTGGTGTCGCTTATCTTGCACAGGCCGTAGAGCATGGTGTGGCCGGTCACGTCCACGGCGCAGTTGGCGGTGATGGCCGCGTCCGCTCCCACGTAGAGCCGAATGGCGTTAAGGTCGCCGGCGGTGACATTGGTTGGTGCCGCCGCGTTCCCCACGCGCAGGTAGCCGGCGTACCGGGGGCTCACCGTCCAAGAGGCATCAGTACCGTCCGTCCAAAGTCCGGACCCGGCAGCACCGACCGCCAACGCCGCCCACTTGGGAGTAGCATTTCCGTAGATTAGAGACCCACGAGCAACGGCCGCAGCCAGGGTGTCGGAGTGGGTGGCAGACAGGATGGCATGGGTCAGGCCAGTGAGGACGGCCGTAGCCGCTATCTTCCCGGCGCCGGAGGAGGCCCAGGTGACGGAGGCCGTGTCCTCGATGGTGATTCGGTCCCCACCATTGGGGTCGATGTTGGTTGGCCCAGCGATGGTAAGGCCGATGAACCCGGCGTGGTGGACATCAGGCAGTCCGGCGTGGGCGGCAATCAGCCCTGCCGCCACCCCGACAAGTTCATATTCGGTGTGCAGGTCTCCGGCGGCGAAGACCGGATGCTTGTGAACATGGTCTCGGTGGGAGAAGACGAGACTCGTACCAGGACTGGCAGCAGCGGCGATGTCGGCTGGGTTGGTGGCGTCCAGGGCGGTCTTCCAGGAGGGACGGAGTTCCGCGTTGTCTATACCGAAGACATTGCGGACGTTGGCAGCAGGGATGGAGATGGCGAGCCTGGACCACTTCGGCGTGACGTTGCCGATGATAGTGTCGCCGTCCACCACCGCGCCCAGGAGGGTGTCGGTGTGGTAACTACCATCAAGGAGGGTGTGGCTGGAATAGAGAGCCGAGGTCGGAATGTCAGCATCGAGGTTCGTCCCATTGTTGTGGTAGACATTAGGCCCGATGACACAGGCGGCACCGACAGAGCCCGCATCAGCATCTATGGCCGTCGTGTTGTAGGCGAAGACGTTACTCTCGATAATGGCACCCACCGTTGCGGCACCCGTGAAGTAGATGGCCCGGTAGAGACGATGGAAGCGGCAGGCTTCGATGATGGCATCACCGGCAGCCAAGAGCCGGATGCCCTCACGGTTTGCAATGGCCGCAACCCTATCTGACTGGAAGTAGGTGCTGGTACAGATGAGATGGGAGCCGCCTTGCACCAAGATTCCTATGGCGTTCGGGGAGTTCACCCCATCCCCATACAGGAAGAACCGGCAACCGACTACACTGAGTCGGCCGAGGTAGGCACTGTAGTTGGTGACAGACAAGAGTGTTGTCGCGGTGGAATCGGCAACGAAGACACAATCAACGAACGATGCCGTCGCACCTACCAGCGCGGCGACCGTATTTCCTCGGAACGCGCAGTTGTGGGCCTGGAGTGAATACTCATTGACGGATTCTTCTAGGCCCGTATAGGTTCCCAGACAGGAGCCAGAACCGGCGAGGAAACTGCTGTTTTGCAGAAGGACGCCGCGTAGTTGAGTACCCGTAATCGTGAGGGCGTTTGCCAAGTCACTTTTGAGGAAGCAGGTTTCGATGACCATGCCCCCAAGGGAGGTAAGGGCCATCGTGACAGGCGAATAGGCGTTGCTGTTGATGTAGAGTCCCCTCAAGGTCAACTTGCCGTAGCCAGTCACCTTGATGGGCGAATCTGTAGGAACGAGGGCATCCTTAATGGTGACGATGGTCCCAAAATCATCCCCGACACTGGCCAGAGGTACGGTTCCCGGCGCCCCCTGCGCCTCCAAGATGATGTGCAGCCCATTAACCAGGGCCATCAAGACCTGCTCCTGGTAGACGCCAGGGTTGATGTGGATGACGTATGCATCCAAGGCAGGAATGGGGCCGTAGGTAGCGATGATATAACTGACCGCCGCCTGGATGGTCTTGTGGGTGCCGTGCCCGGTCTTGTCCACGACGGCGTGCTTGCCCAGGGAGCCGGGAGACATATTGAGAATCTGTAGGCGGACCTGGCCTGTGTAGGTACGGCCGCGGGCGGGGTCGAGGGTGCTTTGGACACGTGTGCTCACGCGCCGGGCCCGGACCTTGAAGAACCACCGCTGGTCATCGGGCAGATTGTCAAAGAAAGCAACACCGCCGAGGTCGGTCTCTATCACCTGGATGACAGCAAGTGTATCTAGGTCGAAGCACTCCACCTCGACGCCAGCAAGAGGCTGGAAGTTTTCGTTGGTAGTGGCCACACGTGCCCAGGCCATCTTACCGCTCCCTGCTTGTGTTGACCTGCTCCCCGCGCCAAGCACCTTCTAACACGAGAGTTGGTCGCGTCAGTAGATCATCTTCATACAGGTCTATGATCTTGAGGCCACGGCTGGCGAGCATCTGTTTGGCTATCATGTCGCGGGCACGGTCGTCAGGATTAGATGTGTGCCAACGGAGTCCCTGGACATTCCATCCCATCTGCTGGAGAGGAAAAATGAAATCGATGACGAAACCCCCGAAGGCCGTGCGTCCGCCAAAGATTGGCCATTGGTAAACGAAATCCAGCCCCTCTTTCTGCTTCTTGGTGTTGACCAACCAGTCCCAGACGATGAACTCCGGCAGGGAGCCGCCGATAGTGGCGTTCCAGGCCTGCCACTTGTCCTGGAGTGTCTGGTCCTGGTCTGGAGGCAGGGGAATCTCTGGACCGGCGAGGGGGCGCAGCTCCAGTCCTTCCCGTTCGGTGATACGGCGGAGGCGCCCCGCCTGTGGAATACGCGGGGCGCGGAAAGGAGCGGGCCGTGTGGTCTCAATGCGACGGGCCATCCTACGTCACCGGCTCGATAAGGGTAATGTCGATGTACCCCAGCCCCTTGACGGCATCGCGGAAGTCGTCGAAGGTCATAGGGAGGTCGGCGATCTTGACGTAGACACCATCCGTCACGTTCGGAACCACAAAGAGAACCAACGGTTTGGTGTTCCAGATGGAGATCAACTTCTCCCAGACGTTCTTCACCGAGGCGTCAACCCCATCGACGTGAACCTTCTCGGCAATCATCTGGTTCACGTCTATCTGCCAGACCCACGTTGAACGGAAGGTGGGCTTCTTGTCGTAGAGCAGAACCAGGGACATCAACTCAGGACTGAGGTTTGCCGTACCGCCGCGGTCCAGGGTGATACGGAAGCGGACGGTGCGGAACTCCAGGCCAGTGCTACCCGCAAAGCTGAGGTACGTCCCGGCCGCCGTGAAGGTGCCAAGGTTAGCCCAGACCGAGGCCTCAGCATTATTGAGCTGGTACTCCACCTTCACCGTCTCGCTGGCTGTGATGTTGTAGCCGTCGCAGTAGAGACGGTAGAGGGCACCGGACAACTCCTGGAAGCCGCCGTCGATCCAGCCCGTGGTGAAGTAGAGGGGACCATCCTGGAAGTTATCGACGCCGACACTGGGCACCTCAGCGAGGGTTGGCAGTGTCCAGAGGACACGCTTCGGACTGGTAACACCGCTGTAACTCGTGGTGCCAAGGGCGACCAGCCTCCGGCCTGTGGTGTACTGAAGAGGATTCCAGCGGGCCGCCGACCCAAACGCGGGCGCTTTGATGGCGGCTACCTTGGGGCCCAGTGTTGTCCAGCCTGCGCCGTTGTAGCACAGGAGTTGCTGGGCACCATCGGTAGTCTCGTACAGTGCGTAGAGGTAATCCCCGATGGCAGCAAGTTTGGCCACACACCCTAACTGAAGGCAGGGCGGCACCGCCCACTTGCGCCCCCAGGAGATGTTACGGACGGTCTGTCCATCCCACAGGTAGACCTGGAAGGCGTCGGTGAAGGCGATGTAGTTCTGGTAGATGACGGCGTGCAGGATGGAACAACCAATGCCCACCGGGATCTCCAGGGCTGTGCGGGCGTAGAAGTCTAGGGCGAAGAGGGTGATGATTCCCTGTTCGTTGGTGGCCAGGAAGTGAACCGCTCCCTCGCCCCAGGGGGCCATGAACACGCCGACGAAGATGACGCGGCCATAACCTGCCCGCCAGATAACTTGGGCGTCGTCTGTGTCATCGATATTCCAGGTCTGCCCATCTGCGGAGAAGATGATCTCCGAGATCGGGCGTGTGCCGATGAGTTTCTCCTGCCAGACGATGGCATCCTCAATGACCTTCTGGGTGCCGGTGCCGCCATCGGCCCACGTGACAGCATCCGTCGAACGCTGATAGCGGGCGGTTCCGCCCCCACCCTCACAGAAGGCATAGAGGGCCGTGGCCCCCGCCGGTGTGGGTGGCGCATACTCCAGGATGGTGGAGATCATGGTGGCGCTGGCGATGTCTTTGACCTTGGTGAAACCAGTGGCGTTGTCGGTCGAGCGGTAGATGCTACCGCCCAAGCCAGCGAGAAGAGCGGTGCCGCCGGTAGTGGTGCCGGCGATAGGACGACCAGGACTTCGGCCGGTGTAGTCCACTGAGGCCGGGGCGGTGATGGCAGCGGCGTCAACCGTGGGCGGCAGGGTGATGTGCCGGGCCCGGCGGATGTCTACGCCACCGTTGTTGTCCCAGCAGGTGCCCAGTTCCTCACGGATCTCCAGGCGCCGGTGGCCGATGCCCGCGGAAAAGTCGTCAAGAACTAGCCAGAAGGCGTGCAGTTTCTCATCGTAAGTTGCGCGTCCGACCTTTAGGCCTTGAGTCCACTCGGCCACTGAGTTGGCGCGGGCGCGCCCACGGGCGTAGAAACTCTGTCCTGCGAGGGTTACGGCTTCGTGAGGAATTTTCTAATCCTCCCCGCAGGTACACGTTGGACAGTGCTTCTCTCGCCTACCCGACGGGTGCCCGTGTACCCACAGTTCTAGGTTCTCCAGACGATTGTCTTGGCGGTTTCCGTTCTTGTGGTGGACGACCTCATCTGACCGCAGGGGTCTGCCGAGACTCTTGGCCAAGACGACTCGGTGTTCGCGGTCGTATCCCCTATAGGGACCATCGCCTGTCCAGATGTGGACGTAACCATTGACTAGATAGCGTCCACCGCGCCAGTTGGGACACCCAGTCCCACTCAGATGGGATAACGGATGTCGCTGTGCAGTTTTGGCCGACGAACAGGGACGACAGAGGCCGGTAAGTTGCCCCAACTTTAGTTGCCTACGTATACGTGGCACAGGAACCCAAGCCTCCCTAGAACACTGTAGGCAACGGTGGAGTATTGCTGTGTAGCGTTGGGAAGGAAATTCAAAGACTTTTTGGGATGCAAAGATGAATGCAGAACGTATCGCCCCAGGCAATTCTGCTGCATTCAATGGCCGTGTCCTTCCAGACATCGTTTCCTCTATTACCTAGTTGGAATATGCCGAGACGAAGGCTTCACACGATACTCGGCTGGGTGGTGGGCCAATGCCCGTTCTGATAGGGCAAACAGACTATTGGCGGTACTGGTGCGTACATTTGCGATGGCGATTCGCTTCTCCAGCAACTCCGGGGTGGACTCCTCCACTGGTACGGCCGCCAGGTAGAGTAGGGCGTAGGCTTCGGTCCTCATTCGGACGAAGGCCACGAAGCCGTCCTCGATGGCCGTAGCATCCACCAGGGGAACGACCGGCCGCTGCTGACCGACGATCTTGATCTTCTTGCCGGCGGTGGGTGCCCAGGCCAGGGAGTTGAACATGATGACGGGCACACCCCCATCGTAGGCCGGGCGCCAGGCGTTATCCGGGATGGCATAGTCGTACTGGCCGGGGGTGGCGAAGTCCTCCTCAAGGATCATGTAGATGTAGGCGAAGTTGGCGGGCACAGGGTAGGAGTACGTGTCCGCTACCAGCGTGATGGACTCGTCCTCTTCTACAGGCAGTAACCACCCGGTCAACTTCAGGTCGTCATAGGCGTCTTGGATGAACCCCTCGATCAACCCCTCTCCCACGGAGATATTTTGCGGATCATGTAGCTTTGCCGAAACGTGTCTTTTCAGACTCCCGAAGGTTTGGCTCATCGTTCTTCCTCAAAACAGCGGCAACCGGGGCAATGGTAGTCACTCGCCCTAACCCCCGGCGGCTGTTGTACGCGCCAAAGTTCTAGATTCTCAGGACGGTTATCCTGCCGGTCGCCATTAAGGTGGTGCACCGTCTCGCCGGGGCCCAATGGACGCCCAAGGGTTTGCTCCATAACAAGGCGGTGCTCCAGTTGGTATTGTGGATGCGCCCCGCCCACAATACGGATATGGATATACCCATCGGGACGAATAATGCGCCCCATCCTCGGCCCAAGCGGGCGTGGCCTACGAAAGCGGGGCATACAGTTCTTGCACGCGGCGGTCAAGACTTTTCCTTTTCCAAGCCGAAGCCGCTCGCGGATTTCTGCAATCCGTATAGTCCCTGGGCGTCCGCATCCCCGGCAATGATAGGCGACAACGCGGAACCCTTTGTGATCGGTAGCCTGCTGGTCAAACAGGAAGAATGGTCGGATCTCCTGCGGAAGTTCATTGGCTTTTAGTGGGACAGACGGAAAGGGCATCTCTCTCCCCCATTAGCGACCAGGAACGCGTTTGCTGTCCGGAAGCGGGCGCCACTCCCTCGGAATCCGCTGCATTATGAGATTGGATCTCGCCCAAGCCTCCTGAACCAGGGCCCGCCGCCAAGCCGACAACTCGGAGACGCCGCCGGCCAGGATGTCCGCCGCATACCCTATGGCCCGCTCGCGGATGAAGGACTCCAGGCCGGGTTCCGCAACTTCGACTCCGGCCAACTGAGCCACACGTTTCTGCCCAATGACCTTAATCTTGACACCGGCGACAAGAGTAAACTCGTTCTCGTCGAACTTGATGACGGCGGTGGTGCCGGTCTCATAAGCCAAGCGCCAGAGGGACGGATGGATGACGTTGGGGTACTTGCCGGAGCCAACCGCCGACTCCTGGCGCAACTCCTTGATGTAGGCAAAGTCGGCTGGGACGCTGTAATCCCAGACGGCGGCTATGATGGTGGATTCATCCTCGGCCAGGGGCGAGACGATCTGCTCGGCCGCCAAGTCATCAATTGCCTGGTTTATGAGGATGCCATACTGGGCGGCAGTCAACTCCAGGCTGCCAGAGTCGTGGCACCTGAGAGCAACAGCCGCCTGTAGGTTGGCGAACGTCGTCATCCTCTCTCCCTCCTAACAATTCGGGGCGGCCCTTTACGGGCCGATGGCCCGGCCGCCCCGGAAGTTGAATCGCCTGCCCGACTACGGTAGTGGGTCCGGGCCAGGCTGGTCTCGGCTCACGACTGCATCGAGGTACATGTCATCATCGGCCGGAAGTACGGCATTGATGTCGAACACCCGCACGGAAAACCCGGTCGGGATCAGTGTTGGATTCGGTAGAGGTATGAGGGCCTTCTTCAGGCCCGTCTCATCCTCAATGAGAGGAAGCATGGGCGCCCAGGTCACGTACCATGTCTCCCCTTGGCTGATGACATCGCCCATGATGGCCGAAAGGACGACAACTCCCGCAGTATCGCGTATCTGGAGAACGAGTTGCCGGTCGTCCTGGCTCTTGGCGTCGGCTATATACAGGCAGTAGACCCTGAGCAGTTCATAGACTTCGCCATCAGGCACCGTGAACAGGATCTTGTCTGAGTCGTTCTCGGCCCAATCCTGAAAGGCTTTGAGTTCAGGGAAAGGTATCACTACACGTCTCCGCGGTGTTGTACCTCTATTCGCCTGGACAGATGCGCCGCACCAGTGCGTTCACGAGCATGTGGTCAGCGGCCACATCTACGCCGTTATAATCCCTCACTCCCACCGTCCATCCAGTTGGGAGCAACAGCGGGTTCGGAAGAGGTGCGAGCATCAACTTCACACCAGTCTCATCCTCCTGGAGGGGGTACGCAGGTGCCCAGGTTATCTCCCATACCTCATTGGCCGTGACGAACTCGCCTGTGTAGATCTGGAGAACGAGGACGGCGTTGTTGTCGATGACATCGACACAGAACTGCCGGTTGCCTCCCTTGGCGCTGGCGGTAACTTGGATATGAACCCAGAGGAGTTCGTAGACCTCGCCAGCGGGAACCGTGAAGATCGCCTTGGCTGAGTCATCCAGGGTCAAGTCCTGGAAGGCTTTGAGTTCAGGGAAAGGGAACATTGTCACACCCCTATAGTGTTGTCCACCTACTCGCCCGGCTGGTAGCGCCGCACCAGCGCATCGAGGTACATGGTGTCGTTGTCCGGGTCTATGGCATTAACGTCCTGTACCCGAACGGCATACCCGACCGGGAGCAACAGCGGGTTCGGAAGGGGCACAAGTATCAGATTCACGCCGGTCTGATCCTCTTGGAGAGGGAGTGCGGGCGCCCAGGTTATCCCCCACGTCTCACCAGCCTCAACGAACTCGCCCGTGAGGGTCTGGAGAGTCAGGTTCCCCCCGGCGTCATACACAATAAGGCGGAATTGCCGGTTGCCCCCGTTGCCGGTGGCCACAACCGCAGCATGGACCCAGAGAAGTTCGTAGACTTCTCCATTGGGGACTATGAAGATCACCTTATCCGAGCCGGTCGCGTCCCAATTCCGGAAGGCTTTGAGTTCGGGGAAAGGGATCATCGGTGCCCCCTACTCCTACTCCTCTTCGCCCTTGGCTGCCCTACCTGCCTTACCTGTGGCCTTCGCCGCCCGGACCAACCGTTCGCCCTCGCCGCCCGTGTGCTCGGTCAGCGTACCGCCGGTGAGGATCTTGTCCACGTCGATGCCCGGTGGCATCGTGGCCTCACGGTTAGCCAATGGGATCTGGGCGGACTTGAACTCGGCCCAGGCCTCGGCCATCGGGTTGCTGGCATCGCAACACAGCCCGACCTGGGCCTGGCACTGGCGCAGGTCCGTGCCCTTCTCTTTGTGGTAGGCGACATGGAGATCCGCGTAGGGCCCGTGTGCTTCACACCAAGCGATCACTTCGGGGTCATCTGTCGCCAGGACTCCACTGTGGAACTCGGCCCAGATGTCGCCCTCGCGGGCTGTGTCGCGCTTGCCGGTCGGAGAGTTGGGATCACGGAAGGATATGACCGTGCCGGCCTTGATCAGGAAACTGGTGTTGGGATGCTGCGGACTAATGAAGACCCGCAGGCCGGGGATGGGGTCTGGAACGCGGCCTTCTTTCCGGGCGGCCTTCATACCCTCGGCCGCCTTTGCCGTTACCTCGTTCCTGGCCGCGATCTGAGCCTGGGCCTCTTTGCGCTGTTCGTCGTCCAGAACGATGCCAGCGCCTTCGCCTTCTGTCATCGGGGTGTCTCCTCCTTTTGCATAGGGGCCCCTAGCCTATCCAGAGGCCCCCACAAACTGCTGATGTTGGCCTAGTCGCCGCTCCGTGCCACGAGACGGCACTCCAGGACGATGTGGTAGCCCTCGCCTGGGGTATCCGGGGTGGTGCGGGTGAACTCGGCGTTCAAGGCGTCGTCCGCATCCATCACCAGTGTACCGAACCAGACGGTCGTACCCCCTGGGGCGGGGTTAATGGCCTCCAGATCCACTGTGGCCACGAGGTTCGACAAAGTGGTAGTAGAGTTATCGTAGAACTCTATGTCCAGCGTCACGGGGTCGGCGCCATCGATCGCGAGGACGTTGGCCGCCACCGAGATACTGAGCACCTCGACAGACTCATGGAAGCCACAGGGGACTAGGAGCAACCCCACATCCGTTCCAGTTGGGGCTGCCGCCAAAATGATGTCCGGGATTGGCACGTTGACCAGGAAGATGTCTCCAACTCCCTTACCAGCCATTGTTTTTACTCCCTTTAGGATTTCACGTGCGAAGGGGGGCCGGGGACCGGAGGAGAAGGCGAGGAGGTCAAGCCCCCGGCCCCCCGTTTCGCTATGTTTAAACGTCCTCGCCTGTGGTCTCCTCGTCCTTTACAAACTTGTCGTACAGGTCGAGCTGTTGTAGTGTCAGGCTCTTTGCCGCACTCGCCTTCTTGAGCTGGGTGGCGATGATCGCCTTGGCAGCGGGGCCGATCTCGATCTCTACCGGAACATCGGCTTCCTGCTTCCATGCGATACGCCCCGGCGTCTCCTGTTGGAAAGCGAGGGCCGCGCTTTCCTCTTCGTTGAACCCCAGTTTCTCCTGTAGAGAACGGACAAGGCGCAATGCCGTGATGTCGCCCTCTATCGGAGCCAGGAGGTTCATCAGCATGAGCCTCTCGGCTACCTTCAACTCCATCTCGTCTCTCCTCCCTTCGGTCAGGGGCCCTACTTACAAGCGCCCGGCCCCCATTGGCGTACTCTTCGGACTATGCCGGTGGCGTTAGACTCGCCAGTATCCACATAGGTACGCTGTTGATTACACAGCGAATCGCACAACCGTTAGCGACGGCTGCGTTCCCAACCGCAACCACCATTCGGGTGTCGTGGTCGGCAGCAGCCGTAGTAGAGTCCTCGTTGGCGAAGTTGAACAGGTTTAGCGCGGCCCTATTGCCACCTTGCCGCAGTCGGATGAAAGACTGCAAAGGGTTGCGCCCAACACCGGCGTCAGCGGTATCCCTCAACTGGAGGATGGCGTAGGCACAGTCGGTGGCAGTCGCAAGGGTGCCGGTGTTGATAACCTCAATCTCGGCACCACAGAAGAAGCCCGTCAGACACTTGGCCTCTCCTGTTACAGTAAGCACAGCGTAAATGCCTACTGCCCGCCGACCGTCAGTACCCCATAGGGTCGCGTCAACACGGAGTCCTTCCAGGCCGCCGCTTTGGATGCCAGCAACCGAAGGGAACGTCCCTGCAACCTTGATGTCAAGGCCGCGTACATCGGTGCCGTAGGCCACACTCGGCCCAATGTTAGCTAGGTCGATGTCCAGGTAGACCCGCTCTCCAAGTGAATCCAGTTGGGGATCCGCACCGGAAAGTAGGCGTTCCTTCCCTGTAATGGAATCTTTGGCCATTGTTGTTTCTCCCAGGGCGGGGCCCCTCTTGCGAAGGAGAACCCCGCCCCGTTTTATCGCTTAGGCCTACGCCACGACGCTGAAGCCGCTGATGCGACCCATCGACTGGACACCCGACACGATGATACTCGTATCCGAGTAAAACACCTTCTGGTTGCGGGGACCGACGGTGGAAGGCGGCAGATCCTCCAGGTGGGGGCGTCCGTACTGCCCGTGGTGGCCAACCTTGATCTGGTCACGGTTGATGAGGTACAGGTCGTTCTGGGCCAGTGCCGTGTGGAGCAGGATCTCCACCACACCGAAGTCGGTGTTGATGCGGTCAACGACCACACCGGCATCGGTCGTACCGGGGCCCAGCCTCTCAGACGAAGACCAGAACGAACTGATCTTCCTCTTCGCCCAGGCGCTACAGAGAATGGTCTTCGCCATCTTGTCAGCGCCGACAGCGTAGAAGAGGGCCTGGAGCCTGTCGTCGATGTCCTTGCGGGTCAGGGCGGCTCCGCCAAGGGCGACAACCTGGGCTCCGAGGGCCGTTGTGACGTAGAAGATCAGGCCACCAGAGGCCGCCGGAGTAGCCGCCGTGCCCGCGAACCGCTGGCCCATGAGGACGGTCTGCTCCAAAGCCACGAACTGCTCGGCAACCAAGTCCAACGCCCGGTAGTCCAGGTCGGAGCCGCGCATGTTGTAGAGCGCGGTTTCCTGGCGCCGCTTGCTGGACTGAATGCCCTGCTGCTGGACCTGGGGGTAGTTGAACGGGAAGTTGAAGATGGCGGTGGGACGGAACACGTAGTCATCGTTCTCGTCCATCGAGTGACCCGCCACGATGATCTCGGCCGTGTTAGCCACGGCACCCTCAGCGACCAGAGCGTAGATGTCACGGGCGATGGTCAGGGTGTTCGCGTCGGCGTGTCCGATGACTCGGCAATACTCCCCCGCGCTCGGAATGTACAGGATGGTGCCGACGGGGTAGCGGTGAGCCGCAGCGGTCACAACCAACTGGACGGTAGCACCGCCAGCCAGACCACCGTGTACCAGACGCCGGTTCCATACGTCATCTTCCTGCCATTCGACCTTGGTAGTACGGAAGTCAAAGGACTCCGGCCCACCCACGTACTTGAGCAGGTCAGCGCTGCGCTCGCTCATGTTGACCAGGAGAGGCGCAACGAACCTGACCTTACTCGTAAGCGTAGTGTCAAACTCCGCTGGAACTCCTCCGTCGGGCATCCCAGCGATTCTCTCGGTTAAAATTGTCCCTGGAATTGTAGTATTGACAACCGTAACGGAACCATGTTATGGTTTAGATGAAGGGAGAGAGCCCATGTCTAAACCAGACGTTATCGGAGAGTGCGGTCATCCCGTGTATCCGGGATCCAAGATTTGTCGCCCCTGCTGGTTAGCCAAACAGCGCAAGGATCCGGCACGGTGTGAGGATTGCGGGCACTATCTCAACAAGGGCAAACACGGCGGAGTTGCTCTATCCAAACGCTGTTGGCCTTGCCACCAGAAGCATGTACAGAACATGCATCCATGTCAGCAATGTGGGAAGCCGCGCCCTAAACTCAAGGGCTCAGAGTCCACAGGACAACTGTGCCGTGAGTGCTGGCTGAATCGACCGCGTAAGCGACGCCCCTGTAAAATCCCTGGCTGTACCCGCCCGCATCGGGCGCGTGGCCTGTGCATGGAGCACTACAAGACCTGGTACGAGACCGAACACGGTCGGCGACGCATCTACGGTCGAGATGCTACAGCATGTAGGGAGACAAGGGCGGCTCCCTGTCGGCTCTGCGGGTATAACAAATTACCCTCAGAAGCCCACCGCATCGAGTCTGAGTTGGGATATGTAGTAGGAAACCTTGTCCCACTCTGTGCCCGATGCCATCGGGAGGTGACACGCGGGATCACCGCACTCCCCGATATTCGGTTGTAGGTCCCGTTACCGGAAGCCTGGGTTTCCTTTCTTCTGAATTCGGCCTACGCCGTGTACTGTCCCGGCGGAGGCGATGACTAAGCCTTTCGGACTTGGATCGACTCCGCGGGTAGATTCTGCAAGTTCTTGAGCATCACGTCCCTGCCTTGCCCCTTGTCGAACTCTTGTTCCTTTGGGGCAGGAGTTCCGCTGCCCACATCCGACGGGGCCGTTAGGCCTGCCGGAGCCGCCGGCGCCGGTTGCACCGGAACGATTGGCTCCACTTTGGCTTGTGCCTTCTGTGGTGCCGCGGCATGGATGCCGCCCTGGGCCAACTTCTCGAAGTAGGAGGCTTTCGTCTCCGCGCAGTACAACTCCATCTCAGCAACGG
>Ga0315288_10004005_pt1 | contig 18756 bp, 13 predicted proteins | sample YL17G11_20_MG_FD_203454 | JGI IMG/M metagenome (GOLD analysis project Ga0315288, IMG submission 203454) | Sediment microbial communities from Yellowstone Lake, YNP, Wyoming, USA - YL17G11_20 | ecosystem: Environmental > Aquatic > Freshwater > Lake > Sediment | place: USA: Wyoming | collected... | reverse complement strand
AACTTATAAGGAAAGAAAGAAAGGACTCCTCTGTTAAGGCGATTGTTCTGAGAGTTAACTCACCAGGGGGCGTTGCAATAGCATCAGATATTATCTGGAAAGAAGTGGAGATGGCTTCAAAAGTCAAACCTGTAGTCATCTCAATGGGTAACTATGCTGCTTCAGGAGGTTATTATATCTCGGCGCCTGGCACAAAGATTTTTGCAAGTCCTACCACAATTACTGGATCGATAGGTATCTTTGGGCTGATCCCAAATGCCGGTAAACTTATGAATCAGAAGCTTGGTATTTCCACCGAAACTGTCAATACAAACAAGAATTCAGATTTTCCTTCAATCTACAGGCCAATGAATGCTTATGAAAAAGAGGTGATGAAGTTAAGCATTGAAAAGGGGTACTCTGATTTTATCAGCAGAGTAGCATTTGGAAGGAATATGACAGTCGCAGCTGTTGACAGTATCGGACAGGGACGGGTTTGGAGCGGAACCGATGCAAAAAAGATAGGGCTGGTTGATGAAACTGGCGGTTTAACAGCTTCTGTCCAGGAAGCTGCAAAGCTTGCCGGAATAGATACTTATTCAATCAGGGAACTGCCTGTAGCAGAAGATCCTTTCAGCAGGATTTTGTCTCAGTTAAGCGGTGAGATCAGGATGAGGATCCTGAAAAACGAACTTGGAGAGTACAAAAAACTCTTTGATGAAATTCAGGAGATAAAAAATCTCTCGGGCATACAGGCCCGGTTACCTTATTTCATTGAGGTACATTAATATATATGGGAAACAAAAGATCTCTTCTCTTATATCCTTTTTCGATCCTTTACCGGCTTGTCACTGATATCCGGAACATCCTTTATAATACAGGTATTTTACCATCAGAAGAATTTGACCTACCGGTAATCAGCATCGGGAACATCACAGTTGGCGGTACCGGAAAAACTCCTCTTGCTGAATATCTTATTGACCTGCTCCGGAAGGATTTCAAAGTGGCTCTCCTGAGCAGGGGTTATAAAAGAAGATCAAGGGGATTCAGGATTGCATCACGCTCATCAACAGCAGGTGAGCTCGGTGATGAACCTCTGCAGATATTCCTTAAGTTCCCTGAAATAGTGGTTGCTGTCGACGCTGACCGTGTCAGTGGCATCAAAACCATAATAAAATTGCATCCCGAAACAGATGTAATAATCCTTGATGACGGATTTCAGCACAGAAGAGTAAAACCCGGGCTCTCCATTCTCCTCACAGATTATAACAGACTGATAACCAGAGATTATCTGATGCCCTACGGAAACCTCAGGGAGAACCAGAAGAATAGAAAAAGAGCTGATGTGTTAGTCGTCTCAAAAGCCCCGCAAACTGTTTCCGGATCAGAAATGGAAGAGATCACCAAAGAGGTACAATGGAATGACAATCAAAAGCTCTTCTTTACTTCAATTTCTTATAAAGATCTGATACCACTGTATGAAAACTCAGCCTCAGAAAGACCTGGACTTAAGGAAATGAATCGTGAAAATCATGGGGCCGTTTTAGCTACCGGCATCGCTGCTCCCGGACCATTAAAAGCAATGCTTGAAAGATATTTTGACGAAATCATCCATCTCGATTTCCCTGATCATCATTATTTCAGTGAAAATGACATTGAAAAGATCAGAACAGCCTGGAAAGATCTTATATCACAGGAAAAGGTACTAATCACCACTGAAAAAGACGCTGTAAGGTTAAGGGAATTTACTAATATTGATGAATCTTTAAAAAGATCCTTTTACTACATTCCGGTAGTGATCAGTTTTTTGAATGATGATAAGCATGAGTTTGATAATATGATATTTGAATATGTTCGAAAAAATAAAAGAGACAACAGAATTCCTTAAGGCAAAAGGGATGGTGAACCCTGAGGCAGGCGTTATCCTTGGTACAGGTCTGGGCGGGCTGACTTCGAAGATTGAGATCCGTTGTGAGATCGATTACAAAGATATTCCTCATTTCCCGGTATCTACGGTCGAAGGACATGCCGGGAAGCTTATTTACGGTGATTTCGGAGGCAAAAAGATCGTTGCAATGAAAGGACGGTTCCATTATTATGAAGGCTACAATCCGGAACAGATTGCATTGCCAATCCGTGTCTTGAAATTCCTGGGAATAAGGCATCTTTTCCTTTCAAATGCTGCAGGAGGAGTGAATCCTGCTTTTCAGATCGGTGATATAATGATCATAACTGACCATATTAACCTGATGGCAAACCCTCTCATGGGTAAGAATGACGACAGGATTGGTGCCCGCTTTCCGGATATGAGCGAGGCATACGACAGATCACTTATTGACAAGGCTGTCAGAATTGCCGGAGACAATCATATCAGCGTCAAAAAAGGTGTTTACCTGGGAACATCTGGTCCCACTTTTGAAACGCCTGCTGAATACAAATATTTCCGGACCATTGGTGCAGACTCTGTAGGTATGTCGACAGTTACGGAAGTGATTGTTGCACGGCACATGGGACTTCCGTGTTTTGCAGTAAGCATTATTACCGACCTTGGCATTGAGGGCAAGATCGAATACACAACCCACGAAACTGTCCAGCGCGAAGCCGAAAAAGCAGAGGCAAGGATGACAACAATTGTGACGGAGCTGATCTCCTCATTATAAGAATCATCATTTGATAGTTTAACCCCCCTGCCCCCCAAAGGGGGGGTTAATTCTTTGTACTCTATATGGCTTTTAAATGAACCAGGATTTTTCCCCCCTATATAGGGGGGAATTAAAAAGGGGGTCCCCATCTCATTACCAAATCTCTGTCAATCAATGATTTTACTCCCCCTGTGGGGTTGTGGGTTTATCTTCTTATAACAGTACATACTCTTTTCCATCTTTCCGATTTGCCCTTTTCATCGAAAACGGTAATCAGCAGTATATATATCCCCGTACTCACCAGCTTTTCATCCCCGGCAGTTCCGTTCCATACAATTGATGCTTCCGGTCCGGAGAGAAGGTTATCTGTTAATCTTTTCACAAACCTCCCGGTTTCATCAAAAACATCAATTGAAATAACATTTCCCAGACCTGCCAGTTTAAAGTCAATTACCAGAAAATCCTCGTTCCCGTCATTATCAGGAGTAATTTTTGTGGATGACAAATTTATTTTATCACCGCTTTCCGGATGTTCAATCAGAACTGAATTGGCAGCGCCGGGTGTTCCCCAGCCTGCCGATTCTGATGCAGAATGCCACTGTGTTTTGTCAGTTGAGATACTGTTTGTTCTGACCTTTTCAAGGGAGATCCCTTCATATCCGTTCAGGAGTGAATAATGCAGTTTCTCATCATAAAATACCTCATCAATCTTCTCCAGGCTACGATCATAAAGGATCAGGTGACCTTTGGCATCAGGCATCGAAGGCAGTGAAGGAACTTCAAAAATATTGTCCGGAACTGAAAGAGAAAATCTCTCCAGAAGAAGCTTTTTATTTGTTGTAATTACATTGTAATTACATGGCAGCAGACAATGGTTTTCCTTGGATACGAGAACAACAGAAGATGTATCATGCAGTTCATCATTGACAGATACAAGCATAAGATCTGACACATTAATGATCCTGTCAGAACAGTTATATAACTCAATAAAATCAGGTTCTTCAGGAAAGGGATTAAACAAAAGCTCATTGAATAAAATATCGCCTTTTCTTACCGGTTCAGTCATACCAAATCTGAATTCATTTTTCTCCATTCTGTTGCCTGCGAAATCAGTCACTTCATCCCCGACTGTTATTGTACAGATCCTGCCATGCTTAAGCGGTTCTCCAGGAATAATAATGTAATCCCGCAAAAGAGGATCTGAATTAAGAATAGTGTCAATCTTTGTACCTTCCAATTCAATACTTCCAATTTTTTTGTTTAGATCAATGATGGTTTCAGAAAATCTTATTTTGATTGTGCTGCTGTCATCAGGGAATACATTCTCAATACCCGAAAAAATAACGTCAGGATTCACTCCTGAAACGGAATTCATTTTACCCGGAGTCCCTCCTTCCCCTGATCTCGATGCCCTCCAGTTGCCATACTCAAAAAAGGGGTAGTTGGTGTCAATGATCTCAAGCGACCATCCTCCGCCGGCCTTCAGTATATCGCCGTACCAGTCTGACGAGTATTCCACACCATGAATAAATGTCTTTTTATTATCACTGATAAAAAGGATCTTTCCTTCGTTGGTAAGGGCAGGAAAAGATTTAAGGCCGGTTGTTTTCCCGTAACAGCTTAATAATGCTGTATCCTCCAGCTGACATACTATCATGTAAGATCCCGGAGCAATTATCTTATCCGGAAAAACGCAATTTACGATGCCGTCGGAAAGACTCCAGCTTTTAAGATTTAATGGCTCCTGGGCTCGGTTAAACAATTCTATATATTCTCTGGACGGAAGCGCAACCGGAGGAGAAGGGTCAGCCATTATTTCGGAAATAATTATATCGCCCGGAACAGCTCTGACCAAATACTGATCATCTTCTGGAAGTCCGGGATCTTCAGAAAAGACTCCGTCAATAACCAGGTCGTCAAACCATAAAAGCCTGTCGCGCGATGAGGTATATCTGTATGATAGCAACAGCCATCCGATGGTAAATAATTCTGCATCATTTCCTCCACTCGAATCAATGAGATCATTATTGATCCGATGGACTTCCAGCCTCCATTCACCTGCGGGTGATCGTTTCACACTTATTTTGACAGCCTCGGATGTTCCAACGCTGGTCTGCCAGTTGAGATGCGAATTCACTATCGTACTGAATAAGCCATTCTTCAACTTCCACAGCCTCAGCGTGTCATCATAGCCGGTCTGGTTTACTCCGACAGCATAGCCATTGATGCCGGGGCCATCCCTTGCAGAGGCCGGATCAGAATCCGACATGAGGAAAACTGCCCAGTTATTAGAGGCAGACGGGTCGTATCCATGCCTGACAGTAAAGCTCCATGCAGCATTTCCTCTTTCAGGATGCAGGTTTCTGAATCCAGTTCCGATCCAGTCCAATCCTGCTTCAGAATTATCGAACGAATGGTGCAGGGAACCGGTTCCGGAAACAGGTTTCTCATAATCTGTATTCCAATGTCCTTCAGGACTTTGAATCCAGCCGGAAAGATTGCCGGATTCGAAATTTTCTATAATCTGGCCGAATGCCGTAACTGGCATTAACAAAGCCAGCAAAATAACTTTATTCATGCAGCGAGACGAATTGAAAAAAGAGTTATTTTTGACAGCTTTTTATAAATATAAATATAAATAATTATTTTAACCCAGACAAATTAAGTTATGAAAACAGCTATTGTTGGGGCCACCGGGATGGTTGGCCGGACAATGATGAAAGTTCTTGAAGAGAGGAACTTTCCTGTAACTGAGTTGATCCCTGCCGCTTCGCAGCGTTCTGTAGGAAAAGAGCTGACTTTTAAGGGAAAAGCTGTTAAGGTTGTAAGTGTGATGGAAGCAATTGAAGCCAAGCCGGTTTTTGCAATATTTTCCGCCGGTGCTTCCACATCGAAAGAATGGGCCCCAGCTTTTGCGTCAAACGGCACTGTTGTGATCGACAACTCATCAGCCTGGAGAATGGATAAGGATGTTCCGCTTATAGTTCCTGAGATAAACAGTCACGCAATAAAAAAGGGAGACAGGATAATTGCCAATCCTAATTGCTCCACGATTCAGATGGTTATGGCTCTTGCTCCGCTGCACAGGAAATACAAAATCAGGCGATTGGTAGTTGCAACCTATCAGTCAGTTACCGGAACAGGAGTAAAAGCTGTAACACAGATGGAAAATGAAAGGGCCGGGATCAAAGGTGAGATGGCATATCATTACCAGATTGATATGAATTGCTTTCCCCATGGAGGATCATTTCAGAGTGACGGATATACAACAGAAGAGCAGAAGCTTATCGATGAGACACGTAAAATACTCGAGGATCAATCAATAATGGTTACTGCAACAGTGGTAAGGATCCCAGTTGTCGGAGGTCATTCGGAGGCAGTAAACGTAGAGTTTGAGAATGATTTCAATATTGATGATATCAGATTTCTGATCAGCCAGTTCCCCGGGAATATCGTTTACGATAACCCTGCCGAATTTAAATATCCGATGCCAATCATGGCACATAACAGGGATGAGGTTTTTGTCGGAAGGATCAGAAGGGACCTGTCAAAAGAGAAATGCCTCAACCTCTGGATCGTATCTGACAATATCCGTAAAGGGGCAGCAACAAATGCGGTTCAGATTGCAGAGTATATGGTGGCGAATAAACTATATTAGCCCCCCTGCCCCCCCTAAAGGGGGGTGTATAATAGCCCCCTTCAGGGGGTTGGGGGCGTTTCGAACAGAAAATCATTATAAGGATACCTAGTTATATGTATCCTCTTCACCTCTTCATACAGCAGTTTCTGAAACTCTTCAAGGTTTTCCTTTGTTTTTGCCGAGATGAATACTGTTTTGTGATTTTTATCGTAAGCCATCCATGTTTTTTTCAGATCTTCAAGAGAATAATTCTCCCTTCTTACAGGAGTGAGGTCATCGGTATCCTTTGAGGTAAATGTAAAAGAATCGATCTTGTTGAAAACGATTATCATCGGTTTGTCCGCCGATCCCAGTTCTTTAAGTGTCTCATTAACAACCTTTATCTGATCCTCGAATCCGGGATGTGAAATATCAACAACATGCAGAAGCAGATCTGATTCCCTTACCTCATCCAGGGTTGATTTGAAGGACTCGACAAGGTCGTGGGGCAGCTTTCTTATAAATCCTACTGTATCGGACAACAGGAAGGGTAAATTACCGATAACAACTTTCCTTACAGTTGTGTCAAGGGTGGCAAACAGCTTATTTTCGGCAAAAACATCTGATTTGCTCAGGAGGTTCATTATAGTTGACTTTCCGACATTTGTATAGCCAACGAGCGCTACCCGTACCATTTTTCCGCGGTTTTTCCGCTGGGTAGCCATCTGCATATCTATCTTCTTCAGCTGTGTCTTCAGCAGAGCGATTTTATCCCTTATTATTCTCCGGTCGGTTTCCAGTTCAGTTTCACCGGGTCCTCTTAAGCCTATTCCGCCACGTTGCCTCTCGAGGTGGGTCCACATCCTGGTAAGCCGTGGAAGCAGGTACTGATATTGCGCAAGTTCAACCTGGGTACGTGCATGAGAAGTACGGGCCCGCCTGGAAAAGATATCCAGGATAAGGTTAGTCCTGTCGAGGACACGGCAGCCGAGAGTGTCTTCTATGTTTCTCAGCTGGCTTGGAGAGAGTTCGTCATCAAAAATTGCCACATCGATCCTGTTTTCAGCAACAAAGGAGGCAATCTCTCCTATTTTGCCCGAGCCTACAAAGGTTCGGGGGTCGGGAATAGCAAGTTTCTGAAGAAAGGTATTTACTGGTTCTGCGCCGGCTGTTTCGGTCAGAAATGAAAGTTCAGCCAGGTATTCCCTGGCTTGATTATCATCCTGTCCCGGATAAACTAATCCAATAAGTATAGCTCTTTCGTTCTGTTTTCCGGTTTCGATCATTCTTCAGGTTGCTTGTTGCTGGTTGCTTGTTGCTGGTTCAACCAATATTCAGCAACCAGTAACCAGCAACGCTGTCTAACCGGTGCAAATCTAATTAATAAATCTCTTATTACTCTGTATAGCACCGTTAATGGCCCGCTTAAGCGCGTCGGAACATCGCAGGACCATTTCCATATCTGAGGGGAATGGTACAGCCTTTGTTTTTGTTTTCTCAATCTGTGCCTGGCTTAGCGCCTGAATATCACCAAGAGCCCGTGCGGAGACATATTCAAAATCGGACTGAGCTCCAAGTGGGTCCTTTTTAAGCACTTTACTGGGATTAACCTGTATTACTTCAACATCGCCGTTAATCTGACAGGTTTTCGACTGTATGGTTTCAATAAGTGCGCACTGAAGTGTTTTGTATTTCCTTGTTTTAATGTCATTCCCGAGAGAATCTTTCATCACATTCCCTTTCTTATCGAGCTGATAAGAAAATCCATCCTCAACCACTTTCTTTACTACAGTGTCCTTTTGCATTGTCTGATCGGGACTCACAAAAATATTCCTGACATTTACATTAACAAAATAATCATATTTAGTATTCTGATCAAGATCCCGGGTATGGTATTCAACCCATTCACTGTTGAGCCTGGGCAAATCAAGGGAAAGCAGATCTTCTTCGAATTCCTGGTCGAATTTTATTAATGATTTGTTCTGCAATATGATGAGCACTCTGCTCATGCCAAAATATTTCGCATCATCGATTTTATTATCAATACCCTCATAATTGCCTACATATTCCTTTGCCCTGACGAATTCATAGTAAGCCTGACGGTAAGACTCCTTTAATTTGTTCTTCATAAGCTCATTGCCATGGGCATAATAGAAATCGGCTGATTTGCGCTTCGCAGCAACCATCTCGGGCATATAATCAACATAAGGATATTCTATAGTTTTCCCGTTAAGTTCCAGAGGAGTGACAGTCCTCACGTAAGCCTGTCTGTCGCTCATTCTTTTATTGATCTGATATATTTCATCCCAGTTGGCAGGCTTCTCTTCCATTTTAAGGTAACGAATTCTCTCATTATCCTGTTCATTAAGAGTTCTGAAAGCTTTGTCAAGAATTGAGATCTGTTTTGTATCCCTGGAGTCTTTGCGAAGTTGTTTTACGGCTTTGTCAAGAGCGGCCTCGTAGTTGCCTTTTTCGAGTTGTTTCCTGGATGAACTGCATCCTGAAAGGATAAGTAAAAGAATGAATGAAATAGAAACTACTTTTTTCATAGGTTGATTTTTCGAGGTTAATTACAGAAATACAAATAAATATTTACTGCTAATTATAACTATCTAATCTGTTTATTATTATGTCTCAGTATGTAAAACTGAGGGGTATCTGGAATCTGACCCTTACCGGCTGACCTCTCTGCAGTCCGGGCGACCATTTTGGAGATTCTATAATAGCCCTCATTGCTTCTTCATCGAGCAGTGGATGAACCCCTTTTATTACAGTAACATTACTCACCGAGCCGTCTTTTTCGACAATAAATGTAAGAAATACTGTTCCCCTGATTTTATTATCTATGGCTGCCTCCGGGTAATTTGTACGTTGGCCCACCCAGTCGCGGAATTTATTAAGATCTCCACCCTTGAATGTAGGCATTACTTCTACAATGAAAAGTGGTTCTTCGCTTCCGGTTCCATCACCTTCCGATAAAAGATCGTCACCAAATCCTGATCCGGCAGCATCAATAATTTCGCTTTCTTTTGATGCCAGTGCTTCATCAGTTGATACCAGAGTTTGTTCAATCTGGATGACTGTGTCAACTACCACCGGCGTTATATATTCAACTGTTTCAGGAATTTTGGAAGCATCAGGCGGAGGCGGGGCTGGAGGAACATATATTTCTTCCGGTGGAGGCTGAAGGGTTTCCATCCTTACCTGTACATAACCGTTTCCACCTGAAATGATTTTTTCTGATGAGGGCCTTGCAAGAAACGGGATCAAGACAGCAGTGATGGCAAACAATGAAGCGACAATGGTTCCCGTCAGAACAACGCGGTTATATCTTTTACGCAGCTGGTAAGCACCGTAATCCCTGTTCCGGTGTTCAAAAACAAGATCATCAAAATCCGATATATTGAATGACTGATGATCTGTTCCGGCTGTCAGTTCTGTATTTGTCTTTTTTAACCTCACTCTATCATCTCTTCTGGTGAAAAGGCTGTTATGAAAATCCACGGACAATAATCGTTCCGTTTTAGATATCCGGTCAAGACCGGGAAAGCTCTATCACAAATCCCCCGCAAAAATACTAATTACCTGCTTTAATGCAAAGTTATATTCTGATGCCTGAAGAGCATGTTTTATTATTCTTAATATTTTCTTAAATTTGCGCTGTTTTACGGGGATTTACCTGCCTGCCGGCAGGCAGGGCTCAGTTGGGGGTTTAGCTCAGTTGGCTAGAGCGTGTGACTGGCAGTCACAAGGTCAGGGGTTCGATTCCCCTAATCTCCACATTAATAATTAGATACCTCTTGTATATCAATGGATTATGAGAGGCATTGTTATTTTACATACTTCATTACATACGATATGGTTGTTATATCAAAGTTAAACCAAGGAAGTACAAAAGTCAATTTTGTTTAACAATGAATCCCTGATATTCACCAGGGTTGGTTCGCTGAATTTTCCAGATTTCTGAATAATATTTAATTACTTTTTTGCCCAGCAAGAGCCTTTTTTGTTGCTTGAAGATGAAGAAACAGGAAAAGAGTTATTTTTGGAAGGTTCTGGTATTGATAATACTGATTCTCCTGTTGAAGTGCAGCTCAATAGCAACTCACTTTTTCTTAAGATATTTTCTTGACTATTTAAACCGGGAAACTGTAATTTCTTTTTTTCGATTTATTAATATCTTTATTATACACCGAAGACTTTTTGTTTGCCTTAACAATAACAGGAAAACTGAAACTGGTTTGTTTAAACCTGCACCCACACTTTTTGTTTTTTCCTGAGCCTGTTGATGCATCTACGGATGCAACAATCATAAGCAGAAATATTGCAAGAAAAATAGCTATACAATGCTTAGACAACCAACAGTATAAACCTTTAATAGATTTTCTGTGTTTTAGTAATACTGTTTCTGTTTCTCTTGAGGTAATACTATAAAATGCTTTCATGACTTTTCACTCCTCTTTTTAAGTTATACTTAATTAATGCTGTAAACTCTGTCAAGTCTTTATATACTTTAACGAGTATTTAAGAAAATTTTTATGATCCTTTTTATGAGGATTAAGCAGAAAAATTAAACTAGCAGATTTTATTATTGTGTATAACGTTGATTATTTGAGTACTAAGTAAGTGTCGTATAATTAAAAACTGAAATGCCTGAATTTGACAAACAGCATGATAATTTGGATTAAAATTTAGTTATTCAATATAATTGCAGTTTTTTAATGAATAATATTAAGATCAATGAAGTGAACTTTTGGCAATTTTCCTTTTTAAGTGTAACCTATTATTAAATTTAATGCAGGTCAACTCGAACACGTTTGTTTGTTTTGAGAACAATCATTAAATAAAAAGCCTCCATGACGAGGGCTGGAAAAAGTTTTTGTGATCAAGGATCAACTAATCCTTTATGCATAGACGGAAATACCGAAATTCGTGGCAGAGTTCTTTATCAAAGTTACTATTCTGTTGTTGCAAATAAAAACGTTCAAAGTGAAGTTTACAATTCCAAGGAGAAAATTCCGAAAACCTGAATGAAGTATAAGTAAAGCGGGAAGTCGAGGAAGGTCAATAAAAATATGACATTTCAGACTCTTTTGGACAGTGGGGTTACTTCAGCTGGAAATTAATTGGTATGGTATACCATACCGGCACCGGTTTACCACCCTGTTTCCCCGGTTTGAATTTAGGAAGTGTTTTTACCACCCTTACAACTTCAGCATCGAGCTCGGGATCAACACCTTTAAGAATCTCAACTTTATCGACGCCACCTTTTGATGTTACACAGAACTTGACAATTACTCTGCCCTGTATATTATTTTCCTTTGCAACCTCCGGATATATTACATTATCCCCAATGTACTTCTGTATCGCTGCATCTCCACCCGGAAACATGGGCATTTCCTCAACAACAACGAAGGGTTCTGCAGCATCTACATCTTCCTGAACCTCTTCAGCAACAACTGCTACTTCTTCAACTACATCAGCGTCCCTGACTTCAACCTGAGCCTGATCTGCGCTCATGAGCTGAACAGCTTCTTCAGGTTTTACTGAGTCGACAACTACAGGAGCTGTGTATGCCTGCTGAACAACGTCTTGTGGAGGCGGCGGAGGAGGCGGCGGAGGTGCAACCTGTTCATTCGGCTGATCAAGGTTTTCCATCTTGATCTCGACCTGTCTTTCGGCACGTTTAGACTTGTTTATCGCAGCTTTTGCATTAAGGTAAGGAGTAATTACAGCAGTTCCTAATATTAAAGTACTTATTATGAGACCAATAATTACGTTACGATTGTACTTCTTACGCAGTTTGTAAGCCCCGTACTCCTTGTTCCTGTTCTCGAAAACAATGTCGTCGAAATTTGGTATTCTATTCAGTTCTCTTTCCATGCCATTTTTTATTAAAGGTTATTTGAATATACTGACTCCCGGTTTTTACGAGTAGAAAGTCTTAATTCGCATAAAATTCAACAAATCGATATGTTTGTTCCCCAATAATCCTTCCCTCCTTTTAACTAATCGTTCAAATTGTCTATTAGTCACTATTTTTGTTATTTCTTATCAAAGATATAACGAAATATTTAGTTGTACAACTAAAAACATATTTTATTTGTTAAATTCTTATGTACTTTTTCAGAAAGGATAATAAGCAATCAGGGGAAAAATCACACTATCCTTACACCAAAGTCAAGTATATTTAATAAAAAAAGCCCCCGGAGCTGATTTCCCAAGGCGGAATAAGGTAATCTGGATTAGTCATTACTGGTCACGCCTCCTGGCAACTCGACTATTTTAATATTTCGGAAATGGATCTCTGCTCCCTCAGATTCGAGGCAGATATATCCCTTTTTCTGAGATGATTGACTTATCCCATTTACAAATTTGCCGTTTATAGAAAGTTTGATGATACCATCAACGCATATAACATCGTAAGCGTTCCAATTCCCTCGTCCCTTGCACCTGTTTTCAACCGATTTGCTTCTGGTCCCCCTGGGATTATCAGGAATGGTTTTCACTCCACCGACACCAAAGAGTTCGCCATGAACATACGCATCAGGAGGAATTACACCATCCTTTATATGAAGATTGATCCAGTCGAGTTCGAGCATCTGGACTTCAACTCCGTCGGGCAGGCGTGATTCTTCTGCCGGATTGGCTTTAGACCAGACAAATACACCGGAGTTACCGCCAGGTTCAATGTGTTTCCACTCTATATGCAAAATGAAGTTTTCATATTGCTTTTCTGACCGCATCACACCTATAGGTTCGCCTGAGCAGATCAGTATCTCTTTTTGCTTTGTCCATGTCTTCTCTGCAGTATTGACGTTTATCCATTTTAAAGGAATTTCTTTCCCTTGGGTTGCAGGAGTTATGTCTTTTATGCTCACAGCTTTTCCGAATTCTAATGCAGGCTTTTGTGAATAGGATTCGGTGCTGACAAACATCAAAAAAACAAGAGCGATCTGTGCCGACAATGCCATCTGTGAAAATTTCATGAGTAATCAGGGTATTATTTTATGTTACAAATGAGGTAGATTTTGATAATTGAGTAGCAGAACTTTGTACTAGAGATTAGTGTGTTAAATAAATCAGAAACTTTTACCTAGAGTCATTATTTTAGATCGTACAGCATTCTGAGAGCTTTTTTAACAACCATTTCTGCTGAACCGATTTCAAAACGTGTTGAACTAATCTCGTATCCTCCTTCTTTATAAAGTTCGGCGGGAGGTAAATAACCGCTTGAGCCGTTACAGTGAGTGATTATGAATGTATGTTTAAATGGGGATCCCGCTTTTATTGCCATGCCGATTTCCGTCAGCATTTCAACATTAAATCCGACAAATCCCACATCTTCTCCTATTCTTGCAACAGTAATATTTACAGGAACGGTCGTTTTCTGGACTGCTTCTGTTAATTTGTTATTATTTTCCGTCATTTTTCTGCGTGGACATTCAATTGTGGCAAAAGAAGTGTTTATTTCCCCACCTTGATATATCTCCTTGATGTTACGGAAAACATGTACAACTTCTTCACCGAGCAAGGTACCAAGTAATACAGGTTCAGGTATCCAACCGGGTTCGGTGTTAAATTCAGGAAGAATCCTGTACCAGGGATCAATATTACCTGAAGCACCTGCAAACAATGGTGCAACAAAACTTCCCCCTAATATTCTTTCTACAAATTGTTCAGATAAACCGAGCACGTCACCGCTTACCATCATGTTACCTGGTCCTAACGATGTAGCATGAGTTGCATAATCAATAATTGCTCCTATTGGTGTTCCTTCAGGTGTTACTATCTTCATTACCAATACCTCCTTATCTGCAGGACCATACGGATTTCTGCCAAGTGTAATTGACCCATCAGGTTTCATCTCACGTCTGTTTGAACCTACCGGGGAAAAACCTTTTCCGATACCTGTATTTACTGGTTTCAGGTTTTTAAACGCTTCCGTAATGACTGCCAGCAATTTTTGATTCAATATTTCAGTATATTTTATATTATTCGGATCACCAGTTTCTTTATTCAGAGATAAAACGGGAGAGCTATGGGAATGAATGGTAGACAGGAACAATTCGGATTCTTTCAGGCTAAATTTATCAAGTATGCTTTTTTGAATAACGGGAAACACATCCTCTCCATATGACCCTAAATCGGAAGAAATTAAAACAATTCTTCTGCCGTTGTTTTCGAAAACAACAGCACGCGCCGATAAAAGATCATGGACACCTTCAGAAAGAGTCTTTCTTGAAGCATATCCATATAGCATAACAGGATTGTCTGGTGTAATATCAATTTTTGCAAAACCTGCATGAAGTGTTCCCCATTTATCTTCAGATTTACTTGTCTGGCCCCATAAAAGAATGCACATAAAAAAGGCAGTAAAAGCAAGAAATAGTTTTTTCTGATTCATAAGCACCTCCTTAAACTTAATTTTATTAATATTAAATTTTAAAGCAAGCTCTGTTAAAAAATGCTCTTATGCAAGTTTTTTGCCCTCTTATGTTCAAGATTTTTCTAACAGAAATGAGACTTAATAGCCTGAAAAAATATTGAAAATGCCAAAAGTTTTAAATGGAAAACAATATTAATAGAATTGCCAAATGAAGAACAGATCATTAACACGCAGAACCTTTGTGAAGAAGACATCAATTGGTGCAGCTGGTGCTGCCTTAGCCACAAATGGATTCATATCAATTTATTCAAATGTATTACAGGATGCTGAAAAGCCTGCGATTCTTGGAGGAGTACCGGTTCGTCCCAACGGTTCTAATCTCGGGGTTTCATGGCCTGTTTATGATGATACAGATGTACAGATGTATCTGGATGCTTATAAAAGCAAAAGATGGTCAGAATACAGTAATTCCGGAAAAGAGCTTTCAGTCCGGTTTGAAAAAGAATTTGCCGAATTAATGGGAGCGGGTTATTGTGCAACAACCAACTCCGGAACCGATGCATTGGATACAGCGCAGCGTGCATTGGATATTGGTCCCGGAGATGAGGTCATTACTCAGACTAATACATTTATTGCAACTGCACAAACTACATTTAATTTATATGCATTGCCAGTATTTGTAGATTCCGATCCTGAAACTTTCATGATAAATGCCGACTTGATTGAAGAACGAATAACCTCAAATACAAGGGCTATTCTTCCTGTACATATAGGTGGAGCTGCTGCAGATATGGACAAGATTATGGCAATTGCAAAAAAGCATAACCTTGTGGTTATTGAAGATGCCTGCCAGGCCCATATGGGTGAGTGGAGGAACAAGAAACTAGGGACAATAGGGAATCTGGGCTGTTTCAGCTTTCAGGAAGGCAAGAGTTTATGTGGTGGTGAAGGTGGAGCAGTAATCGGGAATGACGATAATCTGATGGCAAGGGTTGATGGATATACTAATAATGGAAGAGATCCAAGAGGTCAGAGAAGAAGTTTCCCGGGATCTAATTACCGGATAACACCATTTGTGGCAGCTACCTTATTGGGACAAATAAGACGACTTGAAGCTCAAAGCACTCTCCGTGATGAAAATTGCTTTTACCTTGAAAAATTATTATCCGGTATAAAAGGAGTTCGGCCTACAAAAAAGTACACTGGTCAGACACGCCGGGCATACTACGAATACCAACTGATTTATGAAAAGGAGTATTTTAATAATTTATCAAAAGCGAAATTCCAGCAGGCAATGCGTGCTGAAGGAATTGGATTTGGAAACGGAATTGATTCTTCGCTTCATCTCGACCCTTTCATAGAAACATATCTGAATATGAGGGCTTTTCAAAAGATATTCTCCAAAGAACGATTAGATAAGTACAGAAAGGAAAATATTTGTCCGGTGAATGAAAGAATTGGCAAAGAAACCGGTTTGTCTCTGGGACAGAGAGTCTTCCTGGGTACCAATAAAGACATGGAGGATATAGTCACTGCAATAGTGAAAATACAGAAAAACTCCGATAAACTATTACAGTTGTAATTTACAATTAATCAAGAATAAATGAGGAGCAGTTGATCACAATCATTTTCAGATTGTTCGCAGTCTTTTTTTGAATGTTAGTCAAAATTCTGACAATAAAACATTAGTGGAATCAGGTAAATTCTACTTTTAAGCTTCGTCAGAGAGATAATAACTATTCACATTCTCATTTTTAAGCTTAAGATCAATAAATGGTACACAAAACACGAATTTCTAAATGTATTCTGCATTTGCTCCTGATATTAACTTTATTGGTCATTTGTTCTTGTTCCGATACACTTTACCGTACATACTCCGGCAGGTCATATAATAAAAACCATACTTGTGCAGTGAAAAAATATTCAAATAATACCCTTTACCTCTATAGACGCTGATTATCTAATGGTTATGTTAAAGGCTTTAATATCTGTTATTTGTATTCCTTATCAATTGCAACTTTAAGGAGTCTGTAATTAATACATCCACCTGTATAAGGGCTTTTTTTAGGTTTATGTTTTGCAGAATCTCATTATCAAAAATGCTCACACTTTCAACTTCTCCCTTTCCTTTTTATATTTGACCGGCAACAGTCTTTTTTGCTGCCTCAAGATGAAAATATCGTATATAGTCTGGTAAAAAGCTTGACATTAGGTATTGATCATTTCAGAACAATATTCAGTTTTTAAAACCAATTTTCAATAACAGCTTCTCAAATTGTGGATCCCCATGCAATGTATTGAAGAGAGGTTCCACTTTAAGCCAGTACATTTCCACTTCACGATCATTATAAGCTTTTTCAAGTGTTTGAATAGCATTGTCATTTTCACCCATTGCCGTATAAATGGCAGCTGCAAAAAAGAAGGACTCCCCACCGGTGAGTTATTGCTTCTGGAAAGTAACTCGTTCAGAAACTCTGAAGATTTGCTCTTCTCTCCGGTGTTAAAGTAAGCAATACCTACATGCCCTAAATAATAAGAGATAATATTGTTCAAGTTTTCGCTTCCAAAGCTATTTTCGAATAATTCTCTAGACTCCTTATACTTTGCAAGATACGTAAAAATCCTTACTGAATTTAACATTACAAGGTGTTCACTTGGAAAGAGCCTGCGAGTTGTTTCCAGGGTCTCTAATGCCTTCTCATGTTGTCCAACATAATAGAATGCTAAAGCCATCGAAAGCCAATGACCCTCTGAATTTTTATTAAGATCAAAATATTTTTAGTTAAATTAAGTGCCTCCCCAAATTCTCCCGAGGAGAGCAAATAATCTGCAAAGAGATCGTACGGAAAATCACTGGATGGCCCTAATTGTTTAATAATCTTAAATTCCTTTTCAACTGATTCAAAATCCCAGTAATAGTACAATCGGATAGTGGCTATGGTAAAATGAGTTAATAAGGAATTCTTACCCAGTTGAAGGCGTTTGCTATAAGAGGTTCTGCTTTTTCCAGTACTTGTTCCCGGGGAAGAGATCCCCCGTGGCCACCTTCATATGCCCAGTTGAGGGCAAGTAATGCATAGGCATCAGCAAAACCAGGATCCAGGGAAATAGCTCTTTCCAGCATTGGCATTGTTTGATCAAACTCCTGGCTCCCACTTGCACACCGTAAAAACAAAATGTATGCTTCAGTATTCTTAGTCGGGACATCATCAATTCTATTTTTAACTTCCGGATTAATAGCTACATCCAGATTTTCGGCAACCTTCTGAGCTACATCACTTTGTATTTCAAGTAAATCAGTGGCTGTCATAGTACGTTTGTAATCTTCTGCCCAAAGTATTTTCCCATTTTTCCCATTAACCATCCTCACTATTATCCTGACATTATCGTCCGACTTACTTACATTTCCTTCCAGCAAATAGTTAACATCCAGTTTCCGGGCAATTTCCCTTGGGGAGAGTTTCGATCCTTTGAATCCTAAGGAGGATGTACTGGATGGTAAACTTAGCCCCTCGATCATGAAAAGATGATTCAGAATCTCTTGCATAATCCCATCGCAAAAATCTTCCTGTTCAGGATCATTACTCATGTTCTCAAAAGGGAGAACAGCTATTGATTTTTCAATTCCTCTTATCGGTTTGCCGCCACCGATGATTTTAGAAAAGTACAAAACTGCAAACACAACCGCAATAATCGATATTAATCCTCCGAGCAAGCCAGCCAACCTTTTTCTGGAGATAGTTATATTCTTTTTTACATCTTCTGTGCTTCTAATTTTTTGCTTTATCACTTCAACCGGTTTTGCCTTAATATCTGTCCCGGTCTCCTTACACTTCAGATACCATTTTATAATTATATCAAAATTAACAAGAACTGGTTTTATCTGTTCAGAATCAAAATCTTTTGGATGTGCACCATAGGCGGACAGCTCATTCAGACCGTGCATTGAAGTTATTATATGGGAGGGGACTTTTTCTTCCTTATGCAGCTTATCAAAAATCCCTTTCAGAGGTTCGGTCTTTCGTGGTCTTTTAAGTTCACATTCACACAGATCAGTAATAATAACTTCCAAACATCTCCTTGAATACAGGAGAACCATGTTCTCATCATCAGCTTTAATCAACCGT
>Ga0315288_10004004_pt1 | contig 18756 bp, 19 predicted proteins | sample YL17G11_20_MG_FD_203454 | JGI IMG/M metagenome (GOLD analysis project Ga0315288, IMG submission 203454) | Sediment microbial communities from Yellowstone Lake, YNP, Wyoming, USA - YL17G11_20 | ecosystem: Environmental > Aquatic > Freshwater > Lake > Sediment | place: USA: Wyoming | collected... | reverse complement strand
CAAAGAGCCTCTGCACATCCCACCGAGTAGGCCTTCGCGACCGCGTAGCGTCCCTTTCGCGAAGCACCCTGCGGGTAGGGAAGCACCCTGCCGAGTAGGTGCTGCGCATGGGTCGGCAGTTGGGGAAGTTCGTTGAGTTTGGTCTCCCGCAGCCACTTGCCCACTGGCGTGATGCGCGGGTCATCCTGGGCGGTGACTTTTGCGCCCTGGTAACTCTCCAGACGCTCAAACCATGCTACGGAACTTGAGGATGTGAAATTCCTTGCAACCCCGCCCGGCGCGCCGCCCGCGATAGAGGGCCGGGCCAGGGGAATCACGCTTAATCCATAAGTCTATCAGGGCAAAAAAAGGAGATAATAAGATCAGACCGAGGAGTGCGGTCGCAAAGTCAAAAGCACGTTTCAAGACAATTCCAGTGGTGAAGAGGGGGGATGGATTTGCTGCTGACATAGAATAATGACTGTAGTTGTTCGATCATCAAACCCAAGGGAAAATACTGGCTGTCTCATTTCTCTCATAATCTCTATAACATCCCATCAAACAAAGCGGATAACTGTTGACGAGATAGGGCGCGATCAGTGTAAAGATTAACCACTTCGGCGCAAGCTTCTTCGGCTACGGGGCATTGCCCTGCCGTATATCCCCATTGGCTTAAATCCCCTTCCACCGGATGTAACGGCGAGACAAACCAGTCGCCCAATGGTATGCGTAGTTTTCGGGCGTGCTCCAACAATTTCCTCTTGTCAGGAACGCGGATGGAATAGCGCAACATACTATGCCCGGCATAATCCGGGCGGTAAGGCGGTTGGATCGAGGTTCCCTTAAAAAAGGCATCATAATGTTCAGCGGTGCGTTGTCGCTGTTGCACGCGGTGAGGCAAAATCTTCAGATCACGCTGCAAGCCGCGCCGTTGAAAGCCCCCCATCCGCTTCAAATACCCCGGGGGCATCTGTACCGTATGGAGTTCATCCCCCACAGAGGAACCCACGGAAAGCCCCGCTTTTTGGGTCAAAAAACGATAGGCTTTAACCAGGGGATAGTAGAGAAACGGTTGATCTGCCAACGGGCGTACCCACACTTGCGCAGCCAAGATAACCTGTTCCATAAAGCCCGGTAGGGGTATCTGCGCGGCAATGACAGAAACTTTATGGGCCAGTTCATTATCCCGCACATGGGCAATACCCCCCAGACCCGTTGAGATGGGCTTGGACCATTGGGTGGAGAAGAAAGCCGCATGGGTATTTGTTCCTGCGGGATGGCCTCTGTAACTCGCCCCCAGTCCGTGAGCACAATCTTCGATCACGTAGATGCCGTGTCTTTCGGCCAGGGCCATGATGGGGTTTAGATCAGGGGAAAGGCCAAAAGTGTTTTGGACAATAACGGCTCGAGTACGAGTCGTGATCAGGGGTTCTATCGTTTCCGCTGAAACATTGTATGTTTGGGTGTCAATTTCTGCATATATTGGTTTGGCGCCAAGATATAACACTGCATTTGGAACGACAACACAAGTGAAACCAGGAAGGATAACCTCATCCCCCTCTTTTATACCCATTGCCTTCAAAACCGCATAAAGTGCTACACGACCTTTGAAGAAGAAAAAACAAGTGTTCATTCTTTAACTTTAATTACCCTTGCTGGATTGCCTACGGCTACTGCATTTGGAGGTATTGAAGAAATTACTGTGCTCCCCCCCCCGATAATGGTATTTCTGCCGATTGTGATACCGTTTTTCCCTGAAATCAAAAGAGATCTGGTGCCTATATAGGCATTATCTTCAATAATAAGGAGAGTATGTTTCTGTCCTTTTCCGTGAATAGCAAATATACAGCAGTATGAAATCGTAACATTATTTCCGATTATTGTAAGATAAGGGTCCATGTCATCCATATAGCATCTCATCCCAATAAAGGTATTTTTCCCAATTCTAAAACCAATCAGGCGATATAGTAATATTCGCAAAGTATTAAAAGGGATACTGGGAATAATCACCACATTTATAAACTTGCGTAAGGGCTTCCAAACAATTAGCCATAAAGGATATTTTGCGTAATAAGGAACGGGTTTACCCATGAGTTTATAAAACCATGCAAACATCAAAGCACCTCCAGAAATCTCTCTGCAAGCAACTGTAGTGGACCCTAAAAACTGTCTGGTTATTAGGTCCACTACAACCCTTTATCATGATTAGCCATCACATACCATCTGCCTCACCAAGGGTGATCCATTTGTGCATCGGAAGGTTCACGACTCGTTGAACTGCTCGCTCTGCATTCGGACATTTCCCAAGTGCATATACAAACAATGAATATTTCTCCAATCGTATGGGGTGTAGGGGAGTTTCAAACCATGAACCGAGTTCGACGCGTGAGGCACGGACCTTCTGCAATAAATCCAACTTGTTGGCAACTTTGTCCCGACTATATGATCAGAATCACATTGAGGATGTTTCATAAGTACTTCTGCGAATCAGCATCAATTGGCCAGGCACGAAACCGTCCTGCCCCCGGCCACGGCTCTCTTTTTTTCTGAACTGGCGCAGTACCTGTGGCAAGGCGCCACAATCCCCAAAGTACTCCAACTCCGTGTAAGAAGTGGTATAGGAAAAAGCACCAGGGAAGCGTCAGCACATGAAACACATTCCGGTAGCGTACAGCTTGCTGAACTGAAGCGCCGATCGCTAGAGCTGCATACAGCAGCATAACTGCCATGAACAGCCAGCGGATCCATTCGTTGAATGGTGAAAAGGCAAAACCCACTATGACGCCCAAAACAAATACTGCTGTAATCGCATGGCGGTAGGCAAAGGCATACGGCGCCAGATACCATAAGTATGCGTTGTAAGGCGCCTCCTTCTCGATTTGCTTCTTCAGGAACTTCCAGAGGCTAGATTGGTTCTGATAGAAGACCTGGATCTGAGGGTTGAGCCACACCGTACCACCGCTTGCCACAATCCGTCGGTTCATCTCATAATCCTGAGCGCGGACGAGTCTTTCATCAAACAGCCCGACCCGCCGGAAGACATCCCGCTTGAAAAAACCATAGGCGACTGTATCGGCAGGGCCTTCCTGTGCTCCCACCCGAAATCCTGAATCTCCAACACCGAACCTATGGGTTGTGAGCGCCTGGACGAGCTTTGCTCCATACGTCTCTCCACCGGGCACAGTGATAACCACACCGCCTACATTGTCAACCCCGGATCGTTGGGCAGTCTCCAGACATTCTTTTAAGTAATAGGCGGGATAGGAAGAATGACCGTCCAGTCTCATCAAATAGTCTCCCTTACACTTCTTGATGGCTATATTCAATGCCCTTGACTGTATGACACCTGGGTTATCCTGCAAATCAACTTCCGGATGCTGAGCCAATATCCTATTCACGATTGCTTTGGTATCGTCTACCGATCCACCATCAAGAACCAGCACCCTGCATTCTACTTCCGCTGGCTGTTCAAAAGCCAGGACAGATTCCAAGCATTTTCGGATATGATCTTCTTCGTTTAGCGTCGGAATCACGACGTCAATCCGTATCACGGATGTCTCCTTCTCTTCGGAATCTTTTCATGGCTCCTACTCAGGCTATCTTGAACGTCGTGCACGATTGCGATAAGTCGCTTGCCCAACACCTTCAAGTCAATAGTGGCCAGAGCCAGCTGGCGAGCCTTCTGACCCCTAGTAAAGCGACGTTCAGGATTTCGCAGCAGGGTGGCAGTGTGCGCAGCGAACTCTTGAGCATCGTTGGCGATCAAAACGGATTCGCCATCCACCAGAGGGAAACCACGCACCCCTTGCGGCGTCGAGACGATCGGCATAGCCATCGCCATGGCTTCAGCGATCTTGAGTTTAGAACCGTGTGTCTCGGCAAATGGCACCACGAAGACGTCGCTCTGGTCGAAACACGGGCGCATATCGTCTACACGACCAGTAAAGCGCATGTTGGGGACACCCGCGAACTCGGCCTGTGCCTTGGCGCTAAAGTTGCCTCCCACCAGCAGTTCCACATCAGGCATCTGCGACCAAATCAGGAGCAGGACGTTTTTCACGAAGCCGTGGAGCGCAGTCATGTTGCGCGGGACGGAAGTCCCTGTGAACAATAGGCGCGGCGGACCTGTGCGCACCTCTCTGTGTGGGACATAGTATGAACAGTCTACGCCGTTTTCGATCACATCTACCTGGGCTTGTGGCGCCAGAGCCAGGGTGTGCTGCCGATCTTCCTCACAGACCGAGATGATGCGTCCGACGTTGGCATAGATGCGCGGGTAGTGGTTGCGCGCCAGCCGGTAGTTGAAGCGCGCCGCCAAACGCGCCAGCGGATGCGAGACCTGCAAAGCGTACACCCGCCAGAACTCCACGTCGGCGTCGCATTGGTTCAGGATCCAGTTGGGCGCAGGGCGATCATGCACCAGTGTACCCCAATGGCCCGTGCTCGTGAAAACGATTCCCGGAAACTCGGTGATCTTTCGTCTGATCTCAGGATAATCAGCCAAGGACGATTCGAGAACGGCGCTGTGATACGGATAGCCGCGGCGAACTATCCGGGGCAGCGTGCGTAGCTTGTCAGTCCAGGAAACATCGCGCAAGGGCAGCCGGATGACGCTCTGCGCAAGATCGCCGAGAAAGGCAGATTGCTCATCAGAGAGTGGCTGTGGCGTCAATAATACAAGCTCTACCTCAAATGCCTTGCGGAGCTCGCTGAGCAACCCCAAGGTGCGCAAAGCAGCTCCGCTGTGAGCAGGCCAGGGGGATTCCCAGGAAAGAAAGAGAACTCGCATATCTAGATCTTTGTGCATTATCTCATTTCCAGTTCAATTGACTGGCTGCTGTTGGCCTATGTACCTGATTCGATTCGCTTTGAAACGGGAGTCTTCGCAGAACAACCATCAATGCCAGCATTGACCAGAAAAAAGGTACCAAATAATATCCCGAAGTGAAGTGATATAAGATCACCAAGACAAACAGGGGAGTATACAATCTAAATTTTCTGGTAAGCGGTTGGAGGATTTTCCACAATAAAATTATGTACAATACAACACCAATCCAACCTTGCAAGACTTTGACAACGGTAAGAATATTGTGAATTTTAATGACATCCCATTCTCCGGATCTCAGACTCACTTCACTATAGATTCCTTGGTACACGCCTAGTTCTCGCGTCTCCATTCCCAGCCCTGTGCCGAATACAAAGGTTTCGAAGCTGCTGGACGGGGCGAATAGAAGACGAACAGCGCCCACAACCCTTACCTGGGCAGAATTATCTGCTCCCAGGCTTACACGTTGTAGTCGGGACCGAATCGGATCTACAATGCCGCCGGCGAAAATACCGAAAGCCATACCAACGATGAACAGGATGAACGCCAATCGCCTCGCTGCACGCAGAAACAGCAGGGATGTCAAGATCAGAGTGCCTGCGATGATGATGCCGGTTAGCGAGAAGGAAACGACTATCGCTCCCAGCAGCGTGATGATGGACAGAATCCACATCCGTCTGTTCGGGACGAATCCCATGCCGCGCAAAAACAACAGACAGGCCAACAGTGTGACTAGACCCAGTGCATGGAGGGAAGGCTCTGTGGCCAAACCGAACGCAGGTCTAAAATCACCATAGCGGTATGTCACGCCAAAAGGATCAAGCCCTCTAACCTGCCACATATCCGGCAGATACGCAGGCACGCCAAACCCGAAGAGGATAAATTGTAGGATGTTGATACCACCCAAGAAAATTCCTAATTGCATTGTCCAGGATGCAGCCCTCATTGACGTATTGTGATCCATCTTGAATCCCGTAAGTAAGATGAAACACGTAGTGTAGGTCACAAACTGAGCAAACGAGTTCCTCCATTCTAACTCTACAACAAATCCTGAAACCAGTGCGTGACAGATTTGAATCAAGATCATTACGACACAGATCAGGGCCAATCGGGAATTCACGCGCCGGCTTTTTAGGAAGACAGTTGCAGCCGCTATGCCAAGCAACAGATGGGGAAGTGTCACGGCAAAACCACCCATCTGGAAGATTAGGACATTGCTGAACATCGGTCCCAGGGCACTCAGCAACAACAACCGCCACATGGTGTCTTGAGAAATCGACAGCCGCCATGGTCGCGCGAAAGGACGCGCATACTGATCAGAATGACTGGTTTGGGATATGGTGACGGATGGCTTTATCAACGACATTTCAGCGCCTCAGGTCAATTGTCACAACGTAGCGGTTCAATCTGATCGATCGGCAACGATGCAATCCTCTGCTGTATATCTTGGATCAATGTCGCCCGGTCAGTCAGTTCCAGCGCCTTGGTGTATTCACATGCAGCAAGGCGATACTCTCCCTGCAATGCAAGCGCATTGGCTAAATCCAGGCGTGCCCAGACGTTCCCGGGGTCCAGACGTACGCTGGTGTGTAGTGCTTCAAGCCCTTCTTGTTCCCGACCTAGTCTAAGCAGGGTCAGCCCCAACCAATCGTATGCGGTGCCTCTATCAGGTAGTATTTGAATCGCCTCTCACAATGTCTCTTCTGCCGGCTCATACTGACGAGACTCATAGTATGTACGCCCCAGTTCAAGTCGTGTCCAGTAGTCAACTCTCGAGACAACCGCCTGTTCGCACCAATATACTGCCTGCTCCATCTCTTGTTCACTCCGTCGCTCACGACACAGATTCAAGAGCATGGTTGTCTTGGCCTATGCAGGCGTATCCGAAACACGCCAGCTAATATCATAAAGACGAAATGCATCGCTTTTATTTCCCTGCTCGTAGGCGAGATCGCCTTGAAATGCGAAGTAGAGGTCTGTATTGGGTACACTGCGCCATATAGCGATTGCCTCTTCGTAACGTCCCAGTTCGTAGAGCGCCTGTCCACGTTGGTAACATGTAATTGCATCTGTGCAGTCTGCTGTAGTGGCTTGTAGAACATCGAGCGCCGATTGCGCTTGTTGGTTGTAGATGTAGACATAACCCAGTAAGCGCCGTGTCGCCCTATCTGTCGGCGTCCGCTGCAATGCGCTATTCCCCCACGCAATGGCCTTATCCACTGTACCCAAGCCTGCCTGCCCTTGAGCCACACGCAACACCTGCAAAGCCGCCAGATTGCGCCCAGCAGCGTTCACACCCCTTGGGGCTAGCCCAACGAGCACCCCGGTCAGGAACACCCACATGACCAATGTTGGCAATTGGTACTCGCTGATTCGAAATCGGCTAGAGGCTATCAGCAAACCGGTGCACATTGCTAAGAGTGCAAATGATCGGGGCCATTGAAAATCGCTGATCCCTCCCCCAAATACACCATGGATAACAAACTCGTATAGAAGCAGGGCCAACGCTGGCAATAGCAATCTACTGGGCCTATACCCTCGACCAATCCAGTTGCCGATCCCGATAATGAATAGACCAGCGGTCAACAATATATCCAATGTTACCGGGAAGTCCGAGAGATGAAACAACAGAACATTGCCCCACAACATTCCCACTGCAACCAGAGCCAGCAGAACAGCCTGGGGCGCTTGCCGCCGTCGGCCAGCGTGACCAGCTAAGGGTTGATTCCGAATCATTGATTGTCCCATCTTAAGTGCTTGGAAGTCATTTGCAGGTATCACCGGAACATCATTCCTCATTTTGATTGCCTTCGCATATTCGGCGTCTCATGGTTGTAACTGGCTCAATAACTTGAGTGCATCTTCCAGATACGCCGCCTCCCAAGAATCTGGAACGAACTGAACGCTTCTCTCAAGGTACCCCCGCGCATCATTCCGTAGTCCAGAATCCCATAACGCTTTCCCCATTAAATAATTCAACCAGCCATCATTAGGTGCCAGCACGAGCCCCTGCCGATAAAACTGCATCGCCTGAGACAATTTGCCTTGATTAGCCAGTGAAAACCCTACCCACAAATTTGCGCGGGCATTACCAGGATTTTCAGCCTGTGCTTGCCTAAAGTATGTTTCTGCGGTCATAAAATCCCGCTGATCCGAATACAAGATGCCCAGATCCATGTTCGACCAAAACGTATTTCCTGATTCACGCGCCCGTTCGCAGGTCGTAATCGCCTGGGAGATTTCGCCTCTCTGCCTAAGGAGTTCGCAAAAGTTTATTAGCGCACCCCCCTTGATCGGCAAGGCGCGATCATTGATCATCCAACTAATTTGATAATCGGACAGGGCTGTCGCAGAATCACCTGTCATTTCACTTGATAGACCATGAAGAGCAAAATAGACATCCAGATCGGGTACCAACTGCCAGTAGCTCAATGCCCGTGAGGTTTCCCCTCTTTGCCACAGAGAATTTCCTACCTCCAGCAAGAGGAATGGAGCAAATGGCTGACCGACAGCCTTCCACAAAGAGATCGCTTCTTCTGTTCGACCAAGCGCCACGAAAATTCTCGCCAACCGAATACTCTCGTCAGGTGAGCTCTTTTGTAAATTCAGTGCTCCTCTCTGGAAATGCTCCGCTCGAAGCCAAGGTGCATCACGTTCCCGTGACCAGTATCCCTCAACAAACTGCAAGCTGGCTGCATTCCGTAATGCTGACCGTAATGCTAAGCGAGATACAGCAAGGAATAAGAGACCGATCAGAGCAAAGTAAAACAACCTGCGCGGCAATTGACTTGCTCTCAAACAAGATCGTACTGTTGATTTCAATGAAAGTACCTGCGGGAAGATCTTTTATATCTGATTTTTCGTTTGCGATCGCGAATATAGTGTACCGGCATCCCACCAACCAAGGGATAAGAAGAAACATCCTTAGTTGCCACAGGACTCCCTGCAACAACTGCACCTTCACCAACAGTTACCCCTTGCAAAATTGTTGACCAACCACCGATGATAGCATATTCATGAATAAACACTTTGCCGGCCTTGTTGCCATAATCGGAATCATCTATATCATGCTCAAGCATCCAGATGTGAGATTGAATCCAATATCCACACAATTCCTTATTTCTAACCCAGAACGCCCATTCAAGATAGCCTCGAATTGAACTACTGAATGATCTCCTATCTGGATTCGCTGCGGAGCAAACACCCAAATACCTATCTCGGGATTTGTGCCGGAACCAATTCTCACCCATATAAGTAACGTGTCACAGCATGGCGAACAGCAAAGGATGGGATCAGCGTAATTCCACGGTTGTATAGGCCCAAGCGTAAAAAGTAAAGAAAGTTGACCAGGCTCGAATTCTTGGCCCGCGTTGTTATTTGCATCATTGGACTGCGGGATTCGACATCAAGACCAGGGAAAGGATCATTCATGACTTCGATTCCCGATGTTGGGCAACCGGACCAGGCCGAGAAGAACGCCAACCCTTATCGGTAGATTCCGCATAATGTTGGTCAGAGCCAGATACTCTCGATAGACTGTATTAGCAATTATGCTATGCTCGCTCTCATACCACTGCCATATGTTTGCGCACTCACTTTGCCGAACCGATTGTAACAGCGTTGTTTTGCTTTGAGGGTGAATTCGGAAGCAGGCCAGCAGTTCATCGAAATGTCCAAATGGTTTCAGCTCAGCTAATCTGAGATACAAATCATAATCCAAGGCGAAGTGAAAATCTATATCAAGGCCGCCAGCAGCAGTGTAAGCCCCGCGCCGCCAAAAGGAAGCCGGTTGGTAAAAACTTAACCCTCGGCGAAGCAGTAGCTTCCTAAACGTCTCGCGTTCCCCTCTAACAATCCTCGGTAAACCCAGACGATTACGAACAGGGCGCGTAATCTCATCAACTACAATTGTCCCTCCGACAACACAATCTACATCAGGATGTTCGACGAAATATTTCCCGACCTTACGCAGGCACCCTGGCAGTAACAAATCGTCGGAGTTTACCCATCCCAGTATCTCGCCAGTAGACATACGAAAACCTTCGCTGATCGCAGCACTTTGCCCGTTGTCTTTTTCGCTGCACCAATGCGTCAAGTAGGGAGCGTAGGCCTGTATGATCGAACGCGAACCATCCGTACTGCCTCCGTCTATCACTAGATATTCCAGGTTCGGATATCCCTGCAGAAGCACCGAGCGAATGGTCTCCTCGATGAACTGTCCCTGATTGTACGAGGGCGTGACGATGCTCACCGGGGGCCAGCAGGGGCGGCCATCGGGCATGGTATCTGGTAATTGCGGGCTTTCCTCCGTCCAGGGCCAGCCGATCTTGCCCAATGGCGGAGGCGGGAGTTCATCAAGGGTTGGGCAATGCATTCCCATAGACCCTTTCATTCTCAAAGATGCCATCCACTTGCAATTGCTGGCCAGATCGCCCTTTCAAGTCGCCTGCAAACCCAATCAAGCGAAATCCCATTGCCCGCATCTGTTGGTAAATGTCATCTACCAACGGACTGCCCTCATACAAAGGTTGCAGGCTCATCTCAAGGACACAATACTTCGCTTGCCTGAGTGTGTCTTCTCCGCCTCGCAGGACTCGATCTTCATAGCCCTGGACGTCTATTTTGACCAGATGCGGTTGAGGCAGACTCACCTGGCTGACATAGTCATCGAGACGCACAACCCTAACCTGGACCTGATGGCTGATGTCAGTGCCTGGAAATTCTGTCCGGTGCAGCTCGGCCATGGGCAATAATGAGCTTGAGTCGGTCGACCTGCTGATATGCATCGTCATTATACCTGCATCGTCGCTGAGAGCCACATTGTGGCATTGCATATGAGGATAGGGGCGCATCCGTTCTGCTAGCTTTACGAACACCTCGGGATTCGGTTCAAACGCGTGAATGGCGGTGACGTTCGGCAGTTTAGCGAGACAGCAGCTCACCTTCCCGCTCGCCGCGCCGATGTCATAAACAACCAAATTGTCGTCAGCCAACACTGGCCAAAGCTCCAGGAAGAACACTCGCTCGTCATAATCCAGCGGACTGTGGAAACGAACGCCCGTCTCGCGCACTTTCCAGAAGGTGTATGCGCGTTCGTGCCAGAGATGGATTAGCAAACCGATTTTTCTGACGGAGAGTTTCATATCATTCCTTCATAGTGCCCAAATGTATGGACCATATGCTTAAAGTTCTTATACCCGTATCGAACGCCAACAAGACCAGCTTCCCCATCCACCCCTGACAAACTCAGTCTAACCTCCCATCCGCCTTTTCCGGAGACCCCTGAAAAAAGGGGAAAGCCCCTAATTGAGCTAATTTCATCCTCTGAAGGAGTTCTTAACATCCTGAAGCGTCGCCAGATTAAGTGCGACGCCACGCATCTCATCGAGCACTGCACGCGACCATAATGCGAGGCCGTAGGACGTATATCGCAACTCTATCAAATTCCAAATCGCAGCCAAAAAAAAGCCGGGCAATTTACCCCAAAGGAACCTTCCAAACCTCAATCGATTCCTAATTCCGTTGTAGATATACATTGGCTGTTTATCCGAAGACATTCCAACATTATGTAAGATTCGCGCCTCCGGGTGAACCATAATGCGAAACTTGTGTTTTCTAATGCGCAAAGCGAATTCTGCCTCTTCGTAAGCCAAATAATATTTCTCGGGCATGCCTCCAACCAGATCCCAGACACTGAGCCTGCATAAGATAGCTGCTCCAGGCAAATAGTCAACATCGTACGGCTCAGGTTTGGCTATTTCCTCCAAACCGTGTATGGCTACGCGGAACTTCCTGATAACGCCCCCACATGCCCATATCTGATCAGGGTGGCTAGCAAACGGCATGCAAGGTCCGACGGCTCCAACTCTTTCCGTATCAAGCAACTCTCGTAGCCGCTGCACCGCATCAGACAATACCACCGTGTCGTTGTTAAGAAGTAGGACGGAGCGATGCGTTGCATTGCGACCCGCGCGAACGGCCATATTGTTCGCACGCGCGAAGCCAGCCACGCCTCCAGTTCTAATAATGCGCACTTTATTTACAAAGCGTTGTGGAATCTCGATTTTTTGTGCCGGATCATTGTCCGCGATTAGTATATCCAGGAAGTCATGAGTGATGATGCTATTGACACAGGTCCATGTAACACCCTCGTCTCCGTAATGAAGGACTATACAAAGTGTCATATTTTTATCCATTTTGCCCACCTTTGACAAGCCCAGATATTGTTCTGCCTTAGAAAATGAAGATCTTCTGTTAGCTCTTTTTTTCATGTGGGCATAATGATTGCAAAACTCATCGAGTTTCCTTGAACGCAAAAATGTTTAACTGCAAATCCATTCCACATATTTCCTCGACCTCAACAAATGGTGATCTGGCGGCGAACGCCTCTTTTATATGGTAGCGAAACCCCTCTTTTTTAAGCAGATTCAGAATCTCACCCAGCATTTGCGGATCGGAAGAGATAGAATGCCACTCGATGAAAATATAATCAATTATGTTTAATACGCCCTCGCAGTCAAGAATTGCTTGGTTTTCGGCCCCCTCGATATCAACTTTCAAAAAATCCACATGCTCGAAATTAGATATCGTTTCTCTTAGAGAAACTGACGGCAACCTGACGGAATATTTTACTAAGTTATGTCCGTGTTGGTGTATTTGACCGGAATACCCTCCCTCGATATCAAAATCAACGCCATTATCGTTTATCCATATGGCCTTGTTAATAACTCTAATCTTTCCGAGGGGAGGGCAAATATTTTCAGTATTTTTTAATAAACATTCACAGATGGAAGGATCTGCCTCAAATGCATATACTTCCGCATCGTATTTCTGCGAAAAATAAATTGCCGACAAGCCAATATTCGCGCCGCAGTCGATCACAATTGGTTTTTGGTTCGAAAACTTTCCTACCTTGTAAATCTCATCGATAAATATTTCTTCGAGGCCCGAGAGCAAGGTGGGCGCATCTGCGTATTTGATTAGACCCAGTTTTGTTTTTATTTGACCGGGCTCATATTTCTTCCTTCGTTTTAACTGCCATAGGTCTTTGGGCGAAACAAATCTATTTAATTTAGTTAGTCGAGAAAACGACCGGAGTTTATTCAAAAAAATTTTTATAGTCTCTCCAAATCTTAGCATACTGCTAACCAAAGCTCAGTAAAGAAGTACAACAAGAAAAGGGATAATAACAATGGAAATTAGCGAGAGGGGCGACAAAAAGGTGTGATCCTTCGAGCGAGAGTCCAAATTCTGCGCAATATTCTCTCCGCGATTGGAACTGACGTGCGGACAACATTCAAATCCGTCCACCTATCCGCCACTCGATCACGAGCAATTTCTTTCGGATGCTCCAAGGGAAATGAAATAGATTCCAAAGGCAGTCTTCCAATCCATCCGCCATCACCCCTGGTGTGAGTTGCATTTTGGCCAAACCCAATATTTTTCACCAAGTTTTTTGAGGGCAGAATCGACAGACCATCCTGTACGAAGCAAGAGAACTTCCATTGATAGTTCCAGGTATCGATCTTTCCAGTAAAGGTCATGTCGAAAACGCGAGTCCAGTAGCGCTGAAAGTCACGGTTGCCATCCCCGTATGTTAGCAGCCAGTCCGTATCCCGAAGGGCTGGCCACTGGCTCATGTCGCAATCATAGTGCTGCCAGGCGCGACGCCAACTCGCCCAGCCCCAGCAGTGGTCATAATGGCTAAAGAAGTAGCTACATGTTGGTCTGTGATTTCTTCCATGGAAATAATTTCCGGAAATAGTCATCACCGACGGTTCTAAACGGTACCGGTCCAACAATTCTTCACAAAATCTAAAAAACGTCGGATGGGGCAGGCAATCATCCTCCAAAATGATCGCTTCTTCAATAGTGTCAAACACCCAGTCCAGACCGCTGGAAACGCGTCGTTTGCAACCCAAATTTGTCTCGGCATAATTCTTGAGCACCTCGCACGGCCAATCTACCTGCTCAACAATTGCACGTGTGGCAGCACATCTGTTGGCATCCTCAGGGTGGTCAAGACGTGGCCCGTCAGCGATCACCAGCAATTTGAGCGGCCGGGCGCGCCGAATTTCTTCAAATACCCGTGCTGTGGTATCCGGTCGGTTGAAGATGATAAAGACAACGGGAGTCTTCAAATGCCACTCCGAGGTAGACATATGTGCAAAGTGAGCCATCACCACGCCCGATGAAAATCAGGGTCGCTATCATTCACCTTTTTGACGGAACGTTGATCCATTTTGTCCGAGCGAAACATCTGAATGTATGCCCTTCTAGAGGTTTCACAACAAAAACGTGCCCTTTCTCCGCATAACATCTCCTAACAACTTTTTGATTTTTAACCTTGCACGATTTTCCAAATTAATACTATAAACTCTTCCTTGGGTAAAATTATCAGCTTGAGCGTCGCGAATTACGAATGGAGGATGACGAATCGGGAAGTCCATTGCCTCCGTGGCCATGTCTGTAAGTTCGCTTTTCTTCATCGTGTGTGTAGCTACTGAATCAAATCCAATGTTAGAAACCAAATTGACATTCGGAAGAACAGTCAAACCACTTTGAGCCCAAATTGCACAAGACCATCGATAGGCCCAAGTGTTTAAGCGTCCCGAATAAACCCACTCGAAGATTCTCCGCCAGTAGTTCACGGCAGAAACATTTGACAGGATATCTTCGAGCCAACCACCATCGCGGATCTCTGGCCAGATATTCATCTGAAAATCGAAATGTCGCCAAGCACGTCGCCAGCTTGCCCACCCCCATATGTGATTGTAGCGCGAGAAATAGTAGCTGTATTCAGTCCTTCTCCGCCCAAATTGCAAATTCTGGCCGGAAATCACCATTATGCGTTCATCGTCTCAATATCTGGGTAACAGCTCCGAACAAAAGCGAAAAAATGTAGGATGCGGAAGGCAGTCCTCTTCAAGAATGATAGCCTCTTCGACTATGTTGAATACCCAATCCAAACCGCTAGATACTCGATGTTCACATCCTAGGTTATTGTCTGAATAGTTCTTCAATACCTCACAGTCCCAGTCTACTTGCTCGATAATTGCACGTGTGGCAGCACATCTGTTGGCATCCTCAGGGTGGTCAGGACGTGGTCCGTCAGCGATCACCAGCAATTTGGATGGCCGGGCGCGCCGAATTTCTTCAAATACCCGTGCTGTGGGATCCGGGCGATTAAAAATTAGGAAAGCTACAGGAGTCTGTAATTGCCACTTGGGATCCATAGTAAAACCTCAATCTATCCTATGTCCCGTAGTATAGCCTTCGTAGTAACCGCAATGGCATTTTAAGCATCTTGCGAATCAGCGGCGATTTGACCTTATTATACAATATTCTCATCTTGGTCATCCCACGAACCGCTATTTTCCAGAAAATATTTTCTATCTGTAAAAAGTGGTTCTTTCTTTGAGGTATTTTGGCAAGTAATTCAACAAGCTGTTCACCTGTTTTTTGCCAAGAAAATTCTTGTTTAACCCACTCCGCCGCTTCCAATCGTTGTTCTTCAGAGGGTAAACCTTTTGTCCATAAATTGCTAATGAATTGGGCCAGGCTTTCGGGAGTATTATCGTCGTATATATAGCCCGTTATGTCTTCACGCATTGTTTCCGGATAACCACCCAGCCTGGGCAAAACCGGAATACAACCACATGCCTGGGTCTCTAATGAAACAATCCCAAAAGTCTCTTTTATTCGAGAGGGCATAACTAATAAAGAAGCCTCTTGAAACGCATTTGCCAACTCCTCAATTTTCACTTCCCCAAAATATTCGAGCCCGGATAGTTCGCGTTCTATTTTTGTCCATATTGGACAACCCTTCTCATCTAACCAATCAACAGGCCATAAGTGATTTGTTTTATCGAGCCATTTGTTCGTACTGCCAAATATATGAAATTCAGCATCCAAGAAGTCTTTCCTCAATACTGCAAAAGCCCGTACCGCAATATCAAGTCCTTTATATATACCGATACCAGCAAAAACAATCCTATGTTGAGCACGCGTCTTACTGTTGTTAAAATTAAAATTATGAGAGTTATAACCATTATATATAAGATGTATTTGTTCCTTAGGTATTCCATACTGTTGTTGAAATTCCATTGAATCCCTTGAAACCACGACTATTTGAAGCTTTTGACTTCTAATACGCTCTATAGAAAATTCTCCCATAGGTGAATGCGGGCCAACTTGGTAAATTAAAGCTCTTTCAACGGTCGGACCAATAAAAATATCTGATCGAGAAATTCCAATCAAGGTATCGATAGGTGAGATCAATCGCAAAGTATCGAACAGTGCTGTCTCGCTCTGGACTCCAATGAATTGAATTCCCTCCGTAAAACCCAGTCTCCTATTCGAAATACCGATCAACAATACTTGCCTTCCAGTAGTCACTAAATAGTTTGCCAACTCCATGAGGAGTTCCGCTGCTCCATATTTTATCGGTGCATCGACTTGTGTCCCTTTTTGACAGACCATTACCACTTCACGACTATGCAATAATGAATCAGTATTTGTCATTGTTGAATCCGGTCTATATCCAAAACTCACCAGATACCGGAGAAATGCGCCACTATTTTCCGATCTATCGGCACGTAATTGCCAGTATCGCCTTTTTGCTATCTCATCTGGCGATAGAGGTATATACTCAAAATCCCCTTCTCTCAATCGAAGTATCGCAAATGCCGATTTCCATTGTAATCGTATTGCCGGATCCAGATCTCTTCTCTTTAAAACATTTTGTATATCTTTTTCAATTATCTTACGGGTAAAATTGGATTTGGTGTTTTTCTCATAATTCAATGCCCATTCGATTACCCTCCAGAGCAATAATGGATGTGGTCCTAATCCATAAAGAAAAGGAGAATGAAATGACTTTGCAACATCAAGTGCTCTTTCAACAGTTTTCCTTACCATTTCTGGATCAGCCAAGTCAACTAAGGGAACCAACTGCTCGAACTTATAGCTATTGAGCAAATTGATAGCCGCTCTTGATGAATCGAAGAAGCAAGCTTCTGGGAAAGCATGTGTACTTTGATCAGAATGATACCTCTGTGCACAGGTACGCTCTGGAATGAACGTTGCGGGGTATCGGGTGAGAAGACGCAGCCACAAGTCATAGTCTTGACCATAACGTAAACGTTCATTAAATCCACCAACATATTCAATCGCTTCACGTCGAATGCAAACACTTAGACCATGAACATATGTACATCTGAACATTTCCAATAATTGCCATTCACGTTCAGGAATTGTTCTCCATAAAGGAGGACTTTCCAACTGGTGATTTGATTCCTCAATCTTAAAAAAGTGAGTATGAAAAAAAGATGTGTCCGGTTCCTTCGAAATCCATTCCCTGTGGATCTCTAACTTCTGTTTATCAAACAAATCATCAGAACTTAACCAACATATCCATGTTCCTGTCGCTTGCCGTAAGCCATAATTTAAAGCCGATCCTGTTCCACCATTGAGTTTATCAAAACTCTTGATACGTTGGTCTCGAATTTCGTATGATTGCATGACAGCAGGAGTTGAATCGGTCGAACCGTCATTCACCACAACCGCTTCCCAATCCGGGTCAGTTTGTGCTAATAAACTATCCAAGGCTTGCCCAAGATAATCGGCTTGGTTGTAAGTAGGAACGATAATGGTAAATGTAGGTCGGGTATTCATCTTTTATGATATTGGTAACTGGTTACAATCTTCACTACCGTGTCGCTCACATTCTCCGCCTGATACTCACGCGGCGCGATCCACGTGCCGTTCAGCGTCAGCACCGAATGCGCACACCGCAACACACTCTCGACTTCCGCCCCGCTCAACATGTTGCTGCCAGACTCGATGGTCTCGGGTCGCTCGGTCACATCGCGGATAGTAACATTAGGCACACCTAAAATGGCACACTCTTCCTGCACTGTGCCGCTATCGCTGAGCATACACTGCGCGTGGCGCTCCAGGGTGATAAAGTTAAAGAAGCCAAAGGGAGGCAGGAAGCGGACCTGGTCATTATCAATCCCAATGCCATAGGTCTGCATCCTTGCGCGGGTGCGCGGATGCGTGCTGATAATGACGGGTACGCCGTATTCTTCCTGCAGGCGGTCGAGCGCCGTTGTCAATCCAATTAAGCGCGCTTCGACGTCCACGTTCTCGGCACGATGCATAGTGACAAGAAAGTAGCGCCCGGCTTCCAGTCCCAGGTCGACCAAGACAGTAGACTGGCGAATCTGCACATCATAGTGCTGGATCACTTCATAGATCGGATTGCCTGTCACGTAGATGCGCTCGCCGGGGATGCCTTCGCGCAGCAGGTTGGCCCGGCTGCGTTCGGTGTAGGGCATCAACACGTCGCTGCAATGGTCAATAATCCGGCGGTTGACTTCTTCCGGCACGCGGTCGTCGTAGCAGCGGTTGCCGGCTTCCATGTGGTAGACCGGAATGCCCATGCGCTTGGCGACAATGGCTGAGAGGGCGCTATTGGTATCCCCCAGGATCAGCAGCCGATCCGGCTTCTCGGCCAGCAGCACCTGTTCGCTGGCGGCGATGATCCGGCCGATCTGCTCACCGAAGGTATCCCCGCGCACCGCCAGGTAATGATTGGGTTGCCGCACGCCGAGCTCCTGGAAAAAGACGTCGCTGAGGCTGGCATCGAAGTTCTGGCCGGTATGCACCAGAATGTGATCGCACAGCCGATCCAGCTTTTCGATGATCAGACTGAGCCGAATAATTTCCGGGCGCGTGCCCAAAATGGTCATGATTTTCATCGCAGCAGTTCCTGCCCGTTCTCAATAACATCCTCCAACATTAATTTTTGCTTGCGCAACAAAGTCACCACCTGTTCGAGTGTCATCAGATCGTGCGCGGAACTATACTCATCTTGCAAGGGTGACTCAATCTGCTTCCCGCTGCGCAGTTCTGGCAGGATAGGAGCAATTGCATAGAAATCCCCCCGA
>Ga0315288_10004002_pt1 | contig 18769 bp, 16 predicted proteins | sample YL17G11_20_MG_FD_203454 | JGI IMG/M metagenome (GOLD analysis project Ga0315288, IMG submission 203454) | Sediment microbial communities from Yellowstone Lake, YNP, Wyoming, USA - YL17G11_20 | ecosystem: Environmental > Aquatic > Freshwater > Lake > Sediment | place: USA: Wyoming | collected... | reverse complement strand
CGGCCCGAACCGCGCGATCTGCCGGCACAGTTCCGTCCCGATGGAGCCGGCCGCCCCGGTCACCAGCACCGTTTTGCCCTCGAGCCTGGCCCGGATCCGGTCCTCGTCCAGGCGTACCGGCATGCGCCCCAGCAGGTCTTCCACGGCCACGTCGCGGATCTGCCGGGCGAGGTTGTTGTCCTCGATGATCTCGGCCAGCCCGGGGACGGTCTTGCAGGCCACGCTGGCCTCGTGGCAGCGCCGCAGGATTTGCGTCATCTGCGAGCCGGAAGCTGACGGGATGGCGATCAGCACCATCTCGATGGCGTGCTTTTGGGCCAGGGCCGGCAAGGCCTCGCCGTCCCCCAGCACCTTGCTTCCCTGGATGATCAGCCCGGCCTTCCGCCGGTCGTCCTCCAGGAAGCCCGCCACGTCGTAGAGCAGGGCCGGGTTCTGGCGGATCTCGCGCAGCAGGCCCACGCCCGCATCGCCCGCGCCGTAAATCAGCGTGCGTTTCTGGCCCTTGCCACTGGCCTGCAACTGCGAGATTTCCCCAACCACGCGCGCGGTCACGCGGACGCCGCCGGTCAGAACGAAGCAAACCAGCAGGTCGATCAGGTAGATGGAGCGGGGGAAGCCGGGCGGGGCCAGGAGCAGGATTGCGGGCACGCTGATGGCCGAGCCGATGGCGTTGCCCAGCGCCAGGCGCATCCCGTCATAGACCGAGGCGTAGCGCCACCATCCGCGGTCCAGCCCCATGGCGCCAAAGGTGACGTACTTCACCAGCAGCCAGATGCCCAGACCCCAGACAAGATGGGGAACTTCGCTGATCGGGATGCTGAATTCGAGCCGCAGCAGAAACGCCGTCAGGCCCGAGCCGAGGAACGCCCCCACCTGGACGACAAACACGATCCAGCGGCGGAACCTCGCCAGCCGGCTGACAAACTCGACTGCGGGTGGCTCATTTATTTGAGGCATAACCGTGTCCTTGGGATGATGGGAAGCCCGGCCCTCTGCAAACCCTCGCAGGAGCCGCGGCGGTATCAGGGACCCGCGCGCTTGCGCTCCTGGTCCGTGCTCGCTCCGTTCACCTCGCTTCGCCGGACAATGCTGAACACTGTACGGAATATCAAGTGCAGGTCGGAATAGAAGCTGCGCCGCCGGGCGTACTCCAGCGACAGCCTCAGCTTGTCGGGCAAGACCTTCCGCGCATATATCTCCTCGGCGTCCGCCGAGGCGAGCAGCTCGGACTCATTGCGGTAGGCGAGGCTGGCCGGGTCGGTAATGCCCGGCCGCTGGCGAAGGAGTTCGCGATACTCGGCCGCGTACATGCGAACGTAGGGTTCCAGCTCCGGCCGCGGTCCCACGAGGGCCACGTCGCCTTTCAGCACGTTCCACAACTGCGGCAACTCATCCACCTTGTATTTTCGGAGGATGGCCCCGACGCGCGTCACACGCGGGTCGCTACTAATCGTAATTGCCCCACCCAAGCGGTCGGCGTTCGGAACCATGGTCCGGAACTTCCACAGCCGAAACCGCCGCAAGCCCCTGCCCAGCCGGTACTGCCCGTAGAACACCGGGCCGCCGTCGTCCAGCTTGATCGCCGCCGCCACGACGGCCAGCACTGGAGAAAGCAGGAGCAACCCCAGGGCCGCCGCCGCTGTATCAAACGCCCGCCGCAACGCTCACCTGTACCTTGCGGCTCGCCTCGGCAATGCGCCGCACGCTGGCCGCTACTCTTTCCACGTCTTCCACGGACATGGCGGGATAGATCGGCAGGGAGATGACGCGCTCGTACGTGCGCTCCGCGTTGGGGCAATCGCCCCGGCGGCAGCCGAACATGCGGGCGTAATAGGGCTGCAGGTGAAGCGGGATGAAATGGACGCTGGTGCCGATCCCGGCCTTCCGCAGTTCTTCGATGAACTCATTGCGGTTGATGCGCAGCTCCTCGAGCCGCAGCCGGATGATGAACAGGTGCCAGGCGTGCGTCACGTCCGGCGGTACCTCCGGAAGTTCCACCTGGTCGGCGTCTGCCAGTAGTTCGCGATAAAGCGCGGCATACGAGCACCGGACGCGATGGAATTCGTCCGCCCGCTTTAACTGGCAAAGGCCAAGCGCCGCCTGGATGTCCGTCATGTTGTACTTAAACCCGGCTTCGTGGACCTCGTAATACCAGGACCCTTCCTTCGTGTACCGTTTCCAGGCGTCGTGGCTGATTCCGTGCAATCGCATCATCTGGGCGCGCCGTGCGTACGCCTCGTTGTCGGTGGTCAGCATGCCGCCCTCGCCCGTGGTAATCGTTTTTGTGGCGTAAAAGCTGAAGGCCGTAAGCGGGGAGATCGTGCCAATCCTCCGGCCCTTGTATTCAGCCGGGAGGGCATGCGCGGCGTCCTCGATCACCGCAAGTCCGAGCTTTGCCGAAACTGCCCCCAGTTCATCCATGCGGCACGGCTCGCCGCCCACGTGAACGGGGATGATCGCCCTGGTTCGCGGCGACACCCGGGCAGCGGCATCGGCCGGGTCGACATTGAAGCCGTTCGGCAGGGTGTCGGCGAAGACCACTTTGGTCCCCATGTGCGCGACGACTGCCGCCGTGGCCGTGAATGTATTCGTCGGGACGATTACTTCGTCGCCAGGTTGAAGCCCGATCGCGTCCAGCGCCAGGTGTAGGGCGGCCGTGCCGGAGTTGACCGCGACCGCGTGCTTGCAGCCGATGTATTGCGCAAACGCCTGCTCGAACTCGCGGGTCTTCGGCCCCATCGTCAGCCAGCCGGAGCGAAGCACTTCCGCGACCGCCGCGATGTCGTCCTCGCCGATCGACGGCCGGTGAAACGGTATGAAGTCGGAACCGCTCATTGCTGGTGCGCCTGCGGCAGCACGGTAGCTGCCTTCCTCCAAAAATCACTTCCCGGCCACCGCCGCGCCATTGCCGTCACCAGTTGCTTCCCACCAAGGCCGACCAGCGGGCGCAAGAAGGGGTGGAGTACGACGCGATCGCCGCGCGGCTTGAGGCGATAGCCCATCTGGAATTTGAAATGGTCCAAAGTGGAGGTGTCCTCCAGGGACTTTAGGCCGTAGGAGATGTAGCTGACCTGTGGGCAGGCAAGTCTGCGCTCCGTCACCGTGAACGTCAGGGCGTTGTTTGGGTAGGCCGCGAGCAGCGCCGTGGCCGAGGCTTGATGCAGGATGCTGAGGCAGTCCTCCACCAGCGCGGCGATCAGGAAGGCGGCCAGTTCCCCTTCCGCAAACGCGCCCCAGGCCTCAAAGTCTGGAGGGTGGGCGGCGGCGCAGTAAGCGCGCCATTGCCGGTCGCCCATGCTTTTCGGTGACCGCCCTTGTCGGACCCAGGTGTCGCCGTTGATCGGCTGGCCGTGTCGGGCAAGATACTCGAAGTCGATCTGTTCGACGGAGCAGCTCTCCAACCCGCGGCGCGTCTGGTTGCGCGCCTTCTTGCCTAGCGAGGCCAGGCTGTAATTGCGGTCAGAGCATACAAAAAGACCGCGGTCGGCCTCGCTGTCGTCCGCCGGAAAAAACCGCGCCGCCAGGGCCGGCCCCGTGAAAAACAAGCGCCTCAACTCGCTGGAGCCCGGCGCCACCTCCCGGTGATAGGGAATGGACATGAATGAGAATCGCCGCGCGTTGTACCAGAAGCAACTCGCCGTCTCGATGACCCGGTAGCCCTGGGCTTGCCAGAACTCGGCGAAGTGAGAGGCATTCATGGCCTAACTCGCGCGTCTTTGGTTCTTGACGATCGTGTAGACGTGGTTACCGGGAATCGACGCAGTCCCCCACACGCCGCTCCGACTGCGACTGCCACGAATCTCGCCCGTGATGAGAAACAAATGAACGGAGACCCCGGCACACGGCAGCCAACTGCGCGTCTGAAAGCGTTGGGTAGGTGGGCAGGCCGAGCACGGTTTCGGCGGCTCGGCGCGCTTCGGTACAGCCGAGTTGCCCGTAACTTTCCGCGCAGGAATAGCGGAAATTCCAGCTCAGGTCGACGCCCGAGGCCAGCATATGGTGGTAGAACTTCCCCTTGTCACGCACGCGCACGGGCATCTGGATCCATGCAGGTGCGGCGCCTGCGGGGACGGTTGGTACGCGAACGCAAGTTCCCTCCAGTTGTGTGCGGTAGACTTCGGCCAAGCGTCTTCTCTGATCGACCTGGCCGGCCAGGCGATCGAGCTGCACGCTTAGCAGAGCAGCGGACAACGGGGAACAATCGCGAAAGAAGCGGGCGGGGCAACTCGCCCGCGCCCGCACCAACTGGACCATCTGTTCTCCATATGCCAGCCGGTAGGCCAGTCGCACGCCGGCGTAGAGGGCGGGGGACATGACTGCCTTCCAGGCGGCGGACCGCAAAAACGGCTTCCAGAAAGCCGAGGGGAGGAGTTCGGATCGGCAGAGGTCCTCGACACGCTGGGCTAACTGGTCATCGTTAGTTATCAATGCGCCACCCAGGTCCGCAGAAACGACCTTCGTGCGATGAAAACTGAGGATGGCGGCACGGCCGAAAGTCCCGACCAGGCGCCCGCCGAATGTGGCCCCGAATGCAGCCGCGGCGTCTTCGACAACCAGTGTGCCATAGCGGGCGCATACTTCCCCGATTTCATCCATGTCCGGAGGAATTCCAAATTGGTGAGTAACGAGGATAACGGTGGTGTCCGCGGTGATCGCCCGCTCGATTCCCTCAGCGGTCATATTGAGCGTTTCGTAGTCGATGTCGGCGAGAACCGAACGATAACCGGCATAGCCGACGGCTTCGGGAACCTCGATGCAGGTGTAGGCGGGCATTACCACACCGCCCGGGCGGGCGTAACCGCGCAACAGGGCGTAGAGGGCAACACTGGCGCCGTTGAAGAGAAAGACGTGTCTGACCCCGTAGAATTCCGACAGCCTGTGTCGCAGGTGGGCAAAGGGGTCGGAAGCGCGGGCAAGGCCCGCAGCCTCCCGCAACTCGGCCCATGTATAAGTCGGTCCGTATCTTGGTATCATCGCAACCCTGCCGCTCGGAGTAACACGGCCTCCAATTGGTCGCAGATGGCCTGCCTGGAAAAGTTTGCAACAACGAAGTCTCTGCCCTGCTGGCCCATGCGCGCCCGTGCGGCGCTATCGGCGCGCAACCGCCTGATCGTGTCGGCCAGACCGCGGTTCGAATCAACACGGACTCCGCATCGCGCTCTTTCGACCAACTCGGCGAGTGCCGCGCCCTTGGGCGCCACGGCAACGACCGGCCGGCCGCTGGCCAGCAACCAGTACGTCTTGGAGGGCAGCGATTCATTGGCGATACCCGGTGCCAAAGTGACCAGCGAGAGATCCGCCGCAGCGAGCACCCAGGGGAGTTCTTCGCGCGGCTGAAAGGGAACAAAGCGCACGTTCGGCAACTGCCGCGCCGCGGCCGCCTCCTGCAGTTGGAGTCGCCGTACCCCCTCCCCGATGAGCAGAAAGAGGACGTCGCGCTCCTCGCGCAGTAATTCCGCCGCCTCGATTACGACTTCCAGGCCCGAGGAAAGCCCCATGTTGCCCGCATACATCACTACAAAGGTATCTTCGGCGATGCCGTATTTCTCCCTGAAGCGGTTGTTGCGGGGCAGCGGGCGAATAAAGTCGGTGTCGGCCAAGTTGGGAACAAGCAGCAGCTTGTCGTCGGGCACGCCGGCGGCCCGCAATTGATCGCGCATCTCGCCGGACAGCACTCGCACAAAACGCGCCCGCCGGTAGCACGACTTTTCCAGCGCACCGAGCAGCGGCGCGAACCACTTTCCGAAGGATGTAACCCGCACGGCTACGTCGGGGTAGATGTCCTCCACGCTGAAAACAACGGGCACCTTCCGCAAAGTGGCAAGGAAGTGGAGCGCAAGACCGGCCTGAATGAATGGATTGGGAATAAAGGCGACATCGCACCCCTTCGTCACTATTATGTGGAAAAAAGACAGCATGTTAAACAGCCAGAGGGAAAAAATCCGCGCGGGGAGATTCTGGCGCGCGGACACGTAGGTGTAAAGACGGACGATTTTATAGCCCGAAACCTGTTCGCGAACCAGTAACTTCCCCTCGTAACCTTCCCACAGCCGTTCCCGGCCGTAGTACGGCATGCCGGTAACAACGGTCACCTCGTGCCCCTTGTTCGCAAGTTCCGCGGCGAAGGCTGCGTACACGGGCGAACTGGCGGCGTAATCCGGGGAAAAATAAGGAGTGATGAAAAGGATCCTCATGGCGTCTCGGGGAAAGGAGGCAGCCTGGCCCATCGAAACCATGCATCCCGCACAAGCACGGGATCAGCCAATCGAGAGCGCACGACCGTACCAGTTTACTTTCTGCTCAGGTTCCTCGGTAACCAGCAACAGCGAAAAACCGGATTTCCGGTAGAGATAGTTCGCGGAATTCCCTTCGAAGGTAGAGGTGATCATGTATTCGAAACCGCGGGAGCGGGCTTCCTCCAGCAGGGCCTGGGTCAGGCACTGTCCGATCCCCTTCCCCGGTTGCTCCACCACCAGGGCATGGAGCAGGCACCATCGCGGGGAGCCGGGAAGCAGTTTCAACAACTCTTTTATGGGCGAGCGTTCCCAAAACTGCCGTGAAAGATGGTAGAGGGTGACCGGGCGGCGAAGCACATGCCATACCAATAGAAACGGAATGAAGAACGGGTTTCGCTTCAAAGCGCGCCGCATAAGCCCGCCGCCCCATCGCAACACTCCCGCCCCCTGCACCATTCCGGTGGCTTCCTCCCGCGAGACGAGACAGACGCCGCATTCACCGTTCGCCAGCGCACCATAGTAGAGGCGGAGCAGTTCTCGCCCCGGGCTTCCCGAGAGGCGCGTGGTGAGGAACGCCAAGTGAAGATCGACGACTTTGTCGATCTCTTCCGCCCGCAGCCGCCCTATAAACATCACTGTTTCTTCATGAGGAAGTTGCCGATGGCCAGTGCGTCCATCCTGGTTCGCAGAAAGCAATCAATGGCTTCTTCGGGACGGCAAACGATGGGCTCGTTTTCGTTGAAGGAAGTGTTGAGCACAATCGGTACGCCGGTCACCTGGCCGAACTCGTGTATCAGCTTCCAGTACAGGCCATTGGCCTCGCGGTCGACGGTCTGCAATCGGCCGGTTCCGTCCACGTGCGTCACCGCCGGAATGCGCTCGCGCTGGCGCTCGTGGATCCCGTAGGTCTTGATCATGAACGGGTCCGGGTACGTTTGGTCGAAATACTCGCCGACCGACTCCTGCAGAATGGAAGGGGCGAACGGGCGGAACGGTTCGCGATGCTTGATACGGGTGTTCAGAACGTCCTTCATGTCGCGGCGGCGGGGGTCGGCCAGGATGCTGCGGTTTCCCAACGCGCGCGGTCCCCATTCCATGTTCCCTTGGAACCAGCCGACCACATTCCCGTCCGCGACGAGGCGAGCTACCTGGCAGACCAACTGCTCTTCATCCAACCTCTGATGGGCCACGTTGGAGTCCAAGAGCGCGTTCTCGATGTTTCCATTCGTAAAGCGCGGGCCGGTATAGGAATGGGTCATCACAAAGCAGCGCGGCTTGCCCAGCACGTGGTGATAGATGTAATAAGCCACGCCCAGCGCGGTCCCTCCGTCGCTGGCCGCCGGCTGAATGAAGATGTCTTTAAAGGGCGTGCAGGGTAGCACCTTGCCGTTGAAGGTGCTGTTCAGCGCCACGCCGCCGGCCATGCACAGCGCCGTTTCCCCGGTGATCCTCTGAAGGCGGCGGACTGCATGGAATTCCGCCTCCTCCAGCATGGCCTGAAGCGAGGCCGCCATGTTCGCATAGACCGGTGTGATTTCCGAGCGCGGTTTTCTAGGCGGCCCGAACTTTTTCACGAACTTCTCGGAAAAGATGGTCGCCAAGGCGGGGCAACCGTCCCACGTCATGTCGACGCCCTCAGCCCAGTGGATAAAGTAGTCCAGGTCCAGGTCGAAGAGCCTGTTGGGCTTCAGCCGAACGATTTTACGCAAGTCCTCCAGATAAACGGGCTGGCCATAGCCAGCCAGGCCCTGCACCTTGCCTTCATCGCCGAAGTTGGGGAAGCCAAGCCATTGCGTCACGGCCGTAAAAACAATGCCCAGCGAATGGGGGTAGTTGACGGTCTCGAGCACCTCGATCCGGTTGTCCTTGCCGCGGCCGAGCATGGTGCTGACAAAGTCGCCGAAGCCATCGACCGACACAATGGCCGCCTCGCGGAACGGCGAAACAAAGAAGGCGCTGGCCATATGGGCGCGATGATGCTCGACGTTATGGAATTCCGCGCGAACCGCTTCGGGCGGAACCCCGAGCGCGGTTACAAATACCCGCTTGGTGTCCCGCACCTCGGCCATGTTGCCCAGCCGTTGCTTAATCAGGTTGAAACTGGGGCGCCTGCGCAGCGCATACATCACTTTCTTGTGCAGGTTGGCGCTTGGATTTCGTGAAATGCCGATATGAGTTAAGTCAGCCGGGGTGATGGCGGCCTGGTTCAGGCAGAACTTGATCGCTTCCACCGGAAAGCCCGCCCAGTACTTGATCCGCCGAAACCGCTCTTCTTCGGCGGCGGCCACCAGTTGGCCGTCATGGATCAAGCAGGCCGACGAGCCCGCGTGGTAGGCGTTGATGCCCAGAACATACATGTATAAGTCTCCTATTCTTGGGAACCGGCTTGAATACTTCGGGGCGTCACAACCGATTGATGTCCTTCCACGGCAGTCTGGGACCCACTTGCCTGCCCGGCCCGTTGTCGCTTACTGTTTTGGGGTTCGGTGTCTCCGCTCGGCCACCGCTCGCCCCCCAAAGGCGGGCGGGTTGAACCGCGGCCAAGGGATGCTGCACAGTTAGCAGGTCCGAAGCCAAAAGCTATCGGGGAAATGCCCGCGTGGCGGGTCTTCGCGGAAGAGCCCATCCTCGTTTTCCTGAGGCGTGTAGTCGCTGAACAACACCTTCAACTCAGCCGTGCGACCGTAGTGGAGCGCCGACAGGCAGCAAAGGGGAGTCAGATGATTGTTACCTGTCATTAGCGCGAGAAGCAACGCTGTTTCCTGCCACCCGGCGTAGAAAGTCAACGCGTGGCGCGGGTAAAGGTAAGGAAGATAAATATCGTGGATGTGGATGAAGACGCCGGGAGCAAGCTTGGGAATCACATCCAGGTAGATCCGAATCACTTCCGAGCCGATTTTGACCGTATGACTGGAGTCAATGAAAAGCAGATCGCCGGCCTGAAGCTCGGTAAACCGGGAAGACGGCACCGCCTGCGCGTATTCTTCAACCAGCGTGATCCCCTCGCAGTCGCGGAGCGCGCGGCGGGGATGGGGCTCGATGCAAGTAATCGTGCTGGGCGTTTTTCCTTCGCGGGTATTTGCCCGTACAGCGTTGAGCATGCAGACGGTCGAGAGACCGCTGCCGATTTCGGTGATGCGCCGCGGAGCGAAGGTGCGGATGAAGCAGTGCAGCGCCTGCGATTCAATCTGGCCATACCCCGGACCCCAGTCGCGTCCTGCCTGGGCCTCGTAGAATCCCAGGCCGGCCACCTCCTTGTAGTGTGGTCGGCAGACTTCCTGGAGCCATCGCAACTGCTCATCGAGGTCCCAGCGCACACCCGCCAGGCTGGCGCGCCCGGTCCAGAGTTTCTTGTTCCTTTTCAGCCAGGCGTAGTCAGGGACAGGAAGGTAATAGTGCTTGGGCAGCACGTGCAGGCCCATGCGGTCGAACAGGAAGAACATCCTGGTGGACAGGGCCTTCAGCAAATGGCGCATGGCGGCGTGGTGTCGGGCTCGGGCTCCCGAGCTGGCTGTTGCGACGGAGACCGTTCACGACCGGGCGGCGACATGCCGCTCGCCGGGACTGTGCCGGGTCCTTGCCCGGATCGCGTTTTCGTATAATCGAACATGCTGTTCCACGCAAGCGCCGAGAGAAAAAAGCTGGTCCATGCGGCGCGCGCCGCGCGCACCCATTTCGCGCCCCACCTCAGGCGCTTCCAGCAATTGGATGACGGCGGCGGCAATCGCCGAGGAAGAGCGCGGCGGGACCACCAGGCCGCTGACGCCGTTTTCGATCAACTCCCGCGTTCCTCCCACGTCGGTCGCTACCACCGGCAACCCGCTCGCGCTTGCCTCCTGCACGGCCATCGGGCAGGCTTCAGATTCGGAAGGATGCACGTAAAGCGTCAAGCTTCTCAGAAGACGGGCGACGTCATTTCGCGGGCCGGCAAAAACCAGATGATCTTGCAGGCTGAGCTGTTCCCGCCTGGCCAGCAGCGCCTCCCAATACCTCCTCCGGTTTTCCAGCGGGGTGCCGACAACCAGAAACCGGGCGGCGGGGAAACGCTGCCGGATCGGTGCAACCGCTTCCACCAAAAATTCCAGCCCTTTGCCCGGGACGATGTTGGCCACCGTTCCGATCAATGGGCAGTTCTCAGGAACCCCGAGTTCGCTTCTGAGGGAGGGATCGGCCGGCCCGGGGCAGAAACGGGAGGTATCGACCGGGGCATAAAGCAGGTGCAAGCGGTCTTGCAGTCCCGTGGCGCCCGGAAAGTAATAATCCGCCACAGCGCGGGCCGATATCGCGATGCGGTCGGCCCAGCGGCACACCAAAGGCAGGCAAACCGAACGGACCAGACGCAGCGATTGCGTGTCAGTAAGATGCCAAACTAGGGCGATGCCTTCCAGGCGGGCGGCTACTGCCGCCTGCAGGTGCATGACGCCATTGGTATGGACCACCTCAATTCGATGCTCGCGGATCAAACGCCGCAGCGCGAACACGTTCGGCCAGAAGCGGGCCAGATATCGCGCGTGCCAGCGCGGGTTCAGCGATCTTCGCAGGCGCACCAACTCCATTTCGTGGAACGGAACCTGTTCGCGGGCCATGTGGCGGGCGAATGTCGGATCGCCCCTGGGGATCGCGACGACTGTCTCCCAACCCAGGCGGCGCAGCCCGCAGGCCACCTGGAGCACCCGCGACTGCGGCCCCCCGAATCGTTGCTCGTAAAGAACGTTGAGAACCCTACCCATCACCCAGTTATCCGCCAGCGGGAATCAGCCGCCGCCCGTCCGGCTCGCACATGCGGTCGATCTCGCGTCGGCTATCACGCTCCGGTACAATGCTTCCCACCTGGAACCGATCAGGTCGGGCGCGTATTTGTCTCTCACCAGTTGCCTGCCGGCATTGCCCATTACCGTTCGGAGTTTCTTGTTTTTCAGCAAGGCGGCGACCGCCTCGGCGAACTGTGCCGGGGAGGGACGAAGGAAGCAGTGGACGCCGTCTTGAACGGGAAGCGCCTCGAAGGCGACCGGGGAACCGACGACCGGCCGTGCCAGCGCCATGGCCTGGAGCACCCTGTTCTTGATCCCGCTGCCGGCCACGTCGGGAATCACAACCACTTCGGCGGCGCAGATCTCGGCGCAGTAATCGGGCGCCCAGGCCACCGCCTTCACGGCCAGCCTGCCCGCGAGGCGTAGCGCCGGCGGGGCGTTTCGGCCCAGCACGATCAACTCGGCGTCGGGGCAACTGGCCAGCACGGCCGGGAAGGCGTCATCGAGGAACTGCAACGCGCCCCGCCAGGTATGCGGGTAACGCAGGGGGGCGGTGAGAACCACTCGTCCCACGACCGGTTCGAGCCCCCCGGCGCTGTAGTTGTACACCTCCTCGGTCAGCGCGCATTCGATCACGGTGATTTGCCGGGCAGGGATGATCGAGGAGAGATAGGAGGAGTCAACTTCGGAAACACAATGAATTCCGGCAGCCAACGGAAGGCACTTGCGCTCGAATCGCTGGATAGACCGTGCGTTGAATTGCAGGTACGGGCGGCGCAAGCCGCGTGCGCTGCCCGCTGTCCTCGCGTACCGGAGCGAAATCGCATCGGTGGTCGAAATCACGCACGGCGTCGACCGGGATAGGCGGACGTAGGGCGCCATCGCCAGCCCCTCGATGTGGACCAGGTCATAGTGCGTGGTCTCGAGCGCTCGCTGCAGAGATGCGGCGAAAAACCGGCTGCTGCAGCGGGCCAGCGGAACCGGGTTGCCCTGCAGCAGCGTCCTGGCCGCATGGAAAAAAAAGCCCGGACCACGCCGCACGGGAAACACTCCCAGCACACGAACGGAGCCGGGCTGGTTCACGGCGAGTCGCTCGGCCGAATCAGCGCCGCCGCGCCATGAGAAAGCAAGGACATCGCACTCATGCCGGCGGCTCATGTAGCTGATGAGGTTGAAGCTCTTAATCCTTGCCCCATTATCGGGCGGGTACGGGAAGTCGTCTAGCAGGTAAAGGATTCTCACCGGATCGTCCTCCTATACTGGAGAACCGCATCTGGCGAGCCGGCATTGCAGGTGGCTGGCCTGCCCGCAAGCGGTCCGGCCGAGGCGGAGAATGTGGCCGGGATTTCAGCGGCCTTAGGAACAGTTCAATGCAAGCGAGCGTTGCGACGGTCACGAGAAGCTGGAGGGGAAGCATCTCCAGAACGCAGTCCGTGATGGCGCCGAAATAGAGGGTGCCGAACATGACCAGGGCGATCGGCCTGCAAAAAAGGCTGCTGCGGAGCAGTGCCCTCCACACGAGCCGGGCGACCGTTATGAAAACAGGCAATCCGATTATCACGCCGGGAAGTCCCTCGAGCAGGTAAAACCACCCCAGCAGGGTGGCCGCCCCCGCCCCCTGGCCCATGCCCGGAAAGAGGTGGTAAAGATCTGTATTCAGTTTCCTCGTCACCTTGCCGATGTTCCGCAAACCGAGCGGCTGAGGGGTGTTGCTGATGATCATGAACACCGGGTTCACGCGGTGAAGAGCGGCCCTCACTCCGAGGGGCAACGTCTTCACCACTGCCCTCGGATCATAGGCGAATGCAATCACGTTGGCAGGCGACGCCTCGATTTTCATGGCTCGCACCGTGCGGTATGCGGTGATGAGCGGGTAGGCAAGGATGACCGAAGACAGGGCGATCAGGCCAATAGAAAAGCGGCGCCGGGTCATTTTCCCGGTCACCAGCAAGAGGAAAAGGATCTGAAGAAATAGGTGCAGTATGGCGCCCCGGCTCCCTCGCAGCAGGGCTTCCAGAAGCCCGTGAAGCAGCAGAAGGCCCACCGACGCGGGGAATCGCCATCCTGCCTGCCGGTGATCGTTCAGCCAGAAGAGCAGCAAGAGAAACGCCGGGAGAAAGATCACCCTGGTGTAGTACAAGAAACCCGCCATCCGGTAAGGAAGGCTCGGCGCGTCTGCCCACATGATGCCGACTCCATACGTCCACATCAGGTATGCGCTGACCACCTCGACGAGCACGATTCCGCCCAGCACCGCGTCTGGCATGTGTGGAGCGATGGCCAGGCGGGTTGTGCTCTGCCGACCGCTGTTGGCGCGGCGCATGGGTATCGCGGCGCTCAGGCAGAAAACGCAGAAACCGACCAGGAGCAGTTGATAGGTGCTCGAGAGCACCTTCGCGCTGAGGCGAGAGGCCAGAATCGGGTCGGTATCCGCCAATGCGTGCGGATCGACGGTAAGGTAAATATACTCGGGAAAATACCCGAGGAAAAAGACCGCGGCCAGAAGCCAGACGGGAAGTGCCGATGCCGTGTCACGCGGCAATGACACCATGACGGCCACCCAGGCGATCAGTGCAAAAAAGCTGAGGGCCAGGATGTTTTCGACGTCCACCACCGTGATGTTCAGCGCACCCAGAAGGAAGCAAACGAGCGCCACCGTGAGCACAATCCGAAACCTGCTCAACCGGGCTCTGCGCGAAGCGGTGCAGGCGGAGGCCGGGCCAGCCCTCATCCTTTCCCGTTCGACTGGAAGTCGGATCGTCATTGGCATGGGTTATCCACGAACGCGGTACAACGTGGTGAGGAAGCGTGAGGAAAGGAACCGGAATAGAATCCTTGAGACGCGCCACCGCAGCAGGGATGGGGAGACCCGGGGCCGTACCGTCTGGTAAAGACGGGCCAGCAGGGCCAGCAGCCAGGGGGCTTTCAGAAGGAGGAGGCGCCTGCGGGTCTTGGGTCTCAACAAATCGGCGACCTGGCGCGCGTAGGTCCTGCGTTCCTCGTACGAAAGCTGCTGCCGGCAAAGGGCAAACAAATACTGCCTCCCTACCATGTCGGCAAATCGCATAGGTGTAATGTAAAGCTATTGCGCATGTAGTAGTAGTTAAGAAAATACTGCTTGATGGTGTCTCCCTTGTAACCGAGGGCAATCACAAATTCTCGAAAGCCGTAGGCCGCGTAAATCTTCATGATGTGCCAGAGGATCGGTTGCCCACCGATCTCAACCATTGGTTTGGGCTTGACACCGGTCTCTTCCTGCAAGCGGGTGCCCAGTCCCCCGGCCAGGATCACGACTTTCATGGATGACTTTCCGGCGTAGCCTGCGTCCGCCCGCCCAGGGAAGCCGGTTGCGCGAGGAACCAGCGGAAGGTTTCCGCCAGGCCGGTGGCCAGATCCACCTCGGGCTGCCAGCCAAGCGCTTGACGGGCTTTCGCAATCAGGGAATAGTTGCGCTGGATGTCGCCCTGCCGGCCGGGCGCGTGTTCGGTCGCCGGTTTGGAGCCGACAATCCGCTCGACGGCCGCCGCCAGTTGCGCGATGCTGGTTTCGACGCCGGTGGCGATTTGGAACACTTCACCCCCCACCTCGCTCTCCAGCGCCAGCACAATCGCGCGGCACAGATCGTCGGCGTGAATGAAGTCCCTGGTCTGCTGGCCGCCGCCTTCAATGGTAATGCGGTTGGTTTCGAGCACGCCCTTGAAAAACTTGGCGACCACGCTGTTCTTGTGAGCCGAGAACGGGCCGTAGGCGTTGCCGAAACGCAGTGCGACGGTGCCCAAGCCCCATGAGCCGTGATATGCGAGGCAGTAAGCCTCACCGGCCAGCTTGCTGGCCCCGTAAGGAGAAATCGGAAGCGGCGCCTTGTCCTCGGTGGCCGGCGGCTGCTGGCGGCCGAGCGGGGCATTGGAGGACGCGAAGACAAACCGCACGGATTGGCCGGAGCAGCGCGCCGCCTCAAGCAGGTTGAGGGTGCCGACGACGTTAACCTCGCAGTCGCGGCGCGGGTCAGCCAGCGAAGCGGGAACGCCCGTCTGGGCGGCGAGGTGGACAACGCGGCCGTGTCCGGGAACCAGCCGCGCGAGCAGCTCGGAGTCGAGGATGTCGCCTTCGACCAGCTTAACGGGCAGGTTGGAAACATACCGGCGACGCCCAGCGGTGAGGTTGTCCAATACCGTCACCGGGTACCCCCGCTCGAGCAGCAGGCGTACCAAGTTCGCGCCGATAAATCCAGCGCCGCCGGTGACCAGAACTGGGTGCCTCGCGTTCGACCCTGCCGCAGCCCCTTCTCCGGTCATACTCCTGCCGCCACCGCTCTCTCGACCGCCAGGAAGGAGACTCTCCGGCGCGTTCCGTCCCAGCGGACATCGGGAATCAGCACGTCCTTTCTGGCCTCGATGCGGCCACGGTATCGGACTAGGTCCCGGAGCATGATTCGCATTTCCGCCTCTACATCGTGGGTTGGCTGATAGCCTAGGTCGAACAGGTGCTGATGGTCCGGTTTGTAGTAGTGCTCTTCGAGTTCCTTACGAGGATTCTCCAGGTTGCGGATCTCGACAGCCAGCCCGAGCTCTTCGGCCACCTTCCGCACCTTGCAGGCGAGTTCGGTTACGTCGTAGACCTCCTCGAACTGGTTGAAGACCCGGTACTCGCCGGGTGCTTTCGGCGGGTTCTCCAGCACCAGAGTCAGGCACTGCATGGAGTCGCGCAACGGCAGGAAGCCTCGGCGTTGATGCCCCTTGCCAAACGGCGTCAATGGGTGGCCGATGACCGCCTGGCAGCAGAAGCGGTTGACGGCAGTGCCGAAGGCTTGATCGAAATCGAGGCGGGTGAGCAAGCGGTCGTCGTCACCCATCTGCTCAATTCGCGTTCCGAACACCACGCCCTGCATGATGTCCGTGGCCCGCAACCCGTAGACGCGGCAGGCGAACATGATGTTGTTCGAGCCATGCACTTTCGACCAGTGGTACCAGGAACCGGCCTGCCGTGGGAAGGGCAGCCGGTCTTTGCGTCCCCGATACTCGATTTCGAAAAAGCCCTCCGGTATGTCTACGTTCGGCGTCCCGTACTCGCCCATGGTCCCCAGCTTTACGAGATGGGCTTCCGGGCGAAGGTCGTGCATGGCGAACAGCAGGTTGAAGGTGGTGACAATATTATTGGTCTGGACAAACGCGGCGTGGCCAACATCTATCATCGAATAGGGGGCGGACGGACACTCCCCAAGGTGGACGATCGCATCGGGCTGGAATTCGCGGAAGGCCTTCTCTACGAAACCGTACTCGCGGAGATCGCCTTCCCAGAACAGCAAGGGTTTACGATACTGAGCCTGAAATGCCTCCCGGCGTTCCCGCATAGAAACAATCGGGACTGCGCTCCAGGAGCCCATTTCTTCCACCCAACGCCGGCGGAGGAACAGATCCGCGCCAGCCACCTCATGACCGCGAGACGTTAAATACTGTGCCAGTGACCAACCCAAATAGCCGTCTATGCCGGCAATAAAAACTCGCAAATTGGACCTCCTGAGCGAAAGGGAAATTGGTGTTTGATGAGCCAAAACGCGTTGGATCCCGCGGATTGCGAAATAAAAGCGGCTCTATAGTCAACTCCGCCCTGTGGCATACATGGAAAAGGCAAGGCCCTTACCTACATCGCCATTGGGGGGAATGTCTTCGCGGCAGTCTTCCCTGAAAGGCATCGCCCCCGACTGCTCGGATCGCTCATCGGCGCGGGCTCAGAGCTACGGCCCGTCGCGCGAAACCTTGGCGCAGTCGCAATGCCGACCCCGGGAGCCAACCCCAGCCATAACCGCAAGAGTAGTGAATCGCCTTCCCCCAGAAATACAGTGGCCTAGGTCGGGTGTCAGCCCGGGCATTCGTGGCCCCGCCAGAGTCCTCTGTAGCCGTCTACGGCTCCCCGGGCAACCAGTTGGAACTGCGTCGAAAGAGAATAGCGGACGAGCGCCCGAAGCGTGCCAAGGGCCAGGCGAACGTGACCCCGAAGACCTGCGTATTTACCAAAAAAGAGAATGCGGTTTCGCACGTGGTAGTAAGCTTTCCAAGTTCGCATTGGGGGTACTACATCGCTGTTGTCCCAGTGATTTATGATCGCGTTTGCCACAAGGAGACCCAAGGTTCCGCCGCGCGTCACTCGATATGTGAAATCCACGTCATCGTAAAGGATGAAGTATTCGGGATCGGGCAGCCCGTGTCGCGAGATGGCAGTGCGACGGACCAAAAGCCCCAGGAATGCGTTTGCCTCAAGTGGCGTGATCTGCGAAAGGGCTTCGTAATCACAGTCCTTCAAGGTATGTTCCCGAATTCGGTCGAAATCAAAACGGAGCTTGTGATGGTACAACTGGTATGAGCCGCTACGCCCGTGCTTGACGACGGGCGCAAGAAATGGAACGGCCCCATCGGATTTTTCGAACAACGCTGCGAGACAGTCGGGCTCGGGAACGGCGTCGTCATCCATTGCCCAGATCCAGTCGAAACCGCGCTCGTACGCGCGCTTGATGCCGTGGTGGAAGCCGCCGGCGCCGCCGGTGTTCTCGGGAAGGCGATCGTAGATAACGCTGCCCGCGTAATGCTGGGAGACCATCTCAGAAGTGCCGTCGGTTGAAGCGTTGTCGATCACGAGTATTTGGTCCACTGGGTGCGTCTGCGTCAGCAGAGCGTTCAGACACTCCCGCAGCATGGCCATGCGGTTGTATGTAACCACCACGGCAGCCACCCGGCACGACTGCTCGCTACCCGCCACTCTTCGCCACCTCCAGGGTAGCAGAGACATCCAATTCCCGCCCGATTGTTGCTCCGACCGCCAGGCCATCGCGGATTGAGTCGGCGATGCCCTGGAAGACCCAGCGGGCATACCGGCCCACCATCACGACGTCGTGGCGTTCAAGCAAGCCCAGCGCGCTCCGCCGCCAGTTGGATTTCGGCACGGACCAAGTATAGCCGACAGCGATCCAGGTGGGATGAAGAACCTCCACTCCGCCGATAAAGCCCCACCCCTGCAGCTCCACGATCACGGCGCGGCAGTAGTCTTCGATCTCCTGGGCGGTTGGCTTTTTTTCGCCTGCGTAGGTCCGCTCCACGTACATCCCCACGCGGTCGTTCGCCGCTCGCGCCGAATCGGGCAAAAAGGATCTATCCACGTTGCTATAAAAACCGACGCGGTGAAAGCCAGCAGCACTGTCGGGGATGTAAAGCCAATGGTCGTCCGGGCACGCCGGGCCGCGCGTCGCCCCGATGTTCAGCACCAGGACGGAAGTATACGGGTCGGGCTCCTCGTCCACTTCCAGCCCGCTGAACTCCATCATCCGCTTCAGCGGGAGGGTGGAAACGAGCACGCTGTACTTCACCGAGGAGCCGTCGGCCAAGAAAACCTCCCGGCGCGTAGTGTCAATGCGAGCCACGCACTTGCCGTAGCAAACCACCGCCCGTGCGGCCATGCGGCGGGCCAGCAGGTCCAGGCCCCCGATGGGGTACAGGAATGTCGTGTTGTAACCGATCGGTGGCGTCTTTTCAAAGGCGCCCCGGATAGCCAGCGGCACGTCGACCGGAGATTTATATGCATCCTGCGGAGCAATGCGTGTCCACAGCCCCGACGTGTACCTCTCGTGAAACGGGGCGAAAAAAAGCTCTGTGAGGGTCCGCCCGAAGTTTTGCTCCAGCCATTCGGCAATGGTTGATGGATTTGCCCGTCCCAACCCGGTACACATCTCGCTGAGCGCCCTAGCGGCAACGGCCTTGTCCAGATGCCCCAGGTGGTTTTGAAGCGGGTAAG
>Ga0315288_10004000_pt1 | contig 18773 bp, 20 predicted proteins | sample YL17G11_20_MG_FD_203454 | JGI IMG/M metagenome (GOLD analysis project Ga0315288, IMG submission 203454) | Sediment microbial communities from Yellowstone Lake, YNP, Wyoming, USA - YL17G11_20 | ecosystem: Environmental > Aquatic > Freshwater > Lake > Sediment | place: USA: Wyoming | collected... | reverse complement strand
CGTTAATGCCTGCCTTCATCAACTCGGCGAAATTATCCCAATTGTCCGGCAGCTTGCCGTCAGGCCAGAGCATCCCGTGGATGATTTCGTTGCCGGGCTGAACCATATCAGGCAGGACACCGGCATCACGAAAGGCGATGATCGTATCCCGCGTGTATTCGAACACCGCCTGCACCAGCTCGGCGTGCGACTTGCCCTCCCAGGCCTTCGGGATGTATTGTTTGCCCGGATCGGCCCATGTGTCGGAATAATGATAGTTCAGCAGGAATTTGAAGCCGAGCTTCTTCGCTTCTTTGGCCAGGGCGATGGTGTAATCGAGGTCGTTCGGCAAACGTGTGGGAGTGTGGAACAACCTCAGGCGGATCCAGTTGTAGCCGTGGTCCCTGAAGATTTGAAGTCCGGGTTTCGCCTGACTATTGTCCTTGAATACGGCGCCTCCTTCCTCAGCCTGCTTCAGGAAGGAAAGATCGGCGCCGATTGCGTAATCGTCGGCGTACATCGGTCCGGGAATCCAGAAGCCTGCTGCGAGTAAAAGTACGACAAACGGCAAAATCTTTTGAAGTCCATTCTTCCGTTTCATGGTGTGGCAACTCCTTTCCTGGTTCAAAAAACCTGCCTGAACGGTCCGTTTTGGGCCATTGTACTAAGCATACACTCTGCTGCAACAGGTTTATCCCTGTATCTATTAAGTGAAAGAATTTGATGGTGTTTTTTCATTGACTTGTGTCTGTAAAATCGGTTAATATTTATATATTGTTTTTCAGCACTTTGTTTACGAAAAGGCAGGGTATGACCATGCATAAACGGCAAGGATTCACATTAATAGAGCTTTTGGTGGTGATTGCCATTATTGCGATATTGATGGCGATATTGATGCCGGCCTTACAAAAAGTCAGAGAGCAGGGCAAGAAAATTGTCTGCTCCAACAACCAAAAACAAATCGGCATCAGTCTGAACATGTACGGCTCGGACAACGACAACAAGCTGCCCCTCAACCAGGGAGGATACTGGCTGTGGGATATCGCTTACAGCACAACCGATTATATTATGGATACAGGCGGCGACAAACGCACATTCTATTGCCCCGCGGATCCGACAAAAAAACCGGAAAAGGCGATTTTCTGGCAGTACAGCCAGAATCCTCAGATAGGAACCGATTCCGACTGGGTTGTTGAACCCAAAACCGGACGGGGCGGCCTCTACCGGGTCACCAGCTACTTCTGGATGATGGACACTATACAGGGCAGAACGGTCCAACCTGAGGGAGAACCCAAAAAAGAATGGGTAAAGACTCTTACCTGTAAACAGCCGGCATTAGCCGACCTGCTTACGGATGCAACACTCAGCACCGGCCCCGACGTCGAGACGGCCAGCTTTACAGAGGTCCCCGGAGGTTTATGGAGCCGTTGGCAAATCTACGACCGCACTAACCACATGGGCCGTGGCGGTAAACCCGTTGGCACCAATGTCCTCTTTGTTGACGGACATCTCGAATGGCGCCGATTTGATGATATGGTTGTCCGCTTCTCGGCCCCATATCATTGGTGGTAAAGCTACAAATCGATCTCAACGGCTACTGTATTTTTCGGTTTCCCACCTACTTTAATGGCCATGATTTCTTCACTTTACCAGATTTTTCAAAAAATTCAGAAAAAACCATCAACAGTTGGCCCATGGGCTTCGCTTTATATATAGATAAAGGAATTAAGGAATTGGTCTGTGAACGCAGAGGCAATATGGGAAACAATGAAAATATATTTTCACCTGTAACTAATGGAAAAATAGAGACTTATGGAAATAGCTAAAAAAAGTCCAAATTTTCTTTCAGGCGCTTTAAGGGTTTTTTGCCAGTTAGTAGTAGAAGCAACGTTTTTACCTGGTCCGGAAAGGACATTTAAGGCCGGCTGAGAAATTGATCGCCGGGAATGAGAATATGAAAAAAGCGTCAAATATTATGCTTAGGATATTGGGAATATTGCTGTTTGTTCCTCTCGCCTGGGAAAAAAAAGCACCAGATTTTGAGACAATAATGCAGAAAATGACAAAAATTTCGAAAAAAGTGGAAAAATCGCGATTTTTTTCGGTAACAAATTGACCAATTATTCGCCATATATTGAAAGAAGGTGGTTCCAATGGACAGGTAAACGGATCATTCGAGATTGGTTCAAAAGTGATTCTCATATTTTTGCTCGTTATGGACAAGTAATCTGGAAAGGAGATAAAACATGAAAATGTCAAGGCTTTTACATTTGTTAAGTGTTCTTCTTTTATTAATTGGTGTGACTGTTGGATGGTCAGCTTTCACATCATATAGTTTGGATGAAGAATCTATGATCGTCGGTGGTTTTGTAGATTTGGGATGCTGTTATGGTGAGCCAGAGTTAATTTGCTCTGGCTGTTCAGAGAAACATACATCCTGTAATTTAGGTTATTCACCGCCGTGGAGAGGTTGCACCACTGACACACATCCCATCTACGAAGCATGTCAGTTTAAAGATCCGACTTGCGATTTACCGTTGTATAATTTGTGGTGTAATTTGATAGGCTGAACAGTAAGCCTATTTAGCTATAAGAAGGGATAACAATGAGATAACGACTATCAGGCACGTTATCTCATTGTTGTCATTATTCCTTGTGATGATCGAATTATCGGACAAATCGTATTCCGTAATCGTGAATCTAAAACTGATATAATTACGGATTACCTGGGAGTTATTCAGTATCGAAACAGGAGATACATTATGAAATTCTTTCCACTAATTGTATTGACAATCTTACAGATTGAGAGCTACGACAGTTCAGCCAGGTTGGAAAAGAATGATGTTCTGTCATCCTTCTGTAATGCCGTTCAGAAATCCTTGGTACACAGACAGAGCATAGCCTATCAAGCGACGGAAAAACTCACAATAAAAGGTGAGGTGCAGGGCAAAACACCCGATGAGACTATTCGCACCTTTACATTTCTCCGGAACGGAGACCAGCTTGACTGCCGCCTGAAACAACAGCAAATCTTTCGAAACGAACTTGGTAATAATGAACGAGAGAGCGTTGAGCACAGGTTCCAATACTTGATATCTGATGGACGCTATTTTGAATACAGTCTGAACACAATAGCTGACCAAATGGATCCAAAGTATACGAGGGTATATACTTCCAAAAAAGATCCCTGGAAGCTGAGGACAACCAGTGCCAGCACTGTTGGTAAATCTCTGGATGGGTATATCTGGGGCGATGAAGGGAAACCAATTTGGGACATCCTAAATGATGTCTCATCAGTTCTACAACTTCGCCCCTCCATGGAAGAGGTGGATGGTCAAGATACATATGTGCTTGAAGGTGACACTAAATACGGCCATTACAGTCTATGGATTGATCCAAATTGCGGTTTCAATGCAAGGCGCATCATCGTCCGAAAAAGGGGCGACGATCTCTTTAGAGGAAAACCGGTGTCCTCGCCACGTCCGAAACTTCCGCCAGGCGCAATGGCTACACGTCCCCAAGTTCCATACAATGAAGTCCTATATGTCTTGGATTCGATTTCAATCGCGAAGTTCAATGGTTTATTTGTACCTGTATCAGCAGTGGCCACCACAACATACGAATACGTCAACGGTGAGAAGGTTCAGTTTAAACAAGAGTATAAACGAACAAGCGTTGATCTAAATCCGGACTTCGCGAAGATACCCGATGCATTTAATCTTCTCGTGCGAGATGGTTCCGACGTGTATGATTGGGAAATGCCGGCCGCCGACCTTGAATGGTTTAATGGGAAAGTTGTGGCAAAAGTAGATGAATCATACCTAACCATGATCGACGATACCGTCATGGAGATAAAGAAGAAAACAGACAGCACTAGGTCCGTAGTCAAGCAAGAAGAAGAGATATCAGAGGATCATGCAGACTTGCAGATTATTGCTGAGGAGACACCACTTGACGATCAAGAGGCTGAACTGGATGTATTGTCAAAAACTCGTATATCACCTCTATTGCTGTTGATTCCAATTGGCCTGATATTTGTTTGTATTGTCTGTTGGCAAGTTCTTACTCGTTCAAAGAGACAGGGAGAATAAATAATGCAGATATCTGTTCATAAGGAAAGCCGGAAACGAATTAAGCCTTTTCTGTTTTGTTTACTGGTCGTGTCTATTAGTGGCACTTATGCTGCAAATGAGAATGGGCAGAATCGATCTGCCACTACTATCACTATAAAAAGGCCATCCGGTCCTTACTGTGGATTATATTGTATTTACACCGCAATTAAACTTGCCGATCGAGAAATTGACTTTCGAGAATTGATCAAAAAAGAGTATCTCGGTTCACGCAACGGCAGTTCCCTAACAGAACTGAAAAAGGCTGCCGAAGACTTCGAATTATACGCGATACCTGTAGGCAGACTGACAAGTAAAGTGCTTACTAAGTGTAGTCATCCTGTCATCCTGCATGTAAAACCAACTCTTGATTCTCCCAGGTACGATCACTATGAATTGTTTTTAGGAACAGATAATAAGAAAGCAAGAATATTTGATCCGCCCAGTCCTGTCAGGGCGGTCTCGTTTGCTGAACTTGCCCCACGTTGGGATGGCAATGGTTTGATAATCTCAGACGAGCCGATTGATCTTAGTAGTGTGCTTGCTCCTCGCAGGAAGTTATTCATGTTTTGCGCCGCGATTGCAATCTTGGCTACCATCGGCCTGTGCCAAATAAGGAAATGGCTGCCGAAAACGATGTTTAATTCATGCAGCAAAGTTTTCGGTTTGTCAATAGGGCAGGGGGCAGCATACGCGATTGTAGCGTTTTTATGTGGAATGATTTACAATTTCGCAAATGACACAGGTTTGTTAGCTAACGCGAATGCAACGGCAGCGATTCAACAGGCTCATGCGGGCAATTTCATCTCGAAGATAAGCGAGAGAAAGGTCCGCAAATTGCTTGATAGCGATACCATCTTTATCGACGCAAGGTTTGCCCGTGATTATACAACGGGACATTTAGATGGAGCGATTAGCTTGCCGGTGGACGCTAATGACGTGGAACGCCAAAAAATAACGACTGATATTCCAAAAGACTCTCGTATTGTGATGTATTGCCAAAGTGCCGGGTGTAAGTATGCTGAGATTGTGGCGATCAAGCTTATCGACGACGGCTTTTCCAATATATCCATATTCAAAGGCGGCTGGGTTGAATGGGCAGCTAAGAATGGTAAGAAAGAGGATGCAACGTCATGAACTTTAACAGGATAAAGCAAATAACGCGAAAAAGATTTATGCCGGGCTTTGCATTGGTTGTGCGATTAGGGCTCGGCTGCATGTTCCTTTACAGCAGCTTGCCGAAGATACGCCAGCCTTATGATTTTCTTTCCAACGTGTATAACTTCGAGCTGGTCGGCCCGAAGCTCGGAATGTTGATTGCGATGGTACTTCCGTGGACGGAACTATTGGTCGGTGTATGTTTGGTTGGCGGCATTTTTGTCGGCGGGGCGCTGCTGGTCAGTATCGCAATGGGCGCGATGTTCAGCTTTGTCATCGCCTCGGCCTTGTACCGGGGGCTCAATATTAGCTGCGGCTGCTTTAGCGCATCGAGCGTAGAGCAAATAGGCTACACGACTTTGATTCGTGCGTTATTGATAATGATAATAAGTGCCGCAGCGTATCTAAGCGTAGTGTTCCTGCAACCTCGCAAAGAAAAGCTGTTTACGTGAGACCACTTGTGCCGCATCGTGCAACTGGTTCGACTTAGTCTATGTAAATCCCTGGATAACACTTTTGGCCATCGAACTACCCGCTCTGATAGCCGTATCAATCTTTCGGCCGTCAAAAGTATTGCCGCCCGGCGTTCCGCGGAAAATGCCTCCGTGATAGATTTTACCCTTGCAAAGTTGGCTCCGGGTCTTTATACTGTTTAGTTCGTTTAAATTATTAGGGTTCGAGGCTCGATAATGGGGCATTTCGGACCGGGAATAGAGATTTTTAGTGATGTTTGAGTCATTGACGGAAAAATTTAACTCGGTCTTCCGGTCGCTTTCCGGCCGGGGGAGAATTACCGAGGCGAATATCTCGGATGCCATGGGGGAGGTCCGCAAGGCCCTCCTGGAGGCGGACGTCAACTACAATGTCGTCAAGAAATTCTGCAAGGACGTTACACAGGCAGCCCTCGGCGCCGAGGTGATAAAGAGTCTTCATCCGGGCCAGGTCATGATCAAAATCGTCAGCGACGAGCTGACCAGGTTGATGGGGCCGGTAGATAGCCGGATTTATTATGTCTCTCCCGGGCCTACCGTTATCATGTTGGCCGGCCTGCAGGGTGGCGGTAAAACCACAACCGCCGCAAAACTCGCCAAGTACATCCTCGCCAGCGGCAAGAAGCCGCTTTTGGTTGCCGACGATTTGCAAAGACCGGCTGCTATCGAGCAGTTGATTGTTCTGGGCCGGCAGATCGGTGTTGATGTTTACAGCGAAGAGAGCAAAAACGCCATAAAGGTGGCAAAGAATGGCCTCAGGCACGCGAAGGAGAACGGCTACGATGTTGTTGTCCTCGATACCGCGGGCCGGCTGCACATCGACCAGGAAATGATGGATGAGGTAGCCAACGTCGCGAAAGCGGTCACGCCGCAGCAGATTTATTTAGTCTGCGATGCGATGACCGGCCAGGACGCCGTCAATTCGGCTAAGGAGTTCAACGAGCGGCTTGAGCTGGACGGTGTCATTTTGACCAAGCTGGACGGCGACGCACGCGGCGGAGCGGCCCTCAGCGTCAAAGCCGTTACCGGAAAGCCCATAAAGTTCATCGGTATCGGCGAAAAACTCGACAAGCTCGAAGAATTCCACCCCGACCGCATGGCAAGCCGAATCCTGGGAATGGGCGACGTCATAACGCTCGTCGAGAAGGCCCATGAGCACTTCAATGCTGAAGAGGCCGTAAAACTGCAAAAGAAAATGGCCAAAGGCAGCTTCGGCTTCGACGATTTCCTAAAGCAGATGCAGACCGTCAAAAAAATGGGCGGTATGAAAGATTTGCTCAAAATGATGCCGGGAATGGGAAGCCAGCTCAAAGACATGGACCTCGACGGCGCCGAACTGACACAGATGGAAGCGATTGTGCATTCGATGACGCTGCAGGAAAGGCGCGACCCGGAACTCATCGAATCGTCGAGACGAAGAAGGATTGCAACAGGGGCCGGCGTTCAGGTCCAGGAAGTTTCCGGCCTGGTCAAGACATTCAAACGCAGCAGGGATATGCTCAAAGCACTAAGCGGCGGCAGCTTCGGCGGGCTTAAGAGCCTGCTCTCAGGCGGATTTAATATGGGCGCGCTGAGCCAGATAATGTCCAGCGGCAAAAAAATCAAACAGCGCTCAAAACGAAAAAGAGTCATAATGCGGAGAGGAAAAATAAAGAAAAGACGATAATGTTTCATCTCATTGCCGCCCAGGCGGGAATTTGGTATTTAGCCCCCAAATTTATTTGGGGATTATTGAAAAAGTTGTCATTATTTATCCCCCGAATTTCCTTGGGAACAGTAGAATAGCAATTATGAATAAGATTTCGATCGAACAATATCTTGAAAAGGTCGCCCGGTTCTCCGGCAGCGATTACGGTAAGATGATAAGGGAGCAGTTCGAGGATATCCAGGGCGCCGGCGAGCTGGCCATGTTAGTCTCGCCGACTGTAGAAGAACTGGAGCAGTTAAAAAGGGCGGTGGCGATCATGACGCCGGCGGAAAAACAGAACGCCGATACGCTGAACGACGAGCAGACCGAAAGACTTGCCGCCGATGCCAAGGTCGACCCGGCCAACCTGGCGATCTTCCTGAATGGTTATGCTTTACATTGTAAACGTGTTTCGTGACTCGAATTGGGTAAGTCACGGAAATTGATTATATATTAAAGAAAGGAAAGAATTATGTCAGTAAAATTGAGAATGACGAGGTTGGGCAGACGGCATCGGCCGTTCTTTAGAATCAATGCGGTCGAATCCCGCACGCCTCGTGACGGCAGAATACTTGAAAAGCTGGGCCATTACGACCCGATTGAAAAGGACCCTGCAAAGCAGGTTGTCCTGAACCGCGAGCGGGTGGAGTTTTGGCTGGATAAAGGGGCGATACCAAGCGACGCCGTCTCGCAAATCCTGCTCCGCCATGGAATCAAACATAAATATGCTGAACAACAGGAAGCTCGTCGGACAAAAGCCAAGGCTATCGCCAAGTCCAAGGGCAAGCTGTTCGACAAGACCGAGAGAATAGCCGCTAGAAAAGAAGCCGAAGCGGTAGAGGAAAAAACCAAGGCCGAAGCCGACGCGAAGGTTGCCGAGGAAAAGGCCACAGCTAAAGAAGCAGAGGAAAAAGTCAAGGCCGAAGCAAAAGCAGACGCCGAAGCGATAGCCAGAGCGAATGCCGACGCCAAGGCCAAAGCCGAAGAAGAAGCAAAAGCAAAAGCCAAAGCCGAAGCGGAAGCCAAAGCAGAAGAACCTGAACCTGAAGTAGTAGAAGAAAAAGCCGAGGTCGAACCTGAGGCTGACGTTGCTGAAGATAAGGCCGGGGACGAATCCAAAGAGGAATCGGCTTAGAGCTGATAAACAGGTAAGAGCGATGAGGATAGATATTCTTACGCTTTTTCCGGATATGTTCGAATCGCCTTTGAGCTGCTCGATCATCAAGAGGGCTCAGGGCAGCGGCCTTATCGAAATCGCGCTAACCGATATAAGGGATTTTTCCACAGACAACTATCGGAAGGTTGATGATAAACCGTATGGCGGCGGGCCGGGAATGGTAATGATGCCCGGCCCCGTTTTCGACTGCTTCGAGCACGTCCAAAAGCTATCGCCCGAAAAAGGCAGGGTCTTACTGCTCACTCCGCAGGGGCAGAAGTTCGACCAGGCAAAAGCTCGCCAGCTAAGCGCCGAAAAGCGCCTGATTCTTATCGCCGGCAAGTATGAAGGATTCGACGAGCGAATCCGCACCGGCCTGGGCGCCGAGCAAATCTCCATCGGTGATTACGTGCTCAGCGGCGGAGAATTGGCTGCGATGGTCATTATCGACGCGGTCGTCAGACTGCTGGACGGGGCGCTCGGCGACGAAGGTTCGGCAAAAGACGATTCATTCAGCGAAGGCCTTTTGGAATACCCGCACTATACGAGGCCGGAAGTCTTTCGCGGGATAAAAGTCCCCGATATTCTCCTAAGCGGCGACCACGCCAAAATCGCCGAGTGGCGACGCCAACAGGCCCTCGAACGAACGAAAAAATGGCGACCGGACCTGCTCAAGAACGGCGACGATAGTTGAGAGAGTTATCGCAGAGGAGTTTCTTCTGTCTTTCTGTCTTTCCTGCGAAAGCACGAATCCAGATCGCCATCACCTGTGGACTCCGCATTAAGTGTGGAATGGCACTTACCATTCGCCTACATAGACTCCTGGTTCGACGAGCAGCCAGGAGTCGTATCGGGACTCAAGGTCGGATTCTGAAATCACCATGTCCTCCATACCGATTGTCGCTCCCCAATGGTGAAAATCCCCACCTGCAAATATATAGACCTCAGGATTGCCGTTCTTGTCCTCGGAGAGCGATACGACACCGAAACACATCGCTTTCAGTGCCTCCGGTAGCTCATCCGCTAACAGATAGTCACGCCTTGGTATATAATCCTTTTTGTCAAGAGTCTTTAGCCAATCCCGTATGGCCGGTATATCAGCCTGGCTTCTGACTCGGTCTCTAAGGCCGTATGTGAAAGCTGCTGCATCAGGCCACAATTGTGATTCAACTCGAAGATACATTGGCATTATTAACCAGGCCACAAATACTATTGGAAGACATATTTCGGTGATGATTAGAGTTCTCTTTGCCCACGTGCATTTTCTCCACGCGTAAATCAATCTTGCGATACTTGCGAAGAAACAGAAGATCATTAAGATAACTGCTAATGGATAGATCATGCAGACAACAATGGGTATGTGACGACTCAATCTTCCACACATGTAGCCTATGAGGCCCCAAAAAGGGACAAGTAGAATGCACAAAATGGGCAGGGCAAGGAACACCACATGTGAAAGTATCCTTTTGCCGCGGAGCTTCTTGTCCTCGGTTGTTATGGGCTCTATGTGTTCCTTCATGCCCATGTCCTTTCGCACCTCACTGAACTGCATCGGTTTTCTTCCTTGATATCTCGGTTCTTTGCCTTTTATAATAAACTTAAAAGAAGCATCGAAGTCAATACTCTATATATAATGTAAACAACATGGAGGTCAAAATGAAGGATCTGGATCGACGCAATTTTCTATCTCTGGTGGCTGGCGGTTCTGTGGCGGCGGGATTGTCTCTGGCCGGCTGCGAGAGTGGGATTGCCGGAGGCGGTGCCCCCGCGAAGAAACGGCCGAACATCATTTTCCTGCTGACAGACGACCAGCGATGGGACACGATGGGCTGTACGGGCAACCCGATTATTCAAACGCCGAATATGGATGCGATGGCAAAGGGCGGCGTGCGGTTCACGAACGCCTTTGTCACCACCTCGATCTGTGCTTCGAGCCGGGCGAGTATTTTCTCAGGCCAGTGGACAAGCCGGCACGGCGTCACCGACTTCCAGACGCCCTTCTCCGAATCGGCGCTGGCGCAGACCTACCCGATGCAGCTCCGAACGGCCGGCTATCGAACCGGTTTTATCGGCAAGTACGGCGTCGGAACACAAAAGGACCTGCCGGTCGATCAGTACGATTACTGGAAGGGCTTTCCCGGCCAGGGCATATACGAGCACAAAGACGAGAACGGCAACTATAAACATCTAACGCAGATAATGGGTGAGCAGGCCATTGAATTTTTGCAGGATTGCTCGCCGGACCAGCCGTTCTGCCTTTCGATAAGTTTCAAAGCACCTCACGTTCAGGACGAGGATCCTCGTCAGTTCATTTACGACCGCGCTTATAAAGATTTGTATAAGGACGCCGTGATTCCTGTTCCTGAAAAAGCCGATCCGCATTATTTCGAAGCCCTGCCCGAATTCCTGCGAACCTCCGAAGCCCGCAGACGGTGGGACATTCGTTTTTCCACGCCGGAAAAGTTTCAGGAATCCGTCAAGGGCTATTACCGCCTGATCTTCGGTGTCGATGTTGTCATCGGCAGAATACGAGAGCAGTTGAAGCAGCTCGATTTTGACGATAACACAGTCCTCGTACTGATCGGTGACAACGGTTTCTATCTCGGCGAGTACGGCCTTGCCGGCAAGTGGTTCCCGCACGAAGAATCGATTCGCGTGCCGTTAGTTGTCTTCGACCCCAGGGCGGTCAATAAGCTTCGCGGCCGGACCGTCGAGCAGGTGGCGCTCAACGTCGATATCGCGCCGACGATTCTGGAGCTGGCCGGCGTAAAACCGCCCGAACAGATGCAGGGCCGCAGCCTCGTACCGTTGCTAAAAGGCAAAAAGCCCAAATGGCGAACCGAGTTTTTCTACGAACATCCGTTCGAGCACAAAACAATCGCCAAAACCGTGGGTCTCCGCACGCAGGACTACAAGTACGCCCGCTACGTCGATTATGATTACGAGGAGCTGTACGACCTGAAGCTCGACCCGGCCGAGACAATCAACCTGGCCAAAGACGAAAAATACAAAAATACCTTAGACTCCATGCGAAAACACTGCGACGAGTTAGCCCAAAAGGCCAAAGGAACATAACAGGGAAAAATTGGTGACACGCTCAAACCATAGCCTGAGCAAGGTCGAAGTACAAAGGAGAGCCTATGGAGAAGTTCAATCGACGTGAATTCTTGTCTCTTGCTACTGGCATAGCAGCGGCGGCGATGGCTGGGTCAGGATGTCTGCATGCATCGGAAGAGCCGGCACATGCCGACAGGCGCAAGCACAACCTGCTGTTCATCTGGACCGACGAGTAGCGGGCCGATACGATGGCCGTCTATGGCAATACGAAAATCCACAACTGGCAGGAAACAGTAGCCGACAAAGCCAATGTGTAGAGCAGCAGTTGCAAACTGCTAAATCCTCATTTGTCGCCGGCGCTGTCGTAGCAGCGCCAAGCCGCCCAGGCCTAACAGGATAATTGTCCCCGGCTCTGGGACAAATACCAGAGCTACGTCGTCAAACCGTCCTATGAATGTCGTCTGGTCTGCTGAAATCCTGACCCTGGTAATGGGCGCCTCGCTCCAGAAGCCGATGAAGTTGTCATCGGTTGAATGGTCGGGGAAACGCACGCCGTCCGCGAAGTCGAACTCAGTGCTGTTGCCATCAGGATCGTAGAATGAAATGGATGCCCCGCCGGAATTCCATCCCGAATTGGCCAGCACAATGCCGAAGCCCTGAAGCCAGTAATCTTCCGGCGTCTGAAACTCCAATATCCACTCGCTGGGTCCGCTTCGATCCAAATGGGCGATCAGCCGTGTACCAGATGTCGAGCCTGCGGAAGTTGGATCAGGTGGTGGCTGCTCCCATTCGATAACCTTGATGGAGCTCAAGTTGGTTGTGCTCAGGACACTGGCCTCAAACGGTAAGCCGACGAGGTTCAGGTCGACCCGCTGTATGTTGGCTACTTCTGTCCCGACGGGCAAGGAATCCCAGCCAATGCCGCCTGCGTACCGTCCCGGTTGTTCCATCTGGTCCCTGAAGGAAGCCAGGTCTTGCTGTTCCGGGTTTCTGAAAGCAGCATTGGCCCAGCTATGATCGATCCCACCAATATTATAGACGTTAGGAGGTTCGAGCAGGTAGCCCGGATCGGCAGCTATGGGAGCCCACTCGATTTCCAGAGCCAAGCACGGGCCGGCCAGTACGAAAACTGTGAATAAGACAGGGTAAAAAACATGCATCATAATTCTCATCGCTCTTCTCCTTTGGCTACCACTACTTGCTACCGGAAACCGGTTTAAGTGGAGCCGACCTTTCCCAAACGGCATAAGTATTTCACAGATACTCTCATCGAATGCTCCTGAAAACCTCGGCCGCTATTAAACAATACTATCCTATCAAAATCCTTGCCGGATTGCAAGAATCTAAGATTGTTTTCAAGGTTTATGCCGCCAAAGCCTCCAAATAAATGAAAATCCTGCCCCTCTAAATCCGCTTAAAAAAGCCCTTCAGGGCAGATTGTATATTGTGATGACCACGTACTTTTACATTTAACAGGAATTTCAGTAAATATTTTCTTGACACCAACATGTGATATCCGGTATAAATTAGGTAAGCGAAGATGGAGCGTTTTCACAGACAGATGGTTGGCCTCGGGCGTATCCAGAGTTCCTGGGCGACTACCTGGTATGTGATCAGAAAAGGAACAGAATTTATAGTTAGGTAATCCGGCATAGGATGGTTGAGCCGTAGCGGGCGGTTATCAGAATGCAAGTATGATAACGCTTTGAGTTTAATTCTTTTCGTTTTTTTGAGCCCCTGCTTTTTATACTCGTTCCCTCCGAAAAGCAAGGGGCTTTTTTTATAGCCGCATAGAATGCTCTTCAAAGCACTATTTTCTCAAATACCCTGAAAAGAAAGAGAATAAAGTATTAAAAAAATAAATTATTTTCTCCGGTAATATGGATAAAATGGTATAATACGGGTACTTAGGCAATTTGGGATATCATATAATGAGAGTGGCACAAAGGATACTATCTCCGGCTTTTAGCTACCTGGAAGGCATTTTTACCGGCATTTATGCTATTATCCAGGCGGTTTTGGGTTTAATCCGGGATATATTAAAAGCGATCTATTTGTTTTTCCTGCAAGTATTTACAAGGCTATTTTATATAGAGCGGGAATTTCCATCTTCCATCAGCCTGTCGGCCAGACTCGACGTCATACCACGAAGTTCCCATCTTAAACGGTACAGACTCTTTGTAGCAAGAAAATCGCTTATCGAAACATCCTGTGTGGTCTGCACGTGGCATGGAGACGTAATTCTGAAAGAAGGGGCAAGTATAGGGATCGGAAGCATCGTTATTGGTCCGGTAAAAATAGGGGAAAATTCCATATGCTCCCAGAATTGTTTTATCGGAGGCCAATCCCATATTTTCCAGGACATCTCGATGAATTTTCTCAGCCAGGATTTAGAAATTAAACAGGTAGTCATCGGGAAAAATGTCTGGATCGGCTCCAATGCTGTAATACTCCTTGGAGTTAAAATAGGCGACAATTCTGTTATCGGTGCCGGCTCAACGGTTGTTAAAGATATTCCTTCATATTGTGTAGCCGTGGGCAATCCGGCCAGAGTCGTTAAACGGTATAACTTTGAAACAAAACAGTGGGAGCGGGTATAAATTCTGTTGCCTAATAGCGATTTATTTCCTCCTCGTCACACATTTGTCTGAATTTCGCTATTAATGGCTCTAATCCCCCAATTTATTCTCAACAGAGATATAAGATTTTCATTCTGTCAATTCCCACGCCAATCTGGGATAGTCCCTCCCTTCGAGAATCCGGCCCTTTAGTAATCCCGTACGATTACTGCATCTTCACCCACCAAATAGCGGTCCGAGCCATTGACTTTGAGATTATACACTTTTCCAGCATAGGGCACAGGCCGCTTCGTGACACTTACGATTCCGATAGAGCCTTTCGATGTTCGCAGTCGTGTCCCGGCTCTTAGATTTTGCAGCGCAATCCATCGCCCCGATTCTGCCATAAAATAATGATTCTCGGCAACGCTGATACAATTTCCGCTCTCAAGTAAAACATCATAGCATGCAAACGTTCCCTTGTGCTCTTGTACTGTTTCGACTTTTCCCAGAGACAGCAAACGCTTCGACAAGTTCCCCTCACTGGCGCCGTCAATACAACCAACATTGCGATCCAGGTCAACCGTTGATATTGGAATAAGTGCACCATCGACCCAAACGCCAGTCTGGCCCGTGAAACAAGCCCTCCCTTTGGGTGGTATTGTGTTGAATCTCCAAAGATCGCCGGTCGTTTTATTGTCCTGACCATCAACTTCGTCGATGCGCCAGAAGTATGTAACACCGTGACGCAATGAACCGGTATCGAATTCAGTTTCAGTTTGATTGAGTATGAACTCCGTTGGGATGTTGGGTCCGAAGTACACATCGTGTGATACGGCGTTTAAACCGGCCGTCCAGCTTAGCGTATGTCCACCTATAAAGGTCTCGTTGGCAGGATTGGGATTGGAAGCCTTATGTAGATTTGGAACGCTGTTAACATCTTGAGTAGAAATACTTGCTTCCGGCGTGCCGCCGTATGCGCCCATATTAATCCTGCTTCCGTTCGGCATCGGCTCATCGCCAACCGGGCTATCCGGGTCACCGGTATCGATACAGGGGCTTGTTATATCATCTTTAATCCAGCTTTGGCTGTTTGGGTCCCATCGGCCTGCTTCGGACTTCAAGTGGTAGTCGCCATCAATCCAGAAATCGTCATTCGGGTCATCCGGCGTTTCGTTCGGGTCCCAGTAGCCTGGATTTACAAACAACGGATTAGTGCTTATGTTTCTTTCACCTATAAGCCCTACTGGTGGGACGTTACTGTAAGAGGCAGAGAAGGAAAATAGGAAATCCATAGGCATATTATCCCAGAGAATGGAATTGGCCAAAGTCAAGTAGCCCGATTCCCGATATATTGCGCCGCCCACTTTGTTTGCAAGGTTGCCGCTGAACGTGCAGTTAATTAACATTGTCTGGTTATATGTTTTGCAGTACATGCCGCCGCCATTGGTCGCCAGGTTCCCGGTAAACGTGCAGTTTGTCATCATTGGGTAGCTGTCGTTGGTATTGGCCATCCCGCCGCCCGACGTGGCGGAGTTTCCGGTGAACCTGCAGTTTGTGACGTTTGGGCTGCTGGAGAAGTCGTTTGACATCCCGGCGCCGGAGTCTGCGGAGTTTGCGGTGAAAGCGCAGTCAGTCACCGTAGGGCTGCCGGATTTATTATACATCCCGCCGCCAGCTAAATTTTGCTCCGAGCCGTTCGCATTGCCGCCGGTGACGGTGAATCCGTCAATAATAGCCGTCGGATTGGTGCCGCTGCCGGTGACAACATGGTAGCTGTTCTCGGAATTGTATGTGAAGTTCGGCATGTCATTGCCGGCCAGATCGCCGTTAAGGATAGTCTTGTACATATCGACATGCCTTGCGTTCGGGTCAGGTTCGGTTAATCCGGCGTAGCCGCCTTTAAGAGTTACGCCGTTGATGAGCTGGAATGTCGTTGTTCTCCGGTTGAACTCAGGTATTGCCATAAGCCCCTCGTTCGGCTTGTAAATGCCCTGGGCCAGCCGGATCTCGACCGGCTTTTCAGAATCGTTGGCGTCCGCCAGGGCATCCTGCAGAAAATTATATGCATTGTCCCAGCTTGAGCCGTTATTAGGGCCGAGAGCGATTTTATCGACGTAGATGGTCTTGCCTGCGGCGATTTCACAGAATCCCAAAGCTGTTAAAAACGCAAAAATCACAAGCAAAACGCTTAGATTTGCCCGCTGATACATTTTTAGACCTCCTACAAGGATTTTCGGCTGGTTGAGATACTACCGAATTGTACTAAATTATGGGGTTTATTGTCAATAAATTTCATTGTTTAGCGAGGGTGGTTATTGGTTTTAAATAGCAAAATGCGGCTCGAAACGTTAATTTTTGAAAAAACGCTTGCTATTGGAGCGAAAGGTCGTTATTATTTTGGGTTTGGTATTTGTTCGTTAGTGTGTAGGTCTGTGCTTTGCGAAGGCTGATTGAAAGCCGGTGAAGCGAATGAAATCCGTTTACTATTCACTAAATACTACTCACTAACGACTACAGATTTAGGAGATAAATCAGTGAAAACTGAACTTTTAGACGCCGTTGAAAGCAAGAGTCTCAAGGACAAGATCCCTCACTTCGAGATAGGTGATATCGTCGAGGTTCACTGCCGTATTAAAGAGGGTGACAAAGAGCGAACGCAGATATTTTCCGGCACGGTCATTGCCCGCAAAGGCCGGGGCATTAACGAAAACTTCACGGTCCGGCGGATCGTCAATAACGAAGGCGTCGAACGGATATTTCCGCTGCACTCGCCTAACGTTATCGATATCAAGCCGATCCGAAGCGGCAAGGTCAGGCGAGCCAAGCTCTATTATCTGCGTGATCGGACCGGCAAGTCCGTCAAGCTCGCCCAGCGGCACAGCGACCATACCATCTCAAGATAACGAGAGCGATACGAAACGCGAGATACGAAATCTGCTGCCGAACAAACACAGGCCGCCGGCGGATAAGGAGCTGCTCGGCCGATGGGGTGAAAAACGCTCCGAGAAATTCCTCAAACGCAAAGGTCTCAAAACGCTCACTCGTAACTTCTCCTGCAAGACCGGCGAAATCGATCTGGTTATGGTCGACAGCGACGGAACACTTGTCTTTGTCGAGGTAAAGACCAGGGCGAACGAGGATTTCAGCCCGTCCGAGTCGGCCATCACCGAAGTCAAAAAAATCAGAATGCTCCGTGCGACACGTTACTTTCTTGCCGCCAACGACATCGAGGACCGCCCCTGCCGCTTCGATGTGGTAACAATCGTATTAGGCGAAAAAGGCCGCGAGCAGATAAGACATTACGAAAACGCTTTTGTGCCGTAGAAAACATGGAACTGATTGATACACATTGTCATTTGACGTTTGAGCAGTTGGCTTGGGAGACCGATGAGGTTGTCCAGCGGAGCATCGCCGCGGGTGTGACCGGCTGGATAACCATCGGAACCGACCCGCAGCATAACCGAAAGGCCGTCGAGCTTGCCAACAGATTCGAGAATATGTACGCCGCGATTGGGATTCATCCGCACGATGCCAAGGACGTCACGGCTGAGACTATGGCCGATCTCAAAAAGCTTGCCGGAAGTGAAAAAGTCGTCGCCATCGGCGAGACGGGGCTGGATTTCCATTATGATTTTTCACCCCGGCAGGACCAGATGCGGGTCTTCGAGGCACAATTGGAAATCGCACGGGAGCTGAATCTGCCGGTTATTATTCATAGCCGGGAGGCGTTCGACGAAACAATTGATATTTTGGAGCAGTTCATCGGTTTGAAAGGCGGGCTCAAGGGCGTGGTTTTTCACTGTTTCAGCGGCTCAGTTCAGCAGGCAAGAATTGTCCTGGACCACGGCTTTTATATCTCTCTTACCGGCGTGGTGACTTTCAAGAACGCTGAAAATGCCCGTCAGGCCGCCAAAATCGTGCCGGCAGGCAGGTTGATGCTCGAAACGGATTGCCCGTACATGTCGCCGGCCCCGATGCGAAATAAGAAAATCAACGAGCCGGCCCTGATGGTTCACACCGCCCGTTTTTTAGCCGAGCTAAAAGAAATGGACCCGGCCGATTTCGCCCGGGCCGTCACCGCCGCCAGCAGGGATTTCTTCGGGCTGCCCTAAAGACGTGATTGGTTCATTTGACGGGCTTGAAAAACGCCTTGCATTTACAGCTTTGGGGCGGTAAACTCAGCAGCCTTATGACGCTCGCTATCGAAACCAACGGACTTACCCGCTGCTTCGGCGATTTGCGTGCCGTGGACGGCCTCGATTTGCGCGTGGAAGCCGGCAAGTTTTACGGCTTTCTCGGCCCCAACGGCGCGGGCAAATCCACTACCATCAAAATGCTCACCGGCCTGCTCGCACCCACAAGCGGCTCGATGCGCATCCTGGGCGAGGACACGAGCGACACCGAGAAAGCCAGGCAAATCAAGCGGCGTGTCGGAGTCGTGCCGGAGGAGCTGGCATTGTTTGATAATCTTACGGGCTCCGAATACCTGACCTTCGTCGGACGCATGTATCAGATGCCCATTGCGACGGTGCGCGAACGCTGCCGGGAGCTGCTGGCCATGATGAGCCTGGATAA
>Ga0315288_10003999_pt1 | contig 18777 bp, 27 predicted proteins | sample YL17G11_20_MG_FD_203454 | JGI IMG/M metagenome (GOLD analysis project Ga0315288, IMG submission 203454) | Sediment microbial communities from Yellowstone Lake, YNP, Wyoming, USA - YL17G11_20 | ecosystem: Environmental > Aquatic > Freshwater > Lake > Sediment | place: USA: Wyoming | collected... | reverse complement strand
TTTGCCGTTAATCTACTAAGAAACTAATTTTGCTATTCTTTCTTTAAGTCAAGCCTGGTTTTTTCTATTAACTCTTTTGCTTCATCAACAATCTTTTTGACCCTCTCGATTGCCAGTATCGTTTCTGTGCCGTACTGGAATTCTTCCCTTAATTTAATTATCTCTTGAGATGTTGACTTTTCATCAAATGATGCAATCTTTTTCAATTCATCAATGCTTATGCCCGTCTTATTTTCTCCTATCAATACTTCAACTGCCGCGAAAGTGCATTCTTGATTTCTTGACTCGTACCCGTTTTTTGCTAATACTGCAAGAAGACAGTGATACATCGTGTAGAAGCCAGCGCTTACTGCCCAGTCAACATATCCTCCTCTCATAAGATACTGCATTGTGCTGAGATTATGAATTGCTTTTTCTACATGTTTGTTTGCTTTAATAATATCTGGCTGTATCTTCTTAAGCCCTCTATGCTCATTCCCATCTTTCTCCGCTTTTTTTAAGCACCATCTCAGTTTATTTTCAACCTGTCCCATTTTTTATGGCCTCCAAAATTATTTCAGCGCCCCATAAAACTTTTCCAGTCCTAATAATATCTGATATCACATCATCATTTTTCTTTATATTTTTTACCAAATCATCTTTTGTCTGCAATACTTCATGTATTCTTTTTGGCTTTAAGCTTTTTATCTTATCAATAACTGAGCTGACTTTTTTCACATCCTTTTTTTCAAGCACGATCAGCACATCAATGTCTTTTGCTTCTTTCCCTTTTGTAAGCACCGAACCAAACAACACGCAACTCAAAGAAACATTTTTTAACGGCATTAAATCTTCTACTTGAATTTGTAAATACGCATTAAGCTCGTTCTGCATGAGAATGAATTCTGAAAGCTTCACTCCAATCTCTTCATTAAGATTGATCTTGTAATAAATTGCGTTGCCTATTTTTTCAGGCGCAATCGCTTTACTTTTCTCAAGTTTCTTAAGGATCTTATAAGCTCCCCTTGAACTCAGGTCCAGTCTTCTGGCTATGGCATTTATGCTGTTTTTCTCCCTAAAATTCCTCAATAAAAAATCAATCACTCTTGATTCATTCTTTGTTAGACTTTGCAACAAAATCACCACCATGTACTAACAGTACATGAATATGTACCCCTAGTATATAAAAGTTGCTATTTCAAAAAGATAAGAAAATTTTTGCTTCGCAAAAAGTCCCACTATTTTTTCTGTAAAATCTTTCTAAAAAAACCGCAACAGTTCTTTCGCCAACTGGGAGCGAAGTGCGACATTCGCTTCGCGAAGTCCCACAATTATTTTTTCTGCAAAATCTTTCTGAAGAAACCCATAACAGCATAAGCTTCTCTTTTAGTCAAGAAAGATTTACCAATCAATCTTTTCCAAACTTTTACTTGAGTTGATTTTTTGTCTGACGTCTTGAATGGCAACTTATTCATGCACTGCTTCAACATCTTCATAATCTGATTCTTCTCAACCTTTCCAGCAGAAACAAAATTCTGAGCAATCTTATCACTACCCAACTTCTTGAACAACTCATAAAAAATAATTGAAGCAGAATGACTAACATTCAAAACAGGATACTTCTTAGAAGACTCAATAGTCACGATGAAATCACATGATTCTATCTCTATATTTGAGAGACCTTTACCTTCCCTTCCGAATAGAATAGCTATCTTACCTTTTTTTCCCTTCAACATCTCAGCAAGCTGCTCAGGATTCACAGGAGACCTAGGAATGTTATAATCAGAACCAACCTGAGACGTTGTTGCAACCAAACAATCAAAAGAAGGAATCTTCTTCACAACCCTTGCATTATCCAAAACATCCTTAGCATGCTTAGAACGAGCAATAGCCTCAGAACCTTTACAATCACACAAAGGATTCACAAGAACCAAATCCTTCAAACCAAAATTCTTCATAGAACGAGCAATCGCGCCAACATTGCCAGCATTCTCAGGCTCAACCAAAACAACAGTTACCATTGTGAATTACTCATAACCTAACTGCTTCAGCAGTTGAGGATATAGTTTCTTGATTCATTGACAGACACCAGCTTTTCGGCTTGTAATCTTCCATCTCCACAAGCGTTGATTCAGGCAATTCCTGCCTTATTTTCTTGATTGCAAGATTTCGTATCTCTATTGCTGAATTGTAGTCTCTGGGAATATTAATTCCACAGAAAGGGCATTGATGTACCCTTTGCCAAATTTCTTTTGTTACTATTTCTTGGCAGTCGCTACATCTCTGACTCGTGCCTTTGTAATTGACAGGAATGCATAGCTTACCAGCACTTTCAGCCTTGTAAGTCATGTATCTCCTGAGTTTTCCCCATGAAGCATCCAATATTGATTTTGAAAAGTATCCTTTGACCATGTTGCTGATATGCATATCTTCAAAGCCAATCGCATCATAATTATCAACATAATATCTACTTGTCTTGTGCAAGAAATCATCTCTTGTATTAGCAAGCTTTTCATATTGCCTTGCTAATTTTATTCTCCATTTGTTCCTGTTATTGCTTCCTTTATATTTCTTGCTGAATTTTTTATTGATGAAAGCTAACCTTTCTGCGTATTGTTTAAGGTGTCTTGGATTAGCTATCTTGTTGTTATCGCTGTCATAGACTATATCTATCAATCCTAAGTCTATTCCAACAACGTTCTTTATTGTCCTGATTTGTTTTATATTCTCTGTCTCTTCTGCAATCGAAGCAAACCATTTACCTGATTGTTCATGCTTGATTGTTACCTGCTTAATTTTGCCTTTTATGTTTCGATGGCAACGGATGGGGATATCTCCAATCTTGGAAAGATGCAATGTCTGGCATCTCTTTCCATTATTTATCAACTTGAAGCCAGATTGATTATAAGTGAATGTTTTGAACCATCCTTTGCCTTTGAAACGCAAAGAACCAACTTTCCGATTATGTTTCTTGGTCTGTGCCAAAGCAGAAAGGTTGGAGAATAAACGATAACATTCATACTGCATTGTCTTAGAATATAGTTGATTGAATCTTGAATCGCAAATCTTCATATCAGGAATTATTCCCTGAATCTGTGATTTATCAATCTCTTTCTGACCATTCAATTCTCCAAGCAAAATATTATAAGTCTGCCTGCATAAATCTAAAGTATTACGCATGTTTTGTTCAGCTTTCTTGCTTGGATATAAACGGAATTTATGCACTCTCATTTTAGCTCTCAATATATTTTTTTACTTGTTTTAATGTTGTTTGCCCTGTTGTTATAAAACAATAACTATCACTCCAAAATTTATTTAACCATAACCCATTTTTTATTTTTTCGTAAAATTTATACTGTAATACTTTTGATATGACACCTTTCCAATTGTTGATGGCGTCTTCTCCTACCCACAAACTTTTTTTGAGGAAGGAGCTTCCATCAGAGATCAAATATAAAGGTATAGAATAGATTTAGGTTTATATACTTTTTCAGCACGTGTCCAGTGTCCAGTGCTTTTTTTGTACAAAGTCCCTATTCAGAATGGTCAATTCATCTATAACCTAAAAAAAGTTTATGATATAGGCTTCGTGGCTACGAAGTTAGAAAAAATTCTTCAACAAAGGAAACAACAAATTCAACAACAAAACAAGCAAGCAAATCACACTAATATTAACCCAAATCCTGTTACCCTTTTTTTTATTCTTAGCAATCTTTAACAAAGAAACTTGCAACATACGACCACCATCAACAGGACCCAAAGGAAGCAAGTTAGCAAGACCAACACCTAAACTCAAAACACCAATCCACTGAAACAAAACCATGAACCAACTAAAAACACTAAACAAAACCTTAGCAAAACCACCATCACTCTTCAACCTAACCTCATCCTTCAAACCAACAACACCAAGATAAGGCTTCCTCTCATCAGAAGGACTCTTAGCAACAACCAAATCAAAAACTGAATCATTAGCAGTTAACGAAACCTTCTCACCAGGCCTGACAGAACTGAACACATCACTGAAACTCTCATAAGAAAGAGTAGAAACATTATTTACTGAAGTAATAATCATGCCACCCTTCAAACCAGCAAGCTCAGCAGGAAAACCACTCTGAACACCACTAATAGAAAAACCAACAGGTTCAGTAATAGCTTTATTAATAGGAGAGAAAACAAAAGACAACAACAAAACAACAAAAACAGCAGTCAAAACATTAAAAAAAGGACCAGCAGCAAAAACAGAATATTGTACAACATCACTCTGCTTCTTCAACATCTTCTCATCAGGCTCGACAAAAGCAATAGGAAAAACAGCAAACAAACCAAAACCAGAACTCTTAATCTTCAAACCATGAGCCCTAGCAATAACACCATGAGCAAACTCATGAACAACAACAACAACAAACAAAGCAACAATACCATACCAGAAAGGAAGAAAAATAGGAGAACCAGGAATCTTAACACCAGGAATTATAAGACCAAGAGCAGGACTAGCACCAGGAACAGTAAACAAAGAATAAAGATTCTTCAACAAAATAAAAGAAATAGAAACCAAACCAACATAACCAGCACCAATACCAACATAACCAACAAGCTTAACAAACTCCCCATACTTAGAAGAGATCCTATCAATAAACTTTAAACCAAAATTAGTCCTGTAAAGAGCAACAATGCCCTTAACATCAAACTTTTTCCTAAAAACATAAATCAAAAAGAAAATAAGAAGATAAAAAGATACAACCCACTTATAATCCAACAAAAACGAGACAACAGACAAAACAAATACACCCCTTTAATTTTAACAAAAGAAAAACCAAAAAAAGTTTACTTCTTCCTAACAGTCCTCAAAGCCTTAGCATTGCACTTCCTACACTTAATCTTGCCCTGAACAATCTTCATGTTCGGAGCCCTAAGCTTACTCTTGCAAACTCTGCAAACAAAAACATTCTTGTACAACCTAACCTGTGCTTCATGAAATTTAACCATAAAATTCAACCCTCAGACGATTTCAACTGCTTCATAACTCTCTCACCCAAAATATCCCAATACATGACCTGAACACCCTCAACAACAGTACCCTTCAACTCATCAGGAATCTTCAAATCAAAAGTCTCATAATTCTCAGAATCCATCACATTAGCCATGTCACCATGAACAGACAAGACCTGAGCACTCTTCTTCTCAATAATAGGAACCTCAACACTATCATGACCAGGCAAAACAATAACCCTCTTCTTATCATCAATCAAGCCAACACCAGTCAACCTAACCTTAGCATGACCATGCTTACCAGGCCTAGAAGTCTGCGTATCAACAACCTTGCAAGCAACACCCTCAATAACAATATAACTACCCTTCTGCAAGTGAGCAACACTCTCAACTTTTGTACCAGCCATAAAAAATATCACCTTTTAATTAATGTAAAGCGAGGAAAAACAATTCGTTTAAAAAACTTTTTATTTTGCAGCCAACTTGACATCCCCAGCCTTGACAGTCTTCCTGCCAGCATGAATAGCCAACTTAACAGCCTGAACCGCAATACGCTCAGCAATCTCCTCAATCACAGCCTTCAAAGCAGCTTTAGACTTATCAGACACGCGCTCAGCGCCAGCCTGCTTAAGAATTTTCTCCATCGCAGCCAAAGGCAACAATCTTCGCGAAGCCATTCAAACCAACCTCCTTTCCTTATTAAACCAATCAAAAACTATTAATCAAAAAAGAAACAAAGACTTATTTAAAGCTTTCGATTAAAAAACGAGAAATTGCGCTTCAAAGAGCCAAAAAGAGAAGAACTACCCCCTCTTCTGTGTTTAGAGCTCAACAACCTAATCCTACGCTCAACATCAGCAGAATCATCAAACTTACTCTCAGCACTCCTGAACACACTCGTATGATGATAATTTCTTCCGTTCTTGAAACTAAACTTGTGCTTCTTATGCAACAACTCATGATACATAACATAATCCAACAAATCCAGATCAGCACCACTAAAGATAGTGCTAACAACAACAGTATCAGTCTGGTAATCATAACTACCAAGCCTACGAAAAGAATTACTACCCCAACAAAGATTAGGACGCTCAACCAAACCAAAAAAATATTTATCATTAACCCTAACAAAAGAATCCTCCAAAAAAGGATCAGACAAATCCTTAGGAACAGACAAGTGCAAACTCTTAACAAAAGAATTATACAAATCAATATTAGTCGAATCCATCCTACTCTTAAGAATCTTCAACAACAAAGACTGAACAAGACCAATCTGAATCTCCCTACTAACACCACGCCACTTCCTACTAAAACCAAACTCCAAAAAATTATTCCTCAACCTAACATTAGCATTAAAATCCTTAAACTTACCAGAATACTTAATCTTAGAAGAAAAAACAAAATCCTTATCCGGAAAAAGCCTACGAAAAGACTCCTCAACAAGATCCAAAATTACTGCACCTCATACCTCAAAATAGCAGCAACCTTGCCCAAATCCCTCAACTGAACACCCTCACGAGTCTCAACAGAAATAATCCTGACCTCAGAACCAACAACCTCAGCCTCCTTCTCAAAAGCATCAATCTTCTCAGGCTCTAAAGCTTCACTCAACAACAAAATATCAACAACAGCCATCTGAAGCTTTAACAAAGTCTCCTTCTCACCATAAGAAACCTTACCAGGCTTGGTCGCCAACAAATCAAAAAACTTCTGCATAATCTGCTTCTCAGCAACAACCTCTTCATTAGCTAAAACATCCCCACTCTTATCAAGAAGCTCCTGCAAACCAAACTCATCAGTATAACCAATATCCTTAACCCCAATAATCTTCTTCTTCAACTCAGTAGCAATAAAATTACCATCAACAAAATCATACTTAGTAGGACCAGGACCACCAACAATAATACCCTTCAAATCCTTATTACCCAAAAACTGCTCCTTCATATACTCCCCAACCTTCTTATAATGATCCTTAGCAGAAAGCTCCCTATTCCTAGCAAACCTAACAGCAGACTGACCACCAGCCTTAAACTTACCAGGAACCTCAGAATGAGTCTTAACAAGAGGAATAATAGTCTTACCCTTCAAAAAAGCAATAATAGCATCACGCCTATCCATAACAACCAAACCATAAACCTCCTTAATATCCAACATATCCTCCAAGATATCAAGAACAAACAATTTATCACACCTATACAACCTAATCTTCAAAGGAACAGCAGGCTCAATACTCCACACCTTAACATCACTCTGACCCTCACGCTCAGCAACATTACCAGAAAAAGCAACCAAACCATTAGCAGGAGTCTGCTTAAACAACCTCAAATGCTGAACCATCCTCTCCAAAGCATCAGTAACATTCTTCCTAGTAGAAGTAGACTTAATGTTGGAAGCAGTACCCTGCTCCTGACAAATATGATTAATAATCTTATTCATCTCATAACCAGCAGGAATATAAACACTAACAAGCTCAGTATGCCTACCCCTATACTTACCCAACTCATTAATGATCTTCTTCAACTCAAACCGCTGCTTTTCAGACAAACCCATAACCCCCAGCTGAATATACAAGATTTATAAAAGTTTGGATATAATAAGACCGGTCAGCAAAAGATTTATAAAGAAAACTTTAACCCCTACAAGTACTTTTAGGGGCTGTGGGGTAACTTGGTTTATCCTTTTCGGTTTGGGACCGAACGATCCCGGTTCAAAAACAAGGGACCGAACAAAAACGATCCCTGTCTGAAAGTCCGGGTAGCCCCATATTTTATAACAAAAGGTGCAATAAAAATCGCAGAGAAAAAAACATTAGGAAGCGCGAAAAGATTTGGAGTAAGATACGGAAGAACAGTAAAAGAAAAACTGTACAACATAGAAAAAGAATCAAGAGCAACATACAAGTGCCCGTACTGCCACAAAATAAGAGTAAGAAAAGAAAGCATAGGAATATGGCTGTGCGCAAAATGCGGAGCAAAATTCACAGGAAAAGCTTATTCTGTACCAAAAAAAATAATGATAAAAGAAGAAGAATTACCAGAAGAAATAAGACAAGAACTAGAAGTAAAAGAAACAGAGACAGAACAAGAAGAAGACACAGAAAAAGGAATAACATACTCAGACAAGAAACAGGAAGAAAACCAAGAAATAGAAGAGAGTGAAGAATAAAAATGACAACATACAAATGTTTCACATGCAACAAAAAAGTAGGCGATGACTACATAAGAAAAAATATCAGATGCCCATACTGCGGAAGTAAGATGCTATTCAAGCCAAGAACAGCGACCACAAAAGTAAAAGCAAGATGAGATATCACGCAGAAATAACTGCCAACAACGACAAAAAACTGCTCAAATGCTTCGAAACAGAGCAAGGCAAAGAAGACAGATCAAAATTCGAGATAAAAGAAGAAGCAAAAAAAATAAAATTCATGATAGAAGCTGAGGATTCTGTTGCACTAAGAGCAACCCTGAATTCTATAACAAAACTATTAACAGTATACGAAAAAATAGACAATATGAGCGAAGAATGAAAAAAGACACAGAACAAAAAATCGAGCAGCTCCAAAGAATAGAGCAAAGCATGCAGAACATACTGATGCAAAAACAACAATTCCAATCACAGATGATAGAGATAGAATCAGCACTGAACGAACTAAAAAACAGCGAAGAAAACTACAAAATCATAGGCAACATAATGGTCAAGACAAACAAAGAAGAACTACAAAAAGACCTGAACCAAAAAAGAGAACTATTCGAACTAAGAATCAAGACAATAGAAAAACAAGAAAAAGAAACAAAAGAAAAAGCAAGCAAGATCCAAACAGAAGTCATGAAAGAAATAGAAGGCAACTAAGATGGCACAAGAAAAAGACCTACAAGACATAATAGATGTACTAAAAGAACTAGAAACAGACACGACAGTGCCAAGAAACATAAAAACAAGCGTGCAAAACACGATAAAAGCACTAACAAGCGAAGGAGAATCCTCAATAAAAATAAACAAAGCATTACACGAACTAGAAGAGGTATCAGACGACACAAACATGCAACCTTACACAAGAACACAGATATGGAACATAGTAAGCATGCTAGAAAAAATAAACACTAACTAAGACTTCTTCCTATTCCTCTTAACAAACAACTCTTTCTTCAAAACAACAGAATTAGGAACATGAATAACATCCTTCAACTTAGTTACTAACTCAACCTCAATAAGACCAGCCTTCACAACCTTACCCTCAACACCACCAATCCTCACAAAATCACCAACACAAACCATCTCCTTCTGATGGATGATAAGACCAGCAAAAGCATTAGGAACAAAATCCTTCAAAACAAGAACAACAAAAAAAACAAGAAACAACAAAATAATTATCCCAATCAACCCCAAAAACTTCGTAGCCAAACCAAACTTGTTCAAAGCCATCATCACAGCAATAAAATAAACAGAATAAGAGATGATAGTGCCAAGAACAATACCCAAAGAAATCTTCACGCCAACCTTCCTCAAAACCTTATCAACCTCAGCCTCATGCAACAACCCCTGAACCAACTTACCCAACAATTTACCAACAACAAAACCAAAAAGAATAAACAACGCAGCAACAACAATATTAACAACTACCTTAGAAAACAAACTATCCACATAATTCACAAGACCAGTCAAAAACTCAAGCATAATAACCCAACTATAAAAGAACCTTATATAAAACTTTTCATGAAACAAAATCTAAAAGATTTAAATACTAGCACTACCCGGTTTTAACCAATATGCCAAAAGATCCAAACACAAAAAGGACAGAGAAAAAAGAAAAACCAAACAGTTATGATGAAATAAAAGAATTAGAAGAAAGAATAGCAAACACAAAATACAACAAAAAAACACAAGGCGCAATAGGACTTTACAAGGCAAAACTAGCACAACTAAAAGAAAAACGAAAAACAAGAGCAGGAATTGGGGTAAAAGACCAAGGATTCTCAGTAAGAAAAAGCGGAGACGCAACAGTAATAATGGTAGGATTCCCATCAGTAGGAAAATCAACAATACTAAATGGCATAACAAACGCAAAATCACACGTAGCAGCATACGCGTTCACAACGCTAACCGTGATCCCAGGACAGATGGATTACGGAAAAGCAAAAATACAAATCTTGGACGTGCCAGGAATCGTAGAAGGAGCAGCCACAGGAAGAGGAAGAGGAAAAGAAGTACTAAGCTGCGCGATGAGCACAGACATGGTAATGTTCATAGTAGATGCACTATACCCAGAACACCTAGACGTAATAAAAAAAGAAGTATACGAAACAAACCTAAGAACAAACCAACAAAAACCAGACATAAAAATAACAAAAAAACCAAAAGGAGGAGTAGAAGTCTGGAGCACAGTAAAACTCACAAAACTCGATGCCCAAACAATAAAAGACATACTCAAAGAATTCAAGATCCTAAATGCAGATGTAGTGATACGAAGCGACATAGACGCAGACCAACTAATAGATGTAGTAGAAGGAAACAAAAAATACGTGCCAGCAATAACAGTCCTAAACAAGATAGACCTGGTAAGCAAAGAACAGCTAGAGCAGATAAAACAAAAACTAAAACCAGACATATGCATCTCAGCAGAACTAAAAATAAATATGGAAGAACTAAAAAGACTAATATTCGAAAAACTAAGATTCATAAGAATATACTGCAAAGAAACAGGGAAAAAAGCAGACATGGAAGAGCCAATGATAATGTTCAAAAATAGCACATTAAGAGACATGTGCAACAAACTACACAAAGACTTCTCAACAAAATTCAAGTTCGCAAGAGTCTGGGGAAAATCAACAAGATTCCCAGGACAAAAAATACTTAAGCTAGACCACAAAATAGAAGATAATGATGTAATAGAAATACACGTAAAATGATACTGAGGTGAAAAAATGGCTGAAATAAACAAAGATGAACAAGTAGGATTCCACAAAGGAGCATTAGCAACACTAGCAAAAGAAAGAGAAGAAATGCAAAAGATCCTTGCAATCGTAGAGCAACTAATGCAGATGCACATAAAATCACTGAAAGAACTCGGTGTTGACCTGGCAGCACAAGCAAAAACAGCAAAAGAAGAAACAAAAAAAACAGGCAAAGAAAAAAAGAAACCAATAGAAGACCTGATATAAGATGCAAGTAAAGTTCAAAACTTACGGACACAAAAACATCCAAGCAACACATAATCGCACACTAGAGTTCACAAAACACAAAGAACTAAGCATAAAAGGAGACTGCATAATAGGAGTGAACTCTGACTTTTCTCCAGACGAAATAAAAAAACTACTAAAATCTGACAAGATAAAAATAACCATAAAAGTAGATGAGCTAACAGACACAGTTGAATGTCAGATAAACAAAGAATTCTCTGATGAAGAAGAGATAGTTGTAAGAATAGGAGAGTTCAAATCAAAAAGAACATTAGGGATAAGAGCAGACAAAGCAAGCTCGCAACTAAAAAGAGAGATGTTTGAAAAGATGAAAGAGCCAGGAAAAGAAATGCAAGTGATAATAGAAACAATAATATGATTTCTTACTTAATAGTAGTTATAATACGAAAGGTTTATAAACCAAAACTGATACAAACAAAACCCTACGAGGGGGGATAATGAGCGAAGAAGAAGACGAAGACCTAGAATACATTTCAACATCAGAACACCTAGATGAAAAAACAAAACATCTAGACCTAATAATAGAAAGAGTAGTTGTCCTAGGCAAATTCTTAAGAGACAATATGAATATAGAAACAGAAGATGAAGAAATAAACTCTAGCCTCGAAGAACCAATAAAACAATACAACAAAGACCTTGACGAACTAGCAGACTATGTACTAGAAGATAAGAGAACAAGCAACAAAAAAAAGGAACTAATCAGAGCAGCAATAGACTATTCAACAACAAAGTACGCGCTAAGAAGAAGATATAGGGGGGAACTGTTCTTCCAACACTCACTAAGGGTCGCAAAAAAAATAAATGTGATAGGAGGAGACCTAGAAACAGTAATAGTAGGACTACTCCATGACATAATAGAAGAAAACCCAAGATTCAGGGAACTGAAAGAAAAATACAAAGACCGAGACAAAGAAATACAAATACTGACCCAAAAAGCAAGCCAAGAACAAGAATTCAGCAAAGAAACAATAGCAAAAATATCAACAACAAACAAAGAACTAGAAAAAACAATAGAAGAATACTACTCATTCAAAGGAGGAAGCCTCACAAGCATAAAGAACTGGACAAAAAACACAAGCAAAGAACTAAAAATAAAAACAGACGCTGGAAGCGTCACAGAGATGGCAAACAAGCTAACAAAAAACTTCTACGATTACTATTATTATTACCAACAAAAAATGTTCGTATCAGAAAAATACGGCAAAAAAAACATCTCAAAAAAAGAACTATTGCGAGCGCTACGAGTCTTTGTAGCAAAAGGATGCGACAGACAAGACAACATAGAAACAATGGAAAGATTTGAAGAAAACAACCAATACAGCTTCACAACACAACAAAGACTTTACGCCATATACAAGAACATAACAACAATCAACAGGATGAGAAACTTCCTGACAGATTATGACCCACAACTAAGAAAACACGAGCTAACACGACAAAGAGGAGTATCATACTCACTATTCAACCAACTACTTAATGCAACACTAAAAGAAACCAGAAAAGACAGACAACACCTAGAAGAAAAACATGTCAAAAAACAAACAAGAGAAGAATACTCCACAAAAGCAGAAGGATGGATACCAACCACAATAAAGACGAAACAAACAAGAAAAACAGGAGAACAACTAAGCGATTTCGACCTAGTAATACAAAAGTACGACAAGTGGCTGCATTACAGCAAAGAAGGACTAAGCAACAACAAAGAAGATTTCAACCAACAATATGTTGACTGCCTAGCATTTGAAAAAATCCTTGAAAGATTCAAGAAAGACCAAGAATACACACTAAGAGGATACAAAGTCATGAAAGACGAATACGAAAATGGCAATAGCTGAAAAAGAAATATTTGAAATGATGTTCAGCGGACTAGGAACAGGAATAGGAAAAGATCTGACAGGCACGATAAAAGAATTCCTAGATAATCCAGAAAAAGAACTAACAACACTACTAAAAACAGAATTCCCAGAAGAAGAACAACAAGCAATAAGAAAAATAGCTGAAGGAGTACTTGAACGAAACGATTACTCATTCATACCACAACCAAAAACAAAAGAACAAGAAGAATTCTCACAAAAATGGGAAGCAGCATACAAAAGCACGCTTGAAGAATACAAAAAACTAACCAGTGACATGTTTGCAGCACTAACCAGAGGATCAGTATTCGAACAAGAACATGTAACAAACAGGCTAGAATACAAAAGACAAATAAAAAAAATAACAAGACTGCATCCACAATGCTACAGCAAAGAAAAAAAAGGATTTGAAGAAAGATTTGAAAGATTCGAACAAAACAGCTCAAACAGGAAAACACTAGAAGATATGGACATGAACATGAACCTGCTCTACAGGATACCAAAAGACAGCAAAGCATGCCCTGTAGACGCATTCGCGATGAGAGTCAAAAGCCCACAAAGAATAGCAGAAAAAATAGCAAGAAAATGGGTGATGCTGATAGATAAGATAGAAACAGCAAAACTAGAAGGAAAACGATACAACGCAAGATACGACGACCTATTCCTAACAGATGTATTCGGATTTCTCGTGCTACAAAACAAAAACAAAATATTTAATGATGGAATAATATACTATACTGGAAACATCAAGACAATAGAAGACAGCGACAAAAAAGCAGAAGATAAAACAAAAACCTGCTACAGAAGCAAAGGACAAAGACAAGTAAAACTGGCAGACACAACTACAGGAGTCATCTACGACTACCATCTGTTCAGGACACTAGGAGACTGGATAGACAACGAATTCTCAAGAAAACCAACAGACCCAGAAGCAGAAAAAAAACCACACGAAGAATATATGAAAGACAAACTAAGAACAGTCATCAAAAAAAATTTATCATACCAAAAAGTATTTGACGAAATAACAAACATAGCATCAGCATCACTACAAAACTGCCATAACGAAAAAATAACCGAGACAACATACCAAACTTATATGAGACTAGAACCGAACCAAAAAACAGGTTTCCTAAAAGAAGCACAAAAAAAATTGGAAGCAAAAATAACAGAACTAAAATATGCAAGCAGAGAAGAAAAAAGAAAAAAAGTAGGAGTGACAACAATACACTCAAACCTGACAGAAATAGTAAAGTGCTACAACGAAGAAATACGAAAAACACTAAACCAAGACCCAGAAACATGCGACGACCAAGAATACAGCCAAGCAAGAAAAAATATCACAGAAACAATGGACTCACTAAACACACTAATAAGACAATATAATGAAGTGATAGGCAACGCATACAAGACAAAAGAATTAGGAGAACTCCTAAACTCATACCTGCTAATAAGCAAGATATGCGAACTAAACAAAGAAATGGAAAAAAAATATTTTAACCTAAAAAATGAGTCAATAAAAAAATTCAAAGAAGCAGAAACATTAAGAACAATAAAATATTACAAAGGAATACTAGAAAATTTCCCAACAGAATACAAAGGAGAAGAAACAATGATAACACTAACAAAATACAATATCTACAAACATGCCATAAATTCCCAAAAACTATTCCTAAACTTATCAAAAACACCAAACAGCCACGGGTCAGAAGGAGTAAGCGTCACCCAATGGCAAAAACTAAGACAAGAATTTGAATGCTTTGTAAAAGAAAACAAAGAAAAACTAGGAAACAAAAGAACAACAGAATCAGACAAGATAATAACAGAAATCAAATACTACTGACAAACACCAACCCTTCTAGGCTTAGGAAAAAAATTCAAAATCCTACCATTCTTCAACTTAGCAGCACCAAAAAAATCAGAACCATTCCTCAACAAGAAAAAACCCTTATCTTTAGAATCATAAACCAAATCATTACCAGCAACATACTCCTTCACCTGCTCGTCAGAAACATCAATAACACCCTTATTTGCAAACCTACCAAGCAACTGAGAACCCTCAATAGACAACCTTAATTCATCATTCCTCAACTCACCAAAATACAAACCCAAACTATTAACCCTCAACATCTTCTCATCAATCAAAGAAAAATCCTTACTAACAACAAAAATCCCATCCTCATCATTCATCAAAAAAACAAAATCCAAAACCTCCCTAATACCCCACTGCTCGTCTAACAATCCAAGAATGACCTTAATCTCCTTTTTATTAAGAATATTCAACTTACCCAAAAATCAAACACCCCAAACCGGATTATCCTTCCTCATAATATCAGCAATCTCCCTAAGAAGATCAATCTCCTCAACAGAAAGATACTTCTTAAACTCCTTAAACTTCCTAAAATCGCTCTCAGGAATTACAGAGAACAAAACATCACCCTCATTGATCTGCCTGCCAACAGTCACGTGCTCAAAAGAAACAGCAACCTGCTTACCCTTCTCAGCCTTATTCACAGACTCCTTATCAGCCTGAATAGTCTTAACAGTAGTAATAGATTTACCATCCTTCTTCATCAAATCAATACCAGACTTCAAAACACCAGCAACAACCTCAACACCAACAATCGCAGGATTATTCTGCCTAAAAACATAACCCTTCAACAACTCAATCTTACAAGGCCTAACAACCCTATCAAGCTCACCAGCCTCCAACTCCTTATTCTTCTCAACCTTCCACAACTCATACTTATCAATCAAAGAATAAATAACCTCATCAGTCAAAACCTTAACAGAAGAAGGAACAGAAACATCAGCAGGCAAAACAATATTGAAACCAAGAACAACACCAAGCAAAGGATCACCCGCACTCTTAGAATCAGCCTCAGAAACATCCTTCTTAGAAATGTTACCAATAGAAGCCTTAGCAATAAGAACACCCTTAGCCCTCAACAAATTCGTCAACGCCTCCAAAGAACCCAAAGTATCAGCCTTAATAATAACACCATCAGAATCAGTCTGGATCAACGACTCCTGAACCTCCTCGCCCCTAATCCTCTCAAGAGAATCTTTGGTAGCAGACCTCAAAGGCATGCCAGCAACAACACCAACAAGATTAGGACACGAAATCTTAACACCAGCAGCAGCGCTGACCTCTTTAACTGATTTGAATTTAGACTTCTTATCCCTCATCTCAGACAAAGGAGCAGGCTCGAACAAAGCCCTAACCTTAGCAACAATAGGACCATCAACACCACCAATAACAACCTGATCATTAACCCTCAAAGTGCCATCATACAAAATAACATCCATTGTGACACCAAGACCCTTCTCTTCCTTAACTTCCAAAATAGTACCCTTAGCAGGACCATCAACATTACACTCCAAACACTGTTCTAGGAATTTTTGAGCCAAACCAGAAATGACCATCAACAACTCAGGAATTCCTTCCCCAGTCACGGCAGAAGTAGGAATCACAGCAATCTGCTTAGTATAATCCTCAATCCTATCAAAACGCTCACCATTCAACTGAAACTTATCAAACAACTGACCAACAACATTGTAAAGCTTAGTCTCAAACAACTTCAAAGTATCAGGAGACTGCAAAGAAATATTTTTCAAAAGATCATCATCCTTCCTCTGCCAACCATTAATCAAATCAACCTTATTAGCAGCAATAACAAAAGGAGTCTTGAAAGAACGAAGGATTTCTATCGCTTCAATAGTCTGAGGCTTAAAACCCTCATTAATATCAACAACAAGAATAGCAATATCAGCCAAGTTACCACCACGCTTTCTCAAAGACGTGAAAGCAGCGTGACCAGGAGTATCAATCATCAACAAACCAGGAATAGTAAACTCCATCTTCAATCTTTCAAGCAAAGGACCACAAATCTCCTTAATAGAATCCAACGGAATAATAGAAGCACCAATAGCCTGAGTAATCCTACCAGGCTCAGTATCCACAATAGCAGTGTCCCTAATCTTATCTAACAAAGAAGATTTACCATGATCAACGTGCCCAAGACACGCACAAATAAGAGACCTAATCTTAGCCATAACAACCAACTCCACAGGTAGAAGAAAGGAATGTTTTTTAAATGTTATGATGTTTTTCGTATACAACATGTACAAGACAATAACAGAAGGAAAAGCAAAAATAAAAGTGCCTGTTGAAACAAAGATATCAAAAGAACTACCCGTCTTTTATAATCCTGCAATGGAACTAAACAGAACAATAAGCGTGCTGGTCCTAACAAATATTCCAAACAAAAACATGCAAATGTGCTCACCACTATCAGGAACAGGAGTAAGAGAAATAAGATTCATAAAAGAATTACCAGCAAACAAAATAAAACAAGTATCGATAAATGATTACTCAACAGAAGCAGTCAAGATAATAAAAGAAAACCTGAAACTAAATAGAATAAAACAAAAAACAATAGTAACGTGCGAAGACGCAAACATGATGATGCTAAAATCATCAGGCTTTGACTACATAGACATAGACCCATTCGGAACACCAAACCCTTTTTTGGATAGCGCAATAAAAAGACTAGCACGCGAAGGAATACTTGCAATAACTGCAACAGACACATCAGCACTATGCGGAACACACCCAAAAGTGTGCCAAAGAAAATACTGGGCAAAACCATTACACAACCACATGATGCACGAAATAGGAATAAGAATACTGGCAAGAAAAGTACAACTAATAGGGGCACAATACGAAAAAGCACTAACACCAATCTATTCACACAGCACAGAACATTATATGAGAATATACTTTAAATGCGAAAAAGGAAAGAAAAAAGTAGACGAGATAATAAAAAAACACGAAATGTTCATGGACGCAGGACCAATGTGGACAGGCAAACTATGGGATGAAAAACTATCACACAAAATCGCAACAAAAACTGATAATAAGATGCTCAAAACAATAGAAGAAGAAAGCAAAATAGAAACTGTCGGATTTTATGACACACACCAATTCTGCAAAAAAAACAAACAAAAAATACCACAAACAGAAAAATTAATAGAAGAAATAATAAAAAAAGGATTTCAAGCAACACGAACACACTTCAACGATTACGGAATAAAAAGCAACATGCAAGAAAAAGAATTACTGGAAACAATAAAACAAATCAACAGAAATGCTTAAATGCATTTCTGAGATTACAACTTATCCAAGTTGTAATTAACCAATAGCCCTTCTAACATCAGTAACCTCAACAGAATTAACACCATCAACAGTCTGAATCGCAATCTCCAAAGGCTCAGTAGAACCCTGAGATTCCTCCATAACAAAAATAATATTAACAGAATTCAAACCAAAAGCAACAGGCTCAACAGTCACCCTCATATCACCCTCACCAGCAAAAACAACAATCTTCTTCTTAACCTCAACTTCCATACGCTTCAAATCAACATCAGGAGACTCAGGCATAACCCTCAAAGAAACAATCGTTTTAGCCATTTCAAAACCTAGTTAGGACCAGAAAAACCACAATTAGAACAAACATACTTAGCAGCAATCTCCCTACAATGCCTACACCTCAAAATCTCAACCTTACCACAACCAGGACACTGAAACCTAACAGTACCATTATCATTAATCAAATCCTTCTTACACGAAACACATTTTAAACCTTTACCAGCCATGAAGTTTGGGGAATAGAAGTAGTTTATAAACTTTTTCGTTCAGTTCTTTCGCCAACGTCACTTAACGAACGTTCCTGGGTTCGAACTACGGTTCAAACCAA
>Ga0315288_10003998_pt1 | contig 18778 bp, 20 predicted proteins | sample YL17G11_20_MG_FD_203454 | JGI IMG/M metagenome (GOLD analysis project Ga0315288, IMG submission 203454) | Sediment microbial communities from Yellowstone Lake, YNP, Wyoming, USA - YL17G11_20 | ecosystem: Environmental > Aquatic > Freshwater > Lake > Sediment | place: USA: Wyoming | collected... | reverse complement strand
CAAACTCAAACTGTACGTTCTTGTACGCGGGGACTGGGACCTGAACGTAACCTGGTCCGAGTACCGGCACGAACTACCGCCGGAGAACGGCAGTTACACGGTCAACCAAAACGTACTGCTCAAGTCGTTCGTGGTGGACAAGGATTTTCGGGTCGACTGTGACCCTGACGGCCTGGTGATGTCGGGAGAACAGGCATCGGTTATCGATGTACTGCTCGACGCGTGCGGGTACGGCCTATCGTGGAAAATTGTGACCAGTAACGATCTGGTACTGCTCGGCTGGGAGGTCGAGTTTACTGCACCCAGGTCCGAACAGGAGTAAGACATGGCATTGCCTCAACTGGTAACTAGACAGAAACTCACAAGCACGACCTGGAACGCCGCAATGGCCGAGATTGAGGCCAGACTCGCGGCGATTGGCGGATCCAGCATTGCCTGGCCACTCGTGGCCGGGGGCAACCTGGACATGGACCGCCTGTACACTATCATCAGCATGCGGAACCTGTGGGGCGTTATCAACGCCTCCGAGTACCCAACGCTCAACGATGCCGTGACCGCAGCAAATGGCCAGACTGGCGGGGGAATTGTATACATTCCGACCAATACTGGTATCGAGGCATGGGCCCAGGGCACCAGTGTTGTCATTACCGCGAGCAATGTGCTCATCGTGGGCGCGGGTCCGGGCAGTAGCACCATTGCAATCACCAGTGGGGCCGGGCCGTTCATCACGAATACCGGTACGCTTGCAAATATCAGTATCTTCAACCTATCGATCAGTACCGCCCTCGGAACCGCCTCCACCGCTGTGAGCATGAAGCGCGTGGACAGATTCCAGATGGGGAATGTGAAGTTTACGGGCATCAACGGCCCGTCGCTGGTTCTGACGCACGATGGAACGCCCGGTAATTCCTGCTCCAACGTCACCCTCAGCGATCTGTACTTCCCGGGCGGTAGTGGCGCGGGCGCGCACAATATTCAGGCATTGGACGTAAAGGGCCTGGTCATGTGGGGCATTCAATCCGTCAGTTGTCCGTCCACCACAGCGGCCATCTATATGGAACCGGCCTCCTCGGCCGCGTACATTCAGGATGTGAGTGTGTTCGGGTCGAGAATATCCAGTCCCGCGGGCAAGGGCGTATCCATACTGGGCAATACCACGTCCGCGGACGACAAGTGGGCCAGGATCGCGCTCACGGACGTGCGTGTGGTCAACCCGTCAGGAACCGCCATCGAGGTGGGATCAGCCAGCAAGATGATGAAGGACGTGCGGATCACTGGTAGTGGGGCTCAGGGCACGATCACCGGTGGTGGCCTATCGGTGTGCACCTCGGGCGGCATCGTCAACGGGTGCCGGGCCCAGGCGGCCGGGTCCTTTGGTCTGGATATAACTTCGAGCATCGACCTGTTCGTGACGGCTTGCAACTTCCAGGACGCGACCACGTACGGCGTAAACGCCACGAGCACCACGGACTGCACGGTAACCAATAACAATCTGCGCGACTGCGGTACCGCCATACTACGCACGAGCGCCACGAAACTGATTACCGGCGGCAATGCCGGGGAGTCCGGCCCGATCGTGGGTGGATCACTGTTCAAGCAGATCAACAAGACTTTTGCGAGCGTCGGGGACGACGGGGTGGCCTGGTCCTATACCGTACCGGCCAACACGCTCAACAAGGAAGGGGACGGCATCATTGTTACCGTGTGTGGGGACCCCAACTCCAGTACCGATGACGGCGAACTTTATGTCCGTCTTGGAACAACGGCAATTGGGGGCGTTACTACGGACACTAACAAGAACGCCGTACTTAACGCTAGGGCCTTCATCAATGTACAGGGCGCTGGCGGGTCCAACAATACCCAGTACATGTATATGGGCGTATCTGAACTTCCCGCAAACTCGGCCGGGCATGGTACGATTACCGTAGACTGGACTGCGAACGTGGTCCTGGACGTATACATGGTGAACGCTGCGGGCCAGCAAATGACCGTTACGGACGTGCACGTGCAATTCGTCGAGGGCAGAGCCGGAGGTACCGTAGCGTGATGATAGGTGCAGCCAAAATCGCGGACTGGCCCGAGATCACCCAGTTCCTGAGCGATACCCACTACTTCATGCCAATCGACATAGAGACACTAGGTGGACAGTGGTTGGTTGCAAAGAGTGACAAAGGGGACTTATTGGGGACAATTTGGTTCTTTGCCCAGCCCCCGCACCTGTTCGTGGACTTCTGGTCGGCGAGCGGCCCGTGCGCGGCCGGTGAACTCGGGGTAAGGCTCGAGCAGTTCATGAGGAAACACAGGATTCGGTACGTGCACGGCATGATTGCGTGCGAAAATATCCCAGCCATGCGGCTGGCAACACAGGGCCTGGGCATGATCGCATCGGGTCCGTACAACAGAGTCTACAAAGAGGTACACAATGGGGTCTAAGGCAGCTTCGTACGCACTTGCTGGGCCTTTTGGGGGAATGTTTAAAGGATTCGGAACATCAACAGTCGAAACAAATGTTCCCGCTATGAGTCCCGAAGAACAGCGATACATGGATTTCTTCCGGCGCATGTCCGAGGGCGCGGCCGGCCAGCTTGGTAACCTCGGGGGTCTGGCACAGGGGGACCTGTCCAAACTCGGCCCCACGAGCGCGGACCAGGAACTCATTGCCCAGTCGATCGGGCGCACGCGGGAGATCACCCAACGCGAGCTCGAATCGGCAATGGGGGAACTCCAGGCACAGCTCGGAGAGCAAATGGCCGCCAAGGGTATGCAGGGTGCGAGCATCGAGGCGGTCCAGAGGGGCCTGCTCATGCGCAACATGCAGCAGGAACTCTCCAAGTCCATGTTAACGGCCCAGCAACAGGGCGGCGAGGCCCTCATGAACCTGCCGTTCCGCAGGGCCGAGGTTGCGCTCAACGCCAACCAGGCGCTGTTCAACCAGATCACGGGCATGACACAGATGCCGTATCAGGGACTCCTGCAGACACGTTTAGCACAACAACGGAGTACTCAAAAAATGTCCCCCGCTGCACAGTTACAGGCACTTATAGAAGCAGCAGGAACTGCGGCTAAAATAGGCGCAGGGGCCGGAGGGGCCTAATCTATGAGACCAGACGACATTCTCTCGACACTCGGTATGACACAACCCACGACCAGTAGCGCGGTTCAACCGTCCCAGCTCGACCAGTTGTTACTGGGTAACGCCATTCCGCGCCAGGAGGGTGCGGTAAAGGCGATCGAGGGACAGATGCAGCAGGTGGCCGGAGCCGAGGACAAGAGTTGGATACAAAAACTTCGATCTCCCAGTGGTCTTGCTGCCCTACTACTTGCACTTGGTGGTACAGCCGTTGCTGGACCTATCGCCGGTCTAGGTGTAGGAGCCGCAATGGCGGGGGGTAATATAGGTGCAAGCGGGGCACAGTTTGAGAAGAACAAGAGTGCTACCGAGGCGGAACTGCGCAAGCAACTCGATGATGCCAACACCGAACTCGACAAGACCCGTCAGCGTGTGCTCCAGATTGTGACAACGCAGCCCGAGTTGCTCACGCGCCAGAACCCCGTCACCGGGGAGATCGAGAACGTGGCCTCCCCGGAGGTTATTGGGTACTACGCCACGGGCACGGACCTGGCCGTCAACCCGGTGTCCAAGATGGCCATGAACCAGCGCAAGGACAGGTGGACACAGCTCATGGCGCTCTCCACCACGGCCCTGGGCAAAGCCCGGACAAAAGAGGACGCGCGCGTAATCACGCGCAAGATCTTTGACCTTTTGGACTACCCGAGCGCCCCATCGGACATGGTCGAGGCCATGGTGAACACGTACGGCACGCCCGACTTCGAGACCACCCTGGGCTCAATGTACCTCGAGCACTTCGGGTCCTCGGGCATATCCGCCACCGTGTACGCGGGTGAGAATAATCTACAGCTCCACGATCCCCGCGTGGTGCGTATGCTCGTGCCGCCACCGCCCAAGGACCAGACAGCCTTGGATATTCTCAATCAACAGTTCCTGGACGCCAGCGATAAAATTCTTGCCTGGGCAAAGACACACCCGGACGAGACCCAGCGCGTGCGCCAGGAGACCGGGTCCGACAACAAACTCTACCTATCGACAATGGCCGGACTGGCTCTGGACGAGGCCGACCTGGGGGCGTACACCACAAAAATATCCAAGGACCCGAACTTCATTGCCGACTGGATGCGCCAGTACGGTATGGTCAATAGCGAGTTCAGTCTGATCGACATGATAAATTCCACGAAGCAACTCAAAGCCACACAGAACATGACCCCGGAGCAGGTGCAGCAGGTAAAGGCCAGTGCCGCAACCGAGCGCGTACAGGCTACCCGGGAGTATGCCACACAGGCGTCGGCCCTTTCCGACCTTCGCCAGGCGAACGGTATAGCTATCCGGCTCCAGGAGTTCAACCTGAGTGACGCCCAGATCAACGGCATCGTCGCGCGCATACGCGAGACCGCGCGCCTAGAGGCCACCCTTCCAGACGGAACGGTGCAGCTCGACAAGTACAATGAGGTCATCAGGCGCGAGACCACAGCCGCTGTTGCCGAGTACAGCACGACGGAAGAAGGCAAGTAACGAATGGCGACCTACCGCGAACAGTTCGGCCCGCCCGCTGGCAGGGGCCTCCCCAAGACAGTATTGCCCGATTCACTGGTGCAGCGCACCCCCGAGCAAACAGTGGCCAACACGGCTGATGTACTCCAGCGCATGGGGTACAGCCAAAAAACCATTGACTCACTCACGATCGCCAAGGGCACACCGCCCGTTGCGATCGACGTGAGCAAGATCTTTACTAGTGTCCTGCCCCTGCCCGAGGAGGCCGCAGCAATTGGCGAGGAAACCTGGAAGGTCGTCAAGCAACTGCACGACGAGGGCATCAACCCCGACGGGCAGCAGATCGAACAGATCGCCAGGAACATCGCCAAGTACGCCGGTACGTCCACGAAGGGTGGACTTACTAGGTCCATACGAGGTATTGCCGAGACGCGACAGTGGTGGAGTAAATTTTCTGAGTCCGTAGCCGACCGCGTAACCCAGACCGCCACCGGGGCAATCGTGGACCTGACCCCGGGGCTCGCCACCCTGGACATTGCCACCTACATTATGAAACAGTTCAAACTCAAGGGGTTTGCAGCTCTGGGCATCGGTAAGCCGGGGCAGCAGTTCAAGATAGGTGGCAAAACAATTATTGAGTGGCCGGGCATACGTGACGACCGGATCCGGGCCGAGGCCGAGCTCCGCATGCTCCCCAAGATCATGCTCACAACCCAGGACGGGCGCGAACAACAGTTCGCAACGAGCATGGCCGCCGGGTGGTACCTCACCACCCAGAAGGCCAGGTCCGCGCTCAAGTACATGGCCGGGACGGCACTCCAGGGCCTTGGGGGTCCGGCAGTGCCCGCGGGGGCAGTTCTGCAGCAACAGGCCCAGACCACCTCGGCGTACGTCCGCACACAGTCCCCTCCCCTGGCCGCCGCCATGGGCGAGTACCCTCTCTGGCTGGACATCGAGGAGGCCAATATGACCCCCGAGGACCTACAGTGGCGGTACAAGTGGATCTACGACCACGGCACCATGGGCAACCTTGCGGCCCTCACCATGAGTCTGGGCACGGCCACGGTCGATATGATCGACCCGACTATGGTTGCGGCCGCGATCCCCGGGGGACTTATGAAGGCCGGCCGGGGCGTTATAGCCCTCGCCCGCCCTTTAGAGGGTGCACAGATTCTGAGTGGTATCGCAAGTAAAACCGAGCGCGCGGAGGACGCCATGATGGCGCTCCGGGCGTCAACCAAGTACCTGGGAAATATAGAGAAACAAGTTATAGAGGAGGGCATGCGCACCGGCGAGTTCGGCCGGCCATCCCTCGATAACGCCAAGCGCCTGGTCATCGCCAAGCGCCTGCACGCCACCGACGCGGCCCGCATGGCCGACCTCGAGTCGCCCGGTGAGCACGAGCACATTCTGATCTGGCGCACCGCCAAGCGCGATGCCACCTCCGTGGCCGTGGACCAGGGCCGGTCCCCAATAGTGGCCGGTACGCTCACTGGCGAGGTGGAAAAGTCGGCTAGTCGCCTGGCGTACGAGGACGCCCTGAAGCGGTACACAGAGTTGCTCGGCGAGCACGGCGGTGTGGTCGACGAGTCCCTGGCGCTCGCACAGGGGGAACTGCACGCCGGGAACACCGTAACGCGCACCACGGGTACGCACCGGCTCGAGCTCTACAAGCACCCGTCTAAACCCGCGTACATAGTGAGCATACGTGGTGCCACGCCCAATACGCTGAAGAATGAATCGGTTGAGGTGTTCCGTACGGCCAGGTACCGGAAACAGGCCGAGCGCCTGGTAGGCATGCGGGGCGCGGGCATGGACCCGGCCCTGCGCAATCTGCCCGATGCCGCTGCCTGGGACATGGAGCACGCCAGATTGGATCGCCTGACCAAGGACTACGACGCGGCCCTTTCCTGGGATGGCAGTAACTACCACGCTCTGGAGACCCGGCGCATCATGGGCCCGGACGGGGCCGAGGAGGCCGGCGATGTGCTCAACCAGATGGCCCATACGGGTGGGTTGGGTATGGACGATGTGGCCGTGCACCCGGTGTTCCCCGAGTACAACAGTTCGAGTCCCGCAACGGGGTTATCACACATCAACCTGCGCCAGCTTCGGGCTACGGAGAACCTGACCCGAACCGAGCGCGAGGCCGTACGGGCTGGTGCCCTGGACCTGACCGAGGGTGAGCGCCTGGGCATGATTCCGATGCAGGTACTCTACAAAAAGCGTGATCTACTGCGCCGAACCTACGGCGCCGCGCGCACTGCCAAGGACGAAAAAGCCATTGCTCTATACCGGAAGAAGCTCGCCCAGAACGGGCGGGCCATTCAGCGCCTGCGCAAGAACACGAAGCAGGGGTTCGAATCCTTTGCTGAGGAGGGGTGGTTGCCCGATGTGAAACCCGGGATTACCCAGTCCCCGGAGCGGTACAACAACTGGATCCAAATTGCGAGCGATCGCGTCAAGCGCAGTCTGTACCCGAGCGGCCTGCGCCTGAACAACTACTGGATGACCCGGGTGGGCATGATCCACAACCAGGGCCGAGAGCCGATGCGGTTCTTTCGCAACTACAGCCCCAGAACCTGGGACGTGCTGCACGGGTCGTTCCTGGAGTACCAGAAGGGGATCGATTCCTGGAACGAGCGCATGTACCGGATCCTCGAGGAGGCCAAGGTGCTCGAGCCGGTTTCCAACTGGAACCCCAAAAAAGCCTGGGCACCGTTCAACATCAACACCAAGCGCGCGGAGCTGCTGTTCGACATGCTGGACACGCCCGAGACCGAACCCGGGTTTGCGTTTGCCATGGAAATGGCGCATGACGACTTCATGACCAAGGGGGACGATGCGCTCCGTACGGCGCACGGCAAGATTCGCCAGGAACTCAACCACGCCGCCGACATGCAGGGCGTGATCGCCGGGGGCGAGGGCAATCCCCGGTACCTGACGGGGTACATTCGGCACGTAATTACCGGTGACCAGTTTGCGGACGGGGCAGTTCCCCTGGAGTACATAGGGCTACCGGCCAACGCCTCGGCCTTTGTCTCGCACCTGAAGGAGCGCACGGGATCGGCCACCTATAGTAGGGACCTATTCGCCGCACTGGACCTGTACGGGCGGGGCATGAACCGCAAGTTGCACCTGGAACCCATGTACCAGGAACTCAACGCCGTGGGGCGGGAACTCGCCAAGACGCACAACAATAGCGCCCTCCAGTCGTACACCACGGACCTGATAAACGAGCTCAAGGGGCGGCCGCACTTCTTCGGGGCCAAGATCGACAACATCGTGGGCGGGGGTATCGGCAAGTGGGCTCCGGGTACCCTGGACCGCACCCTCATGGGCGTTACGAGCGCAGCGTACACCGCTATGATCGTGGGGAATCCCCGGTACGCGCTCATGCAGATGGCCACGGGCGCCAACACAACGATCAGTAAGTTCGGGGCGTTCCGCACAATGCGGGGTATACTGCAGTTTGCAACGCCCGAGGGCCGGGCCATCAATGAGGCCATGGGTACATACAAGCCCTTCAGGGACATATTCGAGGACCCCAAAATAAAGCGCGTGAGCCAGTTCCTTACAGACAAGGGCCTGGTGCTCACCCCGCTCGGCCCCATGTCCAACGGCAAGGCCGAGGAGGTCATTCGGGGCATCACCGCGTTCACGGCCATCGACCAGTACCTGACCAAGTTCGGGTTCGCCACCTGGGACGAGGCCAAGGAGGCCGGCATGGCCCCGCTCATTGCGATGCGGGCGCTCCAGTCCAGTCAGGAGTGCAATCACCTGTACGGGCCACTGGGCCGGTCCCCAGCAATGTCCCGCCTGTTCGGGCGCGCGAACGTGGCCTGGGCCACCCAGTTCCTGTCGTTCACCTGGAAGCAAACAGATGAACTACTGGCTCAGTTTGCGGATGACCCCTCGAGGATATTTACGTACCTCGCCACAGCGGGTTTCTTCTCGCGCGTTGCGGCCCAGAACGGGATCAACCTCACGGACTACATCGGCCTGGGGTACCTGCCCAACAAAACCAACGATCTCACCAGTCCGGGGGTCGACGCGTTCGTGTCCATGGTGGACCTGTCCGCGGCGCTCGACAGCCATGATCCGGGCGAGATACAGAAAGCATCCAGTGCCATGGTGCAGACCGTGACGAGCTACATACCACTTATGAACGCCATGCAGTCCGCCGCAAAGGCCACCGAGCGCCTGGCCAAGGGCCAGCTTTTGTCCGCCAGCGGCGAGTACATCCGGCCCATGGACTTTGCGCAGACGCTCACCAAGCAGGAGGGGCAGCACTGGTACACCATGGTGGCCAGATCGATCAAGCCCGAGGAGGGCGCCACTCTCGGGGGCGAACTGATTCCAACCGTCTACAGCCAGCGGAACATACGCGAGGAACTGACGCGCCGCGCAAACCAGGCCATTCAGCGCGAGAACAAGATATACGCGCACAACCTCCAACGGTTCGTCGAGAAGTACGCTGACGCTATTGTAGCCGGCAACATGGACGAGGCGGACAAACTGGCGCAGACCCTAACCGATACCTACAAGATAAGGTTCAAGTCGGCCAAGCCCGTGGAGCGGGAGATCGAGGCGCGGTTCCTGTCGCGGCAGTTGCGCATGATCTCGCCCGAGTGGGGCGGCGACCCGGACCTGTTCGATCGGTACATTGAAATTTTGAGGAACTATGGCATTAACGTGGAGGAGATCAAGTGAGCGATATTTGTCAGCAGTGCGGGCACCGTTACTGTGTAGAGTGCGACCCGACGTGCCCCAGGTGCGGTGCCTATAACGGGGTAGCAACAGAGTGCAAGTGCAAGTGCAAGTGTGAGGGGGACCAGACCAGTGGGCGATCCTAATAACGGCGTCGAACAACTGTGGAACGAACTGCGCGCGATGCGCCTGGAGAACCATACTGAGCACTTCGCTATTATCGAGGAAGTTACGGCAATACGCAGCAAGACCGACAAACTCGAGGCGCGCGCCGGCGTTGTTGGTGGCCTCATTGCTCTTGTTGTATCCGTGCTTGCCGGCTTCCTTACCTTCTTCCGCAGGGGAGGATGACAGCGTGTTCAACGCAAGACAGTTCAGGGACCTGGTAACTCGTGTCCTCATGGAGCTGCACCCGGATATTCCCGTCTCGGACGTGGCCGTGTGCCTACTCATGGGCACGGCCGCACAGGAGTCGCGCCTGGGCACGTTCCTGCGGCAGTGCGGAGGGGGACCCGCCCTCGGTGTGTTCCAGATGGAGGTCACGACGTTCAATTGGCTCCGGGACAAATACCCCAGGTACCTGCGCGGGCGCCAGGCCCAGGAGCTCGAGTGGGACCTGAAACTCGGCATAATCGCGGCTAGGTTGCGGTACTGGGCTATGCCCGAGGACCTACCCCCGAGTTCTAGTCCCGGGGTTCTAGCGGCCTATTGGAAGCAGCACTACAACACGCCCGCGGGCGGCGGCAGGATTGAGGACTTTGTTAGGAACTACCAGTCGTACGTGGAGGGTAGGTAGAGCGTGGCCAGATTGCTGCGCGAGGATATTGATCGGTTCTTCGACTACGGTGTGCACATTCCGAGTCGTACCCTGTACATGGGAAGCGAAGTGGACGAGGTCATGGCCGAACTGTTCCTCAAGGGCATGGCGCTGCTGGAGATCAGTTCCGACCCAATTACTATTGTGATGAACAATATCGGCGGGGACGAGTACCACGGCCTGGGCATCTACGACGCGATTGCCACATCCAAGTGCCACATCACCATCAAAGCCTATGGGCACGCCATGTCGATGGGATCGTGGATCCTGCAGGCCGCGGACGAGCGGGTGTTGGCCCCCAGTTGCACCGTCATGATCCACTATGGGTTCACACCCGTGGACGCCGATCTCACTCGCAGCCAGGTGGGCGCAATGCACAGCGAGGTCGCGCGGCTGAACCAACTTATGGAGCAGACCTACCTGGTGCGGATGCAGGAAAAGAACCCCCGTGCCACCCTGCACCAACTGCAGAAACTGCTCGAAAAAGAATCCCACTTTACGGCAGAGCAAGCGGTAGGTTTAGGACTTGCGGACAAGATACTGCCGTACAACACCGGAGGAACCAATGAATCCGCTTGACATCATCGGGTCCGCTACGGAATTTGCCAGGAACATTGTGGACCGTATTTGGCCCCGAAAAATGGACGAGTCCGAAAAGGCCGCGGCCGCGCTCGAGATTCAGAGGCTCATCGAGGACCGGGACAGTCAGCTCGCGGGCATGAGCCGGGACATTATTGTCAGCGAAATGGCCCAGGGGGACAACTTCACCAAGCGCGCGCGCCCGGCCATTGTCTACACGGGGCTCTTTGCGATCGTGTTCAACTATGTGGTAGTACCGTTCATCAATCAATGCTTCCAGTGGCACGCACTGCAGCACGCAACTGGCACGGTATTCGCTCTGAATCCATTGGACCTGCCCGAGTACTTCTGGGTTGCCTGGGGCAGTGTGTGCTCGGTCTGGTCCCTGGGCCGCACCGCTGAGAAGATGGGTGCGCGCAACAAGGTTGTGGACATGATAACGGGGAACGGAAAGAAAGGGCAGTAGGGCCCAAAAGGAGGCGAACCATGGCGATCAATCTGATTGACTTGCTTTGGTGGCTCCGCAGATAGTTAAAAGAACTGGGCCCCCGATGAAAAATCGAGGGCCCTTTTCGTTGGTGGGAGAGGCTGGAATTGCGCCAACGGGGGTACGGCTTTACAGGCCGGCCCCGCCCTACTACGGGACTACTCTCCTTATGGGATTAGACAAGGTCCGCGATCTTGTCAAGGGCATTGGCGAGATCATCATATACGAACGACTGGTCAAGGTCGTAATCGTCATGATGGATCTCAACAGTGTACCCGTTCTCTGCAAACAAGATCTCCACGTACTTTATACGATCAGGTTTCTTTGTCTTTGATTTGGCGGACATACTACACCTCCTTCCATTTTTCCCCAAGGGATAGTCGCGTTCGTTTGCCAATTGCGCTGAACGGAATCTGCCAGAGTTCATTGGTTGGCGGGTAGATTGCCACAATGAAGTTGATGTCCCCGCGTGCGTACCTCTTATCCCGGGGGCGCGTAAGGTTCACTACTAGCCGGCCCTTTTTTCTGTACACGCGCTTTATTTGGATCTTGTAGAATTTCACTCCGGTGTACACCAGAATGTCGTACGGTGCCTGTCCACCATGGGGCCAGTGTAGTACACACCCGTGTTCCTGGTAGTGCGCGGCCACCAACAGTTCGGCGGCTAGGCCCCTAGTGGTAGTTGACACTCGCTACTTCCTTTGACGAAACGTAAACATAAGTATGACCAGCATAGCAACAACAAGCATCACTTCGTACTCCCACAGATTTTGCGTACGTGCTCGGGCGTAATGCTCCTGAGCCAGGTTCGTTGCTTGGTTGGCACAAGAGCACCGGGGTCAGCCAGGTCGATCAGTGAGCCCACGTCAAGGGACTTGACGCGAGCACCTTCACTAAATAATCTCCAATTTACAACATTCGCGCACACGCCGGCTGCCAGGATCAGGAGATCACAGCGGCTGGCCATGCTCTGCACCCTCGGCCACTGTAGGTCTAAGTACCGGTACGCATCGTGCGGTGCAAGTTGTATGTAGTCGGCCAGGGGGCCGAGTAGTTTTTCTGCCACATCGGGCCGCGCGGACCCAACAAACCCAACTGTGCCCGCCGTGCGCACGAACACCCGCAGGAACTCGCCCAACTCCTCGGGCTTGAACACCGCGTAGTAGTGCAAAGCAACGGCGTTGAGTAGTTCCCGGTGCCAGGACTCCCCGGACTTCCCCGCGCACTTCTGCGCAACCCAGTCGTACATAGCCAGGTCGTGCGGCCCCCTGTTCGGCGTTTCAAACAGGCCGGGGCTCATGTTGGGCTCGTTCTCGTGCCCGATGCTGGCGTTGCGCAGGTACGACCCCGCAACCATGCCGGCGTCCCAGAGGGCCTCGAGCTCCTGGGCCAACTCAGGGCACCCGTGCTGCTGCACCGGGCAGTCGCCCCCGAGAATGATCGGTATTTCCGCGTCACCGAATCTGGAGTAGAAGAACGGGTACTGCCCGGACAAGCCTGTCCGAAGTACGTCCATGGTCTCGACCGTTGACAGGATTCGGTAGCTCATTAGTTGTTACTCCTCCAGCAGAAATAAATATCCGAGGCGTGGAGCACAATGATCTCCAGGTCACTGCCGTCCATGCGCTTGACCTTCTGGACGATATTCAGGTACTTGTTAAAGGTCACGCGCTTGCCAATGTCCACGCCCGCGTACTTGCGCTTGGTCTCGGCATCGGGATTCACGAGCGCCTGCCCGAGCACGACAATGGTGCCCCGAATGGGCCGGATCTTCGAGGTCTCGGGTATGATGATGGAACCTATTTTTTCCTCGGCCTCGTCGGCCAGCACACCCACGCGCTCGCCAATGATCTCGTACGTCATGGCCTGCAGCTCGGCGGCCAGTTCGATTGCGTCCTTGTGAATAATGCTACTCATTGGAAGAATCCTCCCTATAGATCAGTGTGTCAACAATCGCCGCGAACTCCTGGTCGAGCCGGACAATTTCGGACACGACTATGTTGTTCCTTGTGGCCTGTACCGCCGTTATCGCGTGCGCCCACGCGTCCGCAAGGGCCTCGCGCGTGTTGTTCGCCAATTTCTCGGGCATTACCGCCAGGGCAAACGGGCTGGTGTTGATTACCTGCAGCTTGTCGGCGCTGCCGTCACCTGTTGCCGCTCGTTTGGACGTACTTGGTCCGAACTCCAGCAGGGTGCACGGGCCCGGTTCAATCAATCCCGCCACTGTCATGAGCAGCCCGGACTCTATTTCCTGAACCAGGCGCACTTGCTTCGAGTAGTTTACCGGGTTCTTGGTGAGCACCGGTAGCTCCATGCCGATCGTCAGATTCCGAATGTTGTAGTCCAGCACCCACTGGCGCACCAGGTCCACGATGTGCCCGCCCAGGCTGCACGCCCGGGCCACGTCCGACTTGCCCCGGGGCTTGCACGTTGCCGTGGCAAAGGCGCGCACCTTGAGGTGCCAATCCAGCATCACAAGGCCGGTCTCCCCGAAACCGGAATCGATTCCCAGGTACCAGTGTTTCCCGTTCGTCATACCATCACCCCAATCTCCTATCTTGTAACGCGTAAAACTCGGCCATTACCCGCGTAGCTTGCTCACGTTTTACAATCGATAACCAAGGCCAAAGTAGGCACATGAGCCATTCCACATCGGCCCAACGGGCCAATGTCCACTGCCATCCGGACATGTGTAGATAAATTTTACCCATCCCGACAATACGCGCAAACTTGCCTAGTATTTGACAGTCCTTCTGGGTGATACAGGCTGTCGGACGACAGACAACATAAGATCGACGGCGATCGTGGCTATTCGTAAAGCACCCTTCTCCATCAAAAAATCCTGCAGCCCATGCTAGTTCTTCATTGGTCATTTAATAAGTCCTTTACGTTTTGCCGCCGAGTAGGCCATGCACGCCGCCTCGTGCTGCTGTCGGTCCCTGGCCCCAGAGAAGGGCACCCTGGCCGCCCAGCACCGTGCCGACTCGATGGTTGGCGCCACGCCAACCCACGTGGCATCGCGCTCGCGCCCGGGTGTGTTCTGGCATGCGTACAGCCAGAATCCACCGGCGCCCTGACCGGCAATGTGTATGGCATCGCAGTACGCGCGCCTAGTTGGCCGGCGTTTGTCCGTTGTCCAGAGTTTCCCGTGCCCCAGCTGGCGCTGCCTCTGGCAGCGCGACAGGTACCGCAGTACCCATTTTGGTAGTGTCATGGGTGGTTACCCTCCCTATTCTCATGTCCATGTCCTGAACGATGCAGCGATCCATGTCGTACATAACCGGGAACCCAACTCGATTACGCTCGGTGTTGTCTCGCTGCTTGAGTATCCCCAGGCGCGCGGACTTGGCTCGCTCCTCGCTCGGGTTCTGGTTAATGCTGATTATGATGTCCGCGTGCTTGACAATGTCCCAGCACTCGGACACGTGTTCCGCACCAATCATGTCGAGCCCGGAGCCCTCGCGGTTGACCTGCCACGCCGTGAGAATGGGCAACTGCAGTTCCACCGCCAGCATTCGCATGTCGATCCCGAGTTGACCGAACACGTGCCGCTGCTCGCGCCGCGATAAACCCTTGGTTGTGTTCGGAACCATGAGTTCGAGGTAGTCCACTAGCACGATACCGGGGGGTTCCCCTCGGGATCGGGCTCGCATGACGGCGTTTCGCACGTCGCTGGGGCAGGTTCGGGTGTAAGACCAGTCAACTACAAGTGGCTCTGATCCCCGATCTCGGAGCCGAGTTCTGATTTCGGCGGCCTCGGTTGGATTGGCCCGGAGTTCGGGCATTGTGCAGTGGGTGAGGGCGACATCGTAACGTCCCCAGACTTTAGACTTGCTGATCTCGAGCGTGATATGGAGGGGCCTGGTTCCCGTAACCGCCGAATGAGCACCTGTAGTACAGATAAGGGAAGTCTTGCCACGAGAGGGACCAGCAAGCAGAATACCAAGCTCTCCAGCAGCAATGCCGCCACCAAGAGCGCGATCGAGTTCAGCCGAGAGACCCAGACCCATAAGACCTGGTCGATCATCAAAGGTTCCCGGTAGAGGGCTCTCAGAGTACCGAGCGATGTCCTCGCCGCGCCCCCCGCGTACCTCCACGGCATGAGCAGCATGGTCAAGCACCACCGCAGGGTCCAGATCAGGCGCATGAAGGTGAGTTGCGCCGTACGTGATGGCGCGGGCGATATGTTGGCGGGAGACGTAATCACGGATGGCCTGGCCGCGCGTTGCCGGGCTGCTGGTCGGGGGTGCTTTCGGGATGACATTGTAGATCTCCTTTGCTCGGTCGGGGTCTGAGTAGGTGGCCGCAATCATAATGGCCAGGTCCTCGGGTATGAGGGTACGGCCGGGATTGTTCGTGTGCAGTCGTGCTATCAGTTCGTACACCGCCCGCACGGTTGTGTCGGGTAGCATGTCGGGTTCGATCATGGACCCGTACTCGGCCCAGCCATCGGCCGTCATAATCTCCGCCAGTACCTCGTTCAGTAGCTGGTTCATGCGCGGGTCTCCGGTTCCGGTACGGCAACGCACTGCCCGTGCGCATCAATGAAGTACCGAATGAGCGGCGGCCGGGGTTTCACGGTTTCGTGCAGCAGCCCGAACGTGTTAAACAGGGGTTTCACGGTTTCGTGCAGCAGCCCGAACGTGTTAAACAGTACGGCGCACGCGGCGTCCTGGTCGATGGTGCCACTGGTGTCGTACTGCTTCCAGAGTGCCAGCACGTGCCGGACCAGGCTGTCCATGTACGCGTCAATCGGAATGCCCTTTTTCCAGTTATCGGGCTGGGGCGTGCCGTCGATTACGGGCCCATGCTGGCGCATGTACTCCCCGTAGCGCAACAGCGCCGTTGGTGATAGATAGTCCTTCAGGTGCAGCTTGCCCTCGTCCGTGTCGCGGGTTGCGCCCGTTTCGAATGTACGCATGGGGTGAAATCCTTTCGCTACAATGTTATCCAGGTCCCGGCATAGGCTCTCGAGATCGAGGCCCGGATCTAGTGGCCGGATTTTGTACGGTACGGGCGCCGGCCCAAACACCCCGCGCCACGCGCGTTTCCAGTTCATAGTTTCACGCCCTTTCCAACTGTTCGAGCGCGCCGTGCGTCTGGTAGCTGTACCCAGTTTTACGAATGAACAGTTCCATGGCTCTTTTCCGCATCTCAACGTAATCGAACTCGCCATCGGTTGCTGCCTTGGTTGTGCACTGCTGGCCGTAGTGGTGGCAGTACGTGGAGCGGCACCACACTAGGCGCTTGTTAAGTTTGGTGCGCACTCTCCAGAAGAACTCCGAGTCCTCGCCATATAACGGGAAGTCCGTGTCGAACCCGCCGGCCTCGTGCCACGTGGACTTGCGGAACAGGACACACATGGCTGATAGGGTCAGGCAATCAAGACTACCCTCTAGAACAAGGGTACGGGCAAAGGTATTGATCTTGCTCCAGTCCTGTTCCATTCTCGGGAACGGGACCAGGACCTGGGACACGTGCACCAAGTTCGAACTGGGCACAACCGCCCCAATGTTCGGATCTCTGCGGAGTACCGCGTGCATCTCCCCCAGCCAGTTCATGGCGGGCACGGTATCGGGATTCAGTAGACAAATCTGCTCACACGTGCTCGTGGCAATCAACTCATTCCAGAACGACGCGAGCGAGTTATCCCTGGCGTTCTGAGCATAGGTAATTTGGTACGTCCCGTACGAGGTGTGCGCAATAATCGCGCTTAGGGTGTTGGCCTCGAACTCCGGGGTGTTGTACCCGACCACTATGATGTCGGTTCTCACTTGAACAACTCCTTACCAAATACTTTGCGGGCGCACTGTTGTCGGCGTTTACCAAGATACGGGTAGAACCATTTGATGATTTTCGTAGTATCTGTTAGTGCCTGTGCACGCCATCTCCAAACTGGTTTGTACCCCCCATTTTTGTAAGGTCCATTTACTCTCCCACCAACAACTAGCAAAAAATGAACCAAGGTATCCTTATCGGTTGAAGTAACTACAAGGGCAGGGTAATTATCAATCTTTCCACTCGTTCGACGGCAGTGTTTGGTAAAAATGCAACCCTCGCCCTCAAATAGGCCAACAGCCCACATAAGGTCTGATAGCTTAGGCTTTTTTCTCTGACTCATTGTGCTCCTCAAACTGTGGCCCCGGGTACAGGACCACGGGCTCGAGCCCCTTCTTCTTGCGCTCGTCCGCCCCGTGGCAAACATAAAAGAACTCGCAGTTCCGGCAGGCGCCCGAGTCCTTGAGCTCACGCTGGGTGCGATCGGGCGGCTCTCCCTTGCGAACCAATCTTTGGATGGCCGCCAGGGTCTGGAGTATTTCGTCGACTAGTTTCTGGTCGTACGGCAGGAGCACGCCGTTGCGGACTCCGTCCGCGGTAATTATGCCGCACTGCGCGTCGGACCGGTGCTTCATGCCCAGCCAGGCCCGTTCGAACCCGAACAGAAACATGGACACCTGCATCTGCCACGAGTACCACTTGTTGGCGCGCACCTTGGCCAGGGCGCTCCCGGCCCCGTCGGCGGTCATGGCCTCCTGCATCTTCTTGTAGGGCCACTGGCCCATGCCCTTGAACTCGAATATGGCCTCGCCCTCGGGCGTGTCCACAACCCCATCGGCCCTGGCCGACAGCTCGATCGTATCGGTCAGGCCATCGGGCATACCAACGCTCACGGTCTTGCGCACGGACATGGTCTCCCAGACTGGCCAACCAAGGTAATTCCGGTCAACAAACTCGTAATCGCTGTGCTCGTCAACGAAAAACTCCACACCCCTGACCTCGATGCCGTACTTCCGGAACAGGTTCCGAATGACGTTGTGGTCAATCTCGCCCTGGATCATGCGCATCTTGGCCTCGGGTGATAGGGGCGCGGGCCTGTAGCCCGACAGGTTGTACCACTGCCTCCATGGACAGTTGCCCACGGCGGACGCGGTAAAGCGCAGAGCCGATGGCTTGTGATCCCTGGCCTCCTGGACGAGTTCCGCGCCCATGGCCTCGTACAGACGCTCGAACGGATCCCTGTTAGTTCCTTCCATGACTACTTCAGCTCCTTGTACGCCCTGGTAGTCCTGACTCTGACTTCGCGCACGGTTACGAGCCGGTACTCGGCGATTAGATCGCCCTCCTCGTCAACGGGATCATGGGCGTCAACTGTTACCTCAAACCCATGATCCCCTCTGGTAGCGTAAAGCTTTTTTGGGAATGGGTGCATTGCCTTCGGCATTTTCTTCGGTGTTTTCTTTTCTTTATTCACGGCTTTCCTTTCCCTTTGGTGGAAACAGCTCGATCATTAGCAGCGCCGCAGCGAACCCGGTGACGAACCAGTTCCCCAAAACCCGGTTAGGCCAGCGGCCATGAAATTTACCAGTAGCACGATCGAGTAAATAAGTACGGGTACCATCATAATTTTCCTTTGAGTTCGCGCGGGGGAGGGATCGCCGTTTTTATGGCTGCTCCCTCCCCTATTGCGCCCGCGTCCGGGCGCCGCTTACCCTACTTTCCACCAGTCGAAACGGCCGCGTCGATCGCGTCCCAGTCCAGGCGGTCGCCGAACGCGAGCTTGACGTACGCCCGCTGCATGTCGCGGGTGTAGATCTTGAGCTCGAGCGCAGCAAGAATG